>Ga0315906_10006034_pt1 | contig 15085 bp, 7 predicted proteins | sample LakEriMetagenome_4_FD_203526 | JGI IMG/M metagenome (GOLD analysis project Ga0315906, IMG submission 203526) | Freshwater fungal communities from buoy surface, Lake Erie, Ohio, United States - Buoy 2 MA122 | ecosystem: Environmental > Aquatic > Freshwater > Lake > Lake biofilm | place: USA: Lake...
GGGAAGCTGGTCTGCGGGAACAGGGCGCGGTAGTCGCCCACGGCGGTGACCTGTCCGTTGTCTACTAGGGCGATGTTCATAGGTCAGGGAAGGCGGCGGTTGGGGCGGTGAAGTTGGCGGTGTAGCGAGCGACGCCTTTGGTGATGCGGAGGTCGTCGATGTAGCCGTTCATCGGATCGCCGCCGGTACGGTTGGCTCCGACGTAGGCAGCGTTCGTCTGGGTGAAATCCGTGGACACGGTGCCCGTGCCGTCGTTCGTGCCCCCAATGTAAATCTTGGTCTGATTGGTCCCGGTGCCTTCCCGCACAACGGCGATGTGATACCAAGTGGTTCCGGACAAGGTGCCCGTGCTGGTGATTGTGCTGGTGCCGTAGGTGAAGACGACGGCATTGCTGGTGTTCGTGGAGAGCAGCCAGCCGGTCGTGGACGTTCCCTTGCCGACAATGCCACGCGCCGTGCCTGTGGCGGACAGGTAGAGCCAGCACTCGATGGTGAAGTTGCCGGTGCCGAGCCGCTGATCGATGCTGTCGGGGACCAGCAGCCAGTCTCCCGTCCCATCAAACTCCAGCGACCCCGTGCCATACTTCTTAACGGTCGTGTCAATCTGCGCGTTCCCCACCGTCTCCGGCACGGCCATCATCGCGTTGTCGAGGATGGCGGCGTTTGTGAAGTTGAGCAGTAGTGAGGTGTTGGTGATGGCGCTGAGCGGGGCCGTGGGCGGGGTGAAGGCGGCGGTGTAGACGGCAGAACCCTTTACGATGCGCGCATCGGATATGTAGGCTTGAGCGTATGTTTGCGGGCTGGAAGTCGTACTGCCAATGTAAAGTTGCGAAGTGGTTGCGGTTCCGTTGCTAAATGTAGAAGACGCCTCCAATGCTCCATTGATGAACATACGGAACGTGTTAGTCTGTCTGGTCGCGGCCAAATGAGTCCACGTCGCTGCCGGAATCGTTGTAGTGCTGGTGCGAAACGAGCCACCAGTAAACAGGAAGGTTACGGTGTTCCCTGAGTTTATTCTCAACTCCCACCCGCGGGCCGGTGAATCCTGACGCTGGCTAAGAATGTAATGCTCGGCCCCTGCAACAGTTCGATAAACCCAAGCTTCCGCGCAAAAATCTCCTGAAGTAATATCAAACGCAGAATTGTATGCGGCGCTGAGATAGTCCCCCGTCCCATCAAAATACCCGCTCCCCCCAATCGTCCCCGCCGCGTAGGCCGCAGTCGGGGAGAACGGGGAGAACCGCTGGACGCTGACATCGCCGTTGCGGGTTATCGTGAAGTTGTTGGTGGAGGCGTCGCGGAAGCGGTTGCTCTGGCAGGTCAGCAACGAGGTGTTGGCGATCGCTGTTAGTGGGGAAGTCGGAACTGTTAGCGTTGTCTGGGTTGGGTCATAAACAGCAGTTCCTTTAACGGTGCGGATGTTGGATATGTAGCCGTTGGTCTGGTACAGGCTTCCGTCATAACGCGAACCGATAGTGGATTGCGTAGGCGATACGCTGTAGTTTTTGCTATCCGTCTTTGTGCCAACCCGCGTGCCATTTAAAAACAAGCTCCCCGTTGTTCCAGAGCGCGAATAGACTACGTGATTCCACGCTGTCCTTGATAGCGTTCCAGTAGAGATCAAATCGGTTGATCCGTCCGACCATCCAAGCACAAATGCATTGCCCACAGTTCCAGCTAAATTGGTGCCTAGCAGCCAAGCAGTAGTTTGACTAGCATTTCGCGCATCTATCAGGTAGATGCCGCCATTGGTGCTTGTGCTCTCAGCCACAGGGTAAACCCAAAGTTCAACCGTGAAGTCGCCAGTCCCAAAGGCAAAGGCTGCGCCGGGTGCAAGGCGTAGATAGTCTCCCGTCCCATCAAAGTAGTTCGACCAGTTGTCCCCATACGGCGAGAACGTCCCCTGCGTAGTGTTGCCGTTGCGAGTGATCGTGAAGTTGTTGGTTGAGCCATCGACGAACGTGTTGTTTTGCCCGCCGTTCGTGCCGTCGCCGTGCAGCAGCAGCGTGACGTTCTCGAAGTTGGGGTCGGTCGCTACCGCTGACGCCCCCGCCAGAGTTCTTAGGAATGGGTGCCTCACGCGACATCGCCCACGCGGGCGCCGTAAACCTGAGTGGACACCTTCCAGAACTGGATCACCGTGTAGCCACTCGTCGCCAGCGTCGGGGCCGATCCACCCACCCAGACGACGCCACCCGTGCCCCACGTCGAGTCGGTCCACGTAAGCGTGTAGGCGGTGCCGTCATTTACCATCAGGGTCACAGACTCACCTGCCGCAAAGTTGGTTGCTTTCGGGGTACGGGAGGCACCGAGGGTGATGAGCTGGATGGAGCCATTGCCGGGGTCCACCTCAAACGCCGCGCCATCGGTGATGGTGAAGATGTCCTCTAGGATGGTGCCGATGATCGTGGGATCAGTCAGGGACTTGCCGGTGATCGGGCTGTCGATTGTCCACGTCGAGCCCGAGGAGCTGACCGTGATGTCGCCCTTGTCACCGTCGCTGACCGACGGGCCTTGCGGGCCGACCAGACCGGGGGGAACTAGGGTGGAGAGGTTCATTACAGGTAGGGATCAGGGGCGAGGATGATCGCCGGATCAAGGCCGAGCTGCTGGCAGATCGCGATGGCCGTGGGGTTGTTCGACCAGAACCAAGCGTAATTCGTCCAGAAGAACTGCTGCTCCGCGGTCATCCCGTCGATGACCGTCATCAGATCCGGCACTTTGCCCGCGTCATTTACGCGGCTCACGATCGTGTCCTTGCTCACGCGGTAGGGCGCGGGAGGCGGGATCGGCTTTACCACCCACGCGCAGTTCTCCCAGACCGGCGGCTGCTCGGTGGCCGGGTCGTAGCTCGGCGGGACGGTGACGACCCAGCCCTTGCGCTCCAGATTGGAGATGGCGGTCGGGTCGGTTTCGGCGCGGAGGGCGCAGTCGAGGGTGAGGTAGGTCGTCATTACGAGCAGGCGATTTTAAAACTGTAGGCGGCGGAATGTTCTACCCGTTTTCGCACGGAGCCAGAAGCTGAGGATGAAAGAGCTATTACTGCCGAAATGTCTCCATCCCAAAACTCTTCGGGGACGCCGCCTGATGAATTCGTCGCTGATCCGATTCGGAAATTAGTAAAATTGACAGTTGGAGTGCCGCCCGCAAATTGATTCACCACCAATCCGCCAACCCCATTCTTAAAAGACGACCAATCTGTCGTTGGGGTCGCTCCTGCAAATTGGAAGGTGAGCACATTGTGGTTTTGATCTATTGTGGAATTATTATTTCCCCAGATCCCATTACTGGCTCCCCAAAGCGCCCACTTCCCGTTGTTCAAATCACTTCCTCCAACGAAAACATCGCCGCAAGCCGCATTTCCTCGTGTGCTTGACCCAACAATACCGCCGAGTTGCCGCGCATCTTCCTTTGCGACAACAATTATTGTGCAGGGATGACCAATAGTTGCCGTTGATGCTAACAAATCCGAAGTCCCGTCAAATCGTACCGTAGGCTGTCCGCCTTGTTCTCCAACCTCATATGTTGGTTGACGGCTTCCAGTCGCCTGAGTCAAATTGTTTGAACCGGTTCTTGATGTCCACGTTGATACAGCAGTTCCGTCGCTTTGACTGAAGCCGTACCTTGAATCGCAACAAATCGTGGCTCCGACGAACCGCGCATTGTAATGTCTATGCCGCGCCCTCATTAGCTCGAGGTGTAGGAGATTTCGACGCCAAGGAGGCGGGCATCGCTGCCGAGCGTGTCGCTGCCGTTGGTGGCGTCGCGATAGATTTGGAACTGGAGCGGAGTCGTCGCCGCAGGAGTGCCGCCGCTGGTGACCGCGCTGGTCGCCGCCGAGATGTGCATATCGCCCGTCGCGAGAAGCGTGTCGGTGACCGTTTGCGCCGTGCCGAAGGCGGTGTCGAGTGCGTCGTCGTCCGCGAAGGCGCGCGCCTGCAAGCCCCAGACCACGGAGCCGGTACTGCTAGACGAAGACCAGAAGAAGCGCGCCGTCACGGTGCCGTTGTTGTAGTTCGACGGCATCCGAACCAGCGCTTGCGCGTACTCGATAGCCGCAGGATCGAACAGTAGCTCGTCGAAGTTTTGGCGGTTGGTCGTCGTCTCCGTCGAGTCCACGCCGCAGCCGTTGGTCGTGCGCGGAATCCATTGCGACGCCGGAATCCAGACGTTCGTGGACCCAGCTGCGGTCGTCCCACCCAGCTCCGCAATGAAGTCCACCTTCCATCCAATCGTAGCGTTGATGTACGTCAGTCCGATCTTGGCTGACACATTGCACACCAGATTCTCTGCCAAGCTGTCGATGTTGGAGCCGTTGCGGGCGATCGTCAGGTTGTTGGTCGCCCACGTTTCCTTCGCGTCGTTGAACTCGATGTAGTCCCCGGCCGTCGGGGTCGCTGGCAGGGTGATCGTGAACGCCCCGCCCGACGTGTCGGCCAGCAGGTGATCGCCCGTGACCGCCGTGTAGGTGGTGGTCTTGGCAGTCCAGTTGAACGACACGCCCCCACCGCCACCCGGAGGTGAAGCCCACGTCCCGTCCGCCCGGAGGAAGTTGGTCGTGCCGCCGCCGCTCGCGGGGGCCAATCCCTTCAGCGACGAAGTGAACACGTCGAGCAGGGTGGTGGCCTGCGTGCCGGTCAGGTCTTCGGGGTCGCCGGTGCCCGCAGTGACGCGACCCTTAATCGTCGAGGTTGCTACGTTCGCCAGCTTGGCGTTCGTCACCGCATCGTTGTCGATGGTGGCGGCGAAGCTGCCCGTGCCCGAGCCGGTCACGTCCCCGGTCAGGGCGATGGTCTGGTCGCCCGTGTTGGTGCCGCTGCTGGTGCCGCTGAACGTGCCGCTCTGCGTGGCCAGGGAGCCCAGGCCCAGAGTCGTCCGCTGCGCCGCGGCGTCTGCGTCGTCCAGGAGCGCCTTGCCGGCGGTGGTGATGTCCCCGCCGAGCTTGGCCGTGCCCACAACCCCGTTCGCGATCGTGGTCGCGTTCGAGTCGGCCGCGGCCGTGACGTCGCCGGTAAGGGCAGCGCGCGTGAACGATACCTGGCCGGCCGTGGTCCAGTTGGCCGCGACGCTGGTGCTGTCGCCGACCACCCGCTCGGCGGTCAGGGTGCCGTCCGCGGTCTTGACCAGGTACTCGGCGCTGACCGGGGCGGCGCCACTTCCGGCCCCGCCCAGGGCGGTGATCGCCTGCTTGATGCGCAGAGGCGAGAAGGACCGGATGCCCGCCTCGGTGCCGGCCTCGGCCTCGGCCTGGCTGGCCGCGGTCTGGACCGACTCATACAGGCCCGTGTGGAGGTGGTTGCCGGCCGCGACCTCGCTGGCCCCGGTGCCGGTGTTCTTGCCCGCCGCGTCGCCCAGGGTTGGCCGGCCCGAAAGGTCGGCGTAGGCGCCGCTGAAGCTCGAGGTGCCGGCGCCGATGGCGGTGCGGGCGGCGGGAGCGTCGGCCGCAGTGAGGACCGACCTCCCGGTCGCCGTGGAGTCGGAGATCTGGGTAGCCGGGTGCGTGTGGCTGGAGAGGGCCTTGGTCGCCAGGGCGGCGGCAATGGACGATCCCGCGGGATTGACGTCCACCGCGGTCGCGTTGGTGGCCAGCTTGCCGTCCAGGGCATCCTGGAGCCCCGTCACGCCGGAGATCGCGTGGCTATGGGACGAGGCGGCCTTGCCGGCCAGGGCGGCCGCGATGGAGGCTCCGGTGGGGCTCACGTCTGCCGCGGTGCCGCCGGTGGCCAGCTTGCCGTCCAGGGCCGTCTGGAGGCCCGGGATGTCGCCGAAGACGTGCGTGTGGGCCGCGGTGGGGAGATTCGAGACCGGGACGAACTTGCTGCCGTCTGTGCCGAGGCTCGGCCGGACGATGTACATCAGGTCCGTCGCGAGGACCGGGGTCGAGATCTCGACCAGCTCGGTTAGTTTCTTGTCGGCCATGTTAGGAGAAGCTGATCAGCCCGGGCTCCGGGAACTCGACGCGGAAGGGTCCGTTGGCGGAGCTGCGGTCCGCGCCCAGGTCACCGACCGCCAGGACGCGTCCGCCCTTGGTGGCGTTGTAGATCACGGCCCCGCGGGCCAGGATGTCCGCGTTGGGCCAGACGACCGGGTCGAAGGTCAGGACGGCGCCCACGCCGACCCTGGCGACCCGGCGCCCGGTCAATTTGCGCCCGCCTCGCTGGTAGCCTGGACCGAATACCTCGCCGGCGATCGGATACCGCTCGGTGCCCGGGCCAGCGTCGGCCTGGGGCGTCAGCAGCGCCAGGTAGTACTCATCCCCGTCCGCGTGAACGCCGGCCAGGAAGTCGACCTTGGCCGAGACGGGGATCGCGGTCTGGATGGGCATCCCGCAGGATAACCCATGCCCGGGAGGGGCGACAAGGGGGTAGCGGGTCAGTCCTGCTCGAAGCCCGTGATGGCGCCGTTCTCGTCGCGCACCACCTTCACACGCCTTTTCGGCTGGGCCGCGGGGATGGCTTCCCGCAGCCGGCGGAGCTGTGCGACGTCCAGGCCCCGCAGCCGGGCGTCCTCGTCCGTCAGGGTTGCGAGCTCTCGGACGATGGCGCGGTAGCTTTCGATGCCTCGTAAAATGGGATCAGATACCCCTCGGCGATCTCGCGCCACCCCTCGATCCGCGCCGGGGTTATCGCCTCCAGGCCCTCCTGCTCCAGCACCCGCTGGACCCGGTTGAGGGACATCACGAACACTCCCTCGGGTAGCTCGTCCACGGTCGGCCACACGGCTCGGATCCTGCTCAAGCAGGCGTCGATTGTACTGTCGTCGAGTGGCATCTTCGGTGAGTTCTTGGCGCAGGCGCATGAAGACGACCTGCGGTTTGGGTGAGTTCGGATTCCAGCCTTCAGACTCCCATAGGTGCAGGAGGTCGGCAAACTTTTTTTCGGGGTTATCCCCGACCGCTTTCCAGTCGGCGTCAAAGTACTCCCTGGAGAAATCTACCCGAGGGCCGATCGGGTTCGCCACATCCTCCTCAAACCCGTAGTGGTCATAGAGCTCGGGCAGGAACCCCCTCGGGAACTTTTCCGAGACGACTGCAAAGCAGTCGAGGTGGGTGGCCCCTTCCTCGATCGCCTTGGCGAGCACAGCCGGGCCCGCAACGCCGCGCGCGCCGGGCTCGTTGTTGACGACCGACGAGATCACCTGCTTGTCGCCATCTTTCGCGAGCGCGAAGTAGATCTCCGCGTTCTCCAGCTTGAAGACCTTCATGTCGCCAGACTTCACCTTGGCCTTAACGGTCTCCTCGGTGTACGGCGTGAGCGATGGGGCAGACTTGTTCTGGCGCAGGGCTCGGACGAAGTCGGCGATACCAACACCGCCATCCTTCACGGGGGTGTCCGAGGTCTGCCATGATCCCGTGGCTGCCGACAGGGCGGCGCGCATTTGCTGGGCGTTTCCGGCCGTCACGCTCTCCAAACGGGTAGCCGCTTCGATCTTCTGGTCGGTGATCTCCGCGACCGGCATGCCAAGGGAAAAGGCGCGGGCGTCGTGTGGCTCAGATGCCTGCTCCTTCCGGCGGGCGTCGAAAAACTCGGAGAAGATGAGCTTTGAAGGGAGGGGACGTTTGAGCTTGCCGACGATCTCCCCGCGGACGCCGTAGGTGTAGTCAGGGTGCTTGGGCGTTCCGTTCTCGCCCAGCTTCACGACGGTGTCCTCCGGATCCAGCTTCAGTACGAGCAGACCGTCCCCGAAGTCCACGCCGTGGTATGCGGGGTCGCGAGTGGCATCGAGTACTCGCTTTGCGGGCGGAAACCCGTACCCCTCGAACTCGGCTCGTTCAAGCTGGCCGACAACCGACTTCCGCGCATCGAAGCTCAAGGCCCTGACGGCATCTCCAAAGGCCGGGTCGGACACTGAGGGGAGTTTCACGCCCAGCGACTCGATGGCGCGGTCGGCCTTTTTGACCCCCTTGGTGGAGACCCGGCCGTCCTTCACGTATGCGTCGAGCGTGTTGATGAACGCACGCACCGTCGTCGAGTTGCTGGCGTGGGTGTTCTGCGTCATCGCCACGACGAGGGCGTAGCCGTCCGTCTGCTCAAGGAGCTTCGTTTTCCGGGTACTGATGCCCTTGCCCTCGTTGGCCCAGACGACGCCGGCATCCTTGTTCTGCGGGATAAAGGGGTAGTCGGGCCCGCCAAACATATCGACGGGTACCACGCCCGCGGCGTCGATACCCTTGTAGGTCCCGACGGCCGTGAGATCGGCCAGGATCGGGAAGACCTTCTTGCCCTTGAGATCCTTGAGGGAGATCTCGGGCACGTTCGTCACGTCCTTGGTCGGCGAGAACCCGGCGACCCGGGACTTCGGCTGCCCGGTGTCCGGGCGAAACTGAAGCATCGCCGTCTTGATGTCAGCGTGGGACGTGTCGGTGCCCTCAATACGATCCCATACGGCGTGATGGACGATCGTCTGGTAGTAGTCCTTGAGGTCCTCGGTCAGCGGGATGGCTAGTCTGGCCAGTCGGTCCCGCACCTGGAGCAAGATGCGCTTGTCGACCGTGACCTCCCTGTCCCCGTACCAGATCTTGCGTTCACGGACGTCCACTGTCGGGAGGTCTCCTCGGCCCAGCATCCCGGACATAAACCCGACCTTGCCGAACGAAATCCCTTTGAAATTCGCGCGCACAAACTCGGCGTACTGCTCGGTCGGCAGGTTGCCGACCGCATCTACGATCGCATCTGCCACCGCGGATAGGTTTTCGGCCGCGTTGCGCATGTACTCGCGCTGAGTGTTGTACAAGCCGAACGGCTTGAACTTCTCGAGCATTGCGTTGGCCGCCTGCTCGTCAAAGCGACCCTCGACCGCAGCACTCAGGTAACGCTGTCCATCCGGTGTGCCTAGCAGCTTGGCGAACGCGTCCTCCGGCCGGAGGTCCGGCTCGTCGTGAACCAGGTCACTCCAGTTGGTCGCCACCTTTTCAGTCGGGACCGCCCTGCGATTGATGCTCGACGTGGTGATAAGGTACGCTTTGACCACGTCCCGCGGCGTGACCCCCTTCGCCTTCATGTCCCGCATGAAGTAGCCGAACTGCTTTGCGCCCTCTGTGACTTCACTGAGCCCCAACTCCTCGGCAACCTCCTTGACCGCGCGCGGCCGGATTTCGCTAGGCCGATACTGGATGTCGGGGTTGTCCTGGCGCGACAGCAGGGACCGGATTCCCGGGCGCTTGAGGGCCGCGGTCAGTTCGGCCGGCATGCGGATGCTGTCGCCGTCGAGATCGGCCCCCAGCCGCTTCAGCAGCGCCTTGTACAAACCCCCCATGGGGTCCAGGGGGTCGAGCGCACGGTCCAGCATGTAATCGCCGGCGTCAGTCGCTTCGCCGTCCGCGATCCGCAGGTCCCGAATCGCGACCTCGCGGAACTCCGCCACCCGCTCCTCGGGCGACATATCCTCCCACAGCTTGAGCCCCCGGTCCTGGCGGAGGGCCCTATCGAACCCGAGGGTCCTGCCCAGCTTGGCCGTGAAGCCCGCGCCTTTGTCGCCGTACCTCTCGACTGCGGCCATCCAGACGGGGTCAGCGACGTCGACTGACAGCTCGCTCTCGGGGCGGTACATGAACTGGCTCCGGTCACCGTAGACGGGGTCCTTGACGAACACCGAGTTGCCGACGCTGACCGCCTGGGATCCGCCGACGACCGGCTCGTCGGTGCGCTTGTCATAGAAGTAGGAGTGGTCCTTGGGGTCGAAGCCGACCGCGGTCCACTCGTTGATGTCCGCCGGGATCTCGCGGGACGGGTTGAACGAGCCCTCGACCGTGGCGATCGGGAACTTGTTCTTGTCGCCCGTCAGGATCTTCGCGGCACCCGCCTGGTTCGACATGAACGTCGGTTTGTCGACGGTCACGATCGTGTCGTACCCGACGATGCGGCCCACGCTGCTGCCCTTGGCCTTTTCGTGGACGGCGACGACGTACTTCCCGGTCCGGTTGAATGCCGGAATGTCGATGCGCAGGCCGACCGGCGTCCCGGCCTCCAGGTCGCGGGCCAGGCCGAACTTGGGCTGGCGGTCCGCGGAGAGCGCCGCCTTGGCCTCCTCGTCGGACGGCGGAACGGCGAACTCGACGTTGCTCCCGATGTCGCGCGGGAACTGGGGCCCCTGGCCGGCCGGAGGCTCGGGCGACAGGTCGCGCAGCAGCACAGACGACTGGTGCCCGTCCGGGAACTGCACGTACGCCCGCTGCGCCCCGTCGTCTTCGCCTTTGCGCACCGCCAGCAGGTCGGTGATGAACTTCACAGGCGTGCCCTTGGGCGTGTATAGGGTGTCGCCGGCGGAGTAGTCGCTCTTGGGGTTGTTCCGGATCCGTTCCGCCATCGACTCCCGCATCGACGCCTGGAAGCCCTCGAGCTGGCTGTCCTCCGGCCCCATTGCGCCTTCCTCGGGCCGCAGGTTCTGCGACACCCGGTCGTAGTTGGCGCGGAACTCCGAGTCCAGGAGCCGCATCTGGTTGATGCGGTCCAGCCGGCGGGACTGGACGACGCCGAGCCTGCGGCCCTGGGCGTCACTCAGGCCCTGGAGCACCGGGTTGCGGTCCTTCTGGACCTGCGCGAGCTGGCCGAACAGGGCGTTCAGCGCATCGCGCTTCTCCAGGCCCAGGCCCTCGGCGCCCTCGCGGCCGGCGACCGTGTTGTCGATGTACTTGAGTAGGTCCGCCCGGGCCGCCCGGACGTCGCCGCCCCAGGAGCCCAGGAGCCCCTTGCGGGCGAAGAAATCAAGGTTCCGCAGCACCTTCTCCTGGCTGATCGTGTTGACCAGGACCCCGCCCGTGCGAGAGATCAAGATGCTGATCGGCGTCTCGACCCGGTTGGTCACGGCCCGCTGCTTGTACAGGCGGCTGCCGCGAGTCATCGCGGGCTGGTAGACGAAATGGGCCTCGGTGCCGGGCCGCTTGGCCAGCGTGTCGGTCAGCATCGCCAGCATCTCGAGCTGACGCGGGTTGTACTTGTTCTTGGACTGGAGCGACTCGAGGACGTCGGCGGGGATGTACTTCCCGCTGTAGATCGTGCGGCCGTCCTTGGTCGTCACCGCACGCACGCGGCCGGGCGAGATGTCAGGCGACGCGTCCAGCGCCAGGATGAGGTCGTCGATGAACTCCTGCTCGCGCTGCTTGGCCTCGCGCGCGGTCAGGAACTTCCGCTTGCCCGTCGCCGGGTCGATGTCGACGTCGAAGCCCGAGGACACCAGGTCCATGAGCTCGGGGTTCGATACGAGCTCCTGCTCGGAGTAGATGGTCGGGGTCTCGCTGAACGATTCAACCTGGCCCGACCGCTCGGACAGGTTCATGAGATCGTACTCCCGGATGACCTGCTTGACCGCGGACCGGAGCTCCGGGCTCATGTCGGTCTCGAACAGTCCGGTGCCGTCGGCAAAACGGCCGTCCTCGCGGAACACCGCGCCGGTGGCCATCAGCGCCCGCTGGAGCACCGAGGAGTTCATGACCATCTCGGACCTGGAGAACCGCTCGACGAGCGGCGCCAGGGGACGAGCTTTGCGGCGGAGGGCCCCGATGCCGGCGAACTCGCCAGCGTTGTTGGTCGCGAGCAGCGAGGCCACGCCCGCCTCGGCGATCACCTCATGCACGATCAGCTCGGGGTTCGCCTCGTACGCGGACGTGTCCTTGCCCGCGGCTCGCAGCTTGGCGAGGTACTCGTCGCGGAATGCGGCGAAATCCGCCTTGGGCTGGAGCTTCCCGTCCTTCAGCTCGGTGAAGTAGCCCGGCTTGCCGGTCGCCTCGTCGCCCAGGAACCGCCGGCGCAGGTCCGCCGAGATGTCGGGGTTCCGGGCGATGTGGTGCGTCACCTCATGCGCCAGGAGCGGCGCCAGGGCGATCCGCGAGTCCAGGTCGATCGTGGCGGTGCCTGTACCGTCTGGGTTGACGACGTACGAGCCGCCCGAGCCCTTCTGGCGGACGAAGTCCACGATCAGGTTCGGGTTGGTCGCCTCGAAGGTGGCGGCGGCGAGCTGCACGTTGCGCGGAGCCTCGTCAAACAGCCGCTGCTGGAGCCCTGCCCGGCGCGACCGGGCCTCGGCGATGTCTCCGATCTGTCTGGCGCGCACGGCGCCCGGATCCGTCTCGAGCCCGATGGTGCGGAGGGATCCGCCGAAGAAGCCGCCCAGGAAGCCCTCGCCGGCGCCCTCGGCCGGATCGCCCTGGAGGAGCCCAAACATCGCGCCCTGCGCCCCGCCTCGGAACGCACCGTCCGTAGCCTCGGCCGCACCGCGGCCCAGGCGGGAGATGAACTCGACCCGGTTGGCGTTTTGGGCCGCAAACCGCGTCCACCCGTCCGTCTCTTTGGCCAGGCGCTGGAAGTACGGCGTGGACGACTCTGCGGTCCGCATCAGCCGGCCAGCGGCCGACACGTTCTCGCCCAGGTCAGCCACCCAGCCGGCGGTGCGCTCGACCAGGCCAGGCGACACCCCGGTGGCCCGTTCGACTACCTCGTCGCCTAGCTGGACCGCCTCGTCACTGGTGCCCAGGGCGCTTGCCCGCTTGTCCCGCAGCCAGTCGACCGCGGCCTGGCCCTTGCGGCCCACGGCCGTCATGGCGTCACCACCAAGCTGGATGGCTCCGCCGGCGATCGTCTGGCTGACCGGGCGCGTGTTCGCGGCCAGGGCGGCCTCGTCTGCCCGGCGCGTAAAGTCGGCCTGGATCTTCTCGATGACCGCCTTCTGCTCCGAGATCCGGGCGGCGTTCTGGGTGAGGGCGGCAGTGCGCTCCGCGCTGTCGGCCGCGGCCTCGATGACCAGGCGCTCGTCCTGGAGCTGGGCGACCTTGCGGGCCGCGCTGGAGAGCGCCCCAAAGTTGGGGACCTTGCTGTCAGCGGCCGCCGCGGCGGCCCTGTAGAATCGATCCTGGAGCGATCCGGCGTACTTGGTGGTACTCTGGATCAGGTCGGCGACTTTGTCCGCCCCAGCGGTCGTGGCGGCCTTCTCCGCAGCCCTGGCGCCCGCCGCGGCCAGCTTCTGGCCCAGCTTGGCGCCCTTGGCCACGCCCAGGCCGAACGCCAAGTCGCCGACTTCGGCCATGCCGCCGGCGGCCTTCATCATGTCCTGCGTCTCGGTCTCCGAATACGCGTTGCGCAGGTCGAGCCCGCCGACGACGTGGTCGGCGATGACGAGCGCGGAGTCCGTCAGATTGTTGATGTCGCGCAGCGCCCGGTCCCGGGCCTGGCGCACCGCGGCGACCTTCCTGCGGTTTTCGGGCGTGTCCTGGTAGCCCTGGCCGAGCTTGGTCCCGACCTCCTTTAACGCCCCCTTCACGGTCTCGCCGATCATGGGGTAGGTGCCCGCAAACATGGCTGCGGCCTGGACGCCCAGGGCCGTCTGGCGCCGCGCCGCATCCTTGAACTGCTGGCCGTCGAGCGAGAGGGCCCCGCCGGCGGCAGCCATGGCATTCTGCCCGGTCAGGACGCCGGCCGTTTTGAAGCTATCGACCAGCTCGACCGCCGCGTTGGCGGCACCGCTCATAAACGCCGAGACGGCGCCCGGCTTGTTGGGGTCGGCCTCGTCCGCCTCGAGTTTCGCCAGGTACGCGTCGAGGTTCTCCGGCGCCAGGATGTCCAGCTCTACCGGCTCCGGGGCCAACTGCGCCAACTCCTCGTCCGTGACCGGGACGGGGTCAGGGCCGGGAGTTGGACTGAGCGGGCGCAGGCTGGCGGGAGCGTTCATCAGGAATTCGGAAGACCTTCTTGTTTTCGTCCTGCACCAGCAGCATGCCGGGTTTGTTGGGATCCGGCTTCAGCACGGTGTAGCTCCGCCCGTTATACTGGACGGTGTTACCGCCCGTCGAGGGACCGCCGGGACTTTGAGCCTTGCGCTTTCCGAGGCCGATGTTGGTCGCCTTACGGTCCAGGTGGGAGTTGAACTTCCGCTCCATGGCTTCGAGCTTGGCGAACTCGTCGGCGGACAGGCTAAAGATCTTCGTCGGGTTACCGTTCAGCTCCTCGATAAAGTCCTTCTCAGATTGGGTCATCGCCCCAGGGCCCGTGATCGGGATGCGCAGGGCGCCGACGATCATGCCGACCTGCTGGCGAGCCAGCTCCTGGAGCTGCCGCTTTTTGAGCGGGTCAGTAGCCCAGTTCTTACCGAGGTACTCCTTGCCGAGCCGGCGCACCTCGTTGATGCCCTCGATGACGTTGCCCATATCGGTCTGTTCCTTCCGGAAGTCCTTGGCCTCGGACTCCGTTTTGGCCGCCCCGTCGTAGCCATCGACCGTCAGCGCATCCTGCTCCCGGTTGAACTTGTTCTTCTGCATCTCCTGGTCATCTCGGGCTCGCTTGTCCGCTTCACGCTTGCGCGTGAACTCGGCGGCGGCCTGGACCGACTTCATGTACTCACTCGAGAATTTGCTGCCAGGGACGCGCATGACCGCCTGTACCGACGGGTCCTGTAGGATCGACTCGATCTTGCCCAGGTCTCCGGAGGCTCGGGCCACGTTTAGCAGCGACATCGCCTGCGCCTCGATCTGCGGGTCCGCCTCCCCGGTGGGGATGTAGAACGTCATGGGCGGGGCGCCAGGAGCCGGGCCGGGACGCGTGACCAGGCGCAGGGCCTGGCCCGGGAACAGCGCCTGGGCCTCCGGCCGGCTGGTCGCGAACTGGTTCGTCGCGATGTACTCCTGGAGCTTCGACTTCTCGTTGGCGTCGATCAGCGACATGGTCGCCGACGTCTGCTTCTCGAGCATCGCCGCCACCTGCGGGTCCTTGTGGAACCGGGCCGCATTCATCTGGAGCTGGGCCATCAGGCGCCGCTGCTCGAAGGGATCGTTGAGCCCCTGGATGTATTTCAGCGACTCATCGATGTTGGGGGCGACGCGGTTGTACTCGTCGCGCGTGTCGGCGGCCTCCCGGGCGACCCGCTCGGCGTCCTTGAACCGGATCTGCTGCATGCCGATCTCGGCCCTCAGCGACTGCTGGTTGAGGTCGGTTGTCGCCATGTCCGCGGCATGCTTCTGCTGCCGCATCTCGGCGTCCTGCTCGGCTATCCGGCGCCGCTGCGCCCGCTCCATCAGCGAGCTCGCGGCCTCCGCGGATTGGAGCTGGAAGTTCGGCAGGGCGAGCCCGGCGTTGCCGGGTTGGAATTCGGCGTAGGGCAT
>Ga0315906_10006035_pt1 | contig 15084 bp, 11 predicted proteins | sample LakEriMetagenome_4_FD_203526 | JGI IMG/M metagenome (GOLD analysis project Ga0315906, IMG submission 203526) | Freshwater fungal communities from buoy surface, Lake Erie, Ohio, United States - Buoy 2 MA122 | ecosystem: Environmental > Aquatic > Freshwater > Lake > Lake biofilm | place: USA...
ATTGTAATTGATGTGTGGTTTTTGTCCTGCAATCAGTTCTGCTACATAGACACCCTCTTCTTCAGCTTTATGAGCAAGCATGGCACCTCTTACGACATCACCTATCGCATAAATGTGTGGAACTGAGGTCTGGAGGTGATCGTTTACTTCAACTTGTCCTCGATGGTTGACTGTTATTCCCGCTGCTTCAAGATTTAGACCGGAGGTGAATGACTTTCTTCCCACAGCAACAAGACAATAGTCAGCCTCAAGAGTCACCTCTTCACCTTTTTTATTTAATGCTTTCAAAAGAACAGATTTCCCTTTGTTTTCTACACTTTGAACACGGTGCTCTAGGTGAAATTTAAATCCTTCTTTTTTCAAAACTCTGGTTAATTCTTTACCTAAAGCTCCATCCATGGTCGGAAGAATGGTATTTGCAAATTCCACCACTTGGATTTCACATCCTAAACGACCAAATACTGATCCTAATTCCAAACCGATAACACCTCCGCCAATGACTAGCATTTTCTTGGGTATTTCGGGCAGATTTAAGGCTTCAGTCGAAGTGATAATCCGTTTTTTATCCGGTTCCATTCCTGGAAAATAATTTGGTTTGGAACCTGTTGCGATAATTATATTCTTACCTGAAAGTTGAATTTCCTCACCATTATCCGTTTTGACGTTCACTGTGTTTTTATCGATGAAAGAACCGGTGCCATGATGGACATCAATTTTGTTCTTATCCATTAGGAATTTTACGCCCGCACATGTTTGCGAGACAACCTCATTCTTACGAGCGATCATTTGTGTGATGTTAGCCTTTACGCTATTCACTTCAATCCCATGTTCACCAAAGGTATGTACGGCATTATGGTAATGTTCTGAAGAATCTAACAAAGCTTTTGAGGGGATACAGCCGACATTCAGACAAGTTCCTCCAAGTGTATTATATTTTTCAATGATTGCTGTTTTCATTCCTAATTGAGCACAGCGTATGGCAGACACATATCCACCAGGTCCGGATCCAATAATAAGTACGTCGTAAGTATTCATTCTCTATAAAATCAAGTTGTGCAAATGTATCACTTCTATGGAGACTAATAAGTATATAAAAACAAAAAAGGGACGGATAATTCCGTCCCTTTTTTGAAAAATATAATCTTACAATTTAATGAACTTAACAGTATCGTTTTGTTTTCCTGCAATGAGTTTAACAATATATGTTCCTCTTTGCAGACTCGATCCATCAATAGTCAATGTTTGAGCACCTGCCATCAATCCTTTTTCAGTAATTGTTTTTACAAGTGTACCCGTGATTGAATACACGTAAACCGTCACGTTAGAATTTTTCTCGAGGTTGAAGGTAAGTGTTGTGTTTTCATTTGTTGGGTTCGGGAAAGTTTTAAGTTTTGTTTTAAACTCTTGTTTTCCGTTGCCATCCAAATCACCAATCCCCAGGTATGCTGCAGAACTCCAGATACCACGACCGTACGTACCGATGTAAATTTCTCCCGGTCTTCTGTTTCCTTCATCCCAAGTTCTCCATGATTGACGCACTTCGTATACCGGTGTTCCTTCAAACCCTGCTGAAGCATTTTCCCATGTACCTCCACCATTTTCAGTAACGTAGACACCCTCGGAAGTTCCTAGAACAAGAATGTCAGCATCGTCACGGTCAATAATTCCATCATACGTTGCTACTCCAGATGGAAGTGAAGGTAAGGTTGTGAATGTTGGCGAAGCACCGGCAGCATTTGCTGAACGCTTGTTCGAACCACCAAAACCAGCAAATAGAACCACGTCGTTTGCGTTATTCGGATTGACAGCAAGACCTTCATAGCTTCCTGTCGCAATTTGGGATTTAACCAATGCTAATGGAGCAGTTGCAAGTCCTGAACCGTGATATCCGGCTTTGGAACTGAAGTCAGGGTCTGATGTGTAAATACTTCCTAAACCGTTTAGACGGTATACACCATTTCCGCAACTTATGTAGCAGTTGTTAAGGTCCTTCGAAAATTCAATGTCTACTGAACCGAAAAGAGAACCTCCAATACCCTTCACAACACACACCCATTGCTGATTAGTTGCCGCAAGACGAAGTGCATTTCTTGTTCCCCATAGTTCTCCACCGTTTGCATTCACATAAACGAGAAACCAAGACTGATAAGGATCTTGAACAACTACAGTATCCCATGCAATGTTGTATGCAATGGTATCGTTGCCCAAACTATACAATTCTCCAGTTGCAGCATTTTGACCATAATAATGCTCATACGTACCCAGACTTTCAACAACTACAGTATCTGCTCCGGTAGGGAAATTGACCATTAGAGAATCACCGATAGTTGGAGGGTTCGTTCCTGATGCACTGGCAAAAGGCGTCCACGTATAATTACCAAGGTAAATTGTCTGACCATTCGTTGCATTGACAACAGATATGTCATTAGTGGTAAGCGAGGGGTCGTAGTTCAGCGTGTCATCGAAATACAATGCAACAGGTGTTACATAGGTCATACTGTCACCTGTCGACATACTTGGTATTTTAATTGATGTACCGGCAGGGTAATTTTTCGTAGGAACGAACGTTACAGAATCCTCAGAGTTCAGGTCATAATACTCAGCCAAGACAAATTCTGTATGGAATGGGTGATAAGAGCTTCCATCTGTTCCTGCGGGATCATAAGTCCCAGGAAATCCAGGCACATAGGAATTCCAGGTTTGACCTCTGTCCCCAGATCTCGAGATTGAGTTGTAATAGACAGATGAGAACATGATTCGTGGATTGAAGAAGCTGATCTCACACTCAAATCCATCGCCTCCGTTAACTTCTCTAAATTCTTGATAAGTGGAAAGTGTATGGTCGTTAAACAATGTTCCATTGTCTTGTGTTCCTCCCATTACAGCACCGTCTTTGTCGAAAGCAATGCCGTAGAATTGTGTTACGTTATATCCTCTGTTGGCAGGAAACCAATTTTGACCCAGATCATCGGTAATACCAACACCACCGTCATTACCAATGTAAAGTCTGTTGAGGTCATCCCACTTCATTTCATGGTTGTCCGCATGGGCATATTTAGGTGTGAAAGGAGGTAAAAACCACTGGGTAAGAACTTCGAAACCTCCAGAAGGTGGATTGTCTACAGTTTGTTTCCATTGCCAAATATCAATTCCTCCAATTAGAATTTTCTCATTATCGGTAGGACAAACAGATACGATGGAGTTGTATGTTCCTTGGTTTCTGTAGATGTCAAGGTTACTTGGTGTGCCAGAAGCACCAACAAATTGATACCATGTGTTTCCGTTGTCATGAGATACATTCATTCCAACAAGGTTACTACCAGTTCTAACAGCATATAAAGAGTATTGTCCACTCTGTTTGGTAGGAGAAATTGCATATTCGATACGTGACGCTCCTTGTGGAACAAGACCAGCACCCGTTCCTGATTTATCCATCCAGCTATTTCCGCCATCGTTTGAAACGAATGTTTTATTCGCTCCAAATCCTGCCACAAGTACTTGACCGTCTTTAGAAACTTTTAGTGCAGTACAAGAACCGGCACCAGCAGTTACACTTGTCAACGCTGCATCACCCAACTGCCATTTTTTCAATCCTGAGTTAGTCGCTAACCAAACAAAGTTGTCTGCGTTTGATGATTCTACTTCTGTACAACTGGTTGTTCCAGGGATTTTGTCCCATGTTGCACCTTTATCTTGCGAATACCAAACACCATTTCCATTCCAACCTTCTTGATTTGAACCAGTCGCAACGTAAAGCACACCATCAGGTGTTTGCGTCATACTTGAAATGTAAGGACTCGCGTTGGCGGCTATGTAAGAATCTACTCGCGACCACTGATTCCCTCTGTTCTCTGTGACAAATAGACCTCCGGAAACTCCACCTGCCCACACCAACGAACGATTTTGTCTGTCTACCTGAATAGCACGGGTTCGGCCTCCAATATTGTCAGGGCCTTCTTCCTGCCAGGCAACGGCTTTACTTTTCGCACTCATGCGGAATTGCTTTCTGATCAACTCTAACTTTTCCGGAGTGATAGGTTGTCCGGTAGATTGATCAATATACCTTGCTTCAAGCCATTTTCTAGCATCGTCAGCAGATTTTGATTGTAGAGAGGACAATTCCTCTTTTACATAAGAGCCTTTAACGGAACGATCTTTCCATGGCATTACAAACAGCGTGGCTGCAACAGCTACAAGGCTTAAAGAACCGATGATCAAAACTTTACGTTTCATGTGGTGTTTTCTTGTTGTGTTAATTTGCACTATAGCGACCGCCAAGATACAATTTTTTATCAAAAGCGGTTTAACGGTTTTTTTTCAATAACAAAATTAAAGGTCAATAAGTTTAAAAACAAGTGGACCTTTCAAAAAAAAAGATAAAAATATACAAGTCTAAAAAAGGTGCTTTTCGGCGTGATAAGAACTTCTAACTAAAGGACCACTCTCAACGTATCTAAATCCCATCTTTAGACCGATTTCTTTGTACTCATGAAATTTCTCCGGAGTGATGAATTCCAAAACCGGTAAATGTTTTGGAGTAGGCTGCAGATACTGTCCCAATGTCAGTATGTCAACATTAACACTTCTTAAGTCTTCCATGGTTTCCAGCACTTCCTCCTCGGTTTCTCCAAGTCCGAGCATAACTCCGGATTTCGTTCGCATTCCACCTTTTTTAAGTCTAAAGAGAACCTCTAGACTCCGATCATATTTAGCTTGAATTCGAACTTTTTTGGTCAGTCTTCGAACCGTTTCCAAATTGTGTGACACAATTTCCGGTGCAACATCAATTATTCGCTGAAGGTTGTCCCAATTTCCTGCAAAATCAGGGATAAGTGTTTCAAGTGTTGTTCCAGGCGATTGTTGTCTGACTGCGCGAACAGTTTGAACCCAGATCTCTGAACCTCCATCCCGAAGGTCATCCCTATCAACAGAGGTAATTACTGCATGTTTCACTCCCATAGTCTTCACGCTGTGCGCTACTTTCCCTGGTTCAAACAGATCTACCTCCTCTGGTTTTCCTGTTTTTACAGCACAAAAACCACATGAACGGGTGCAAATATTTCCAAGTATCATAAAGGTTGCCGTGCCTTCTCCCCAACACTCTCCCATATTTGGACAGCTTCCACTTTCACAAATCGTGTGTAGCTTGTGCTGATCGACCAATGAACGCACTTTCTTGTAATTTTCCCCTGTGGGTAATTTTACACGAAGCCATTTTGGTTTCTTGATCTGTACGTTTGTGGTTGTCTGATCTTCCTGCTGGTTCATTACTACTAGTATTAATGGCTAGACAAATTTAGGAACAATTGGTTCGAAATCTTCAAAAATCGGTTTTCATCGTTTAATAAAAGTAACTTTGTAATGAGTAATTAAAAGTTCTGGTATGGCGACAGCAAAGATTGAATACCTCGGAGAATTGCGCACATCCTGTACACACCTTGCATCCGGCACGGTCATTCAGACGGACGCGCCTGTGGATAATAAAGGAAGAGGAGAATTTTTTTCGCCAACCGATCTTGTGGCGGCTTCGTATGCTTCGTGCATGCTAACAATAATGGGGATCTTTTGTCAAGAGCATAGCATCTCAATGAGTGCTGGTTCTGCCACTATTACAAAAATCATGGAATCGTCCCCTAGAAGAATAGGGAAGCTAATTGTTGAGCTTGATCTGCGCGGAAATTCTTGGGATGAGCATACCGCTGAACGCGTTATTCGTGCCGGGAAAGCTTGTCCGGTGGCCAAGACACTCGGAGACAATATTGTTGTAGAATTTCATTTTTTAAGTTAATGAAAAACGAGCCTTATCGCAGGAAAAATATCGAAAATCTCATCTATGGTGTTCGCTCCGTCATTGAAGCAATCAATGCGGGCCGTGAGATCAATCGCATCATGATTCTGAAAGGAATGAACAAGGAATTGTTCTTGGAACTCAAAGAGGCACTTAAAGGTAAGGACTTTCAACTGCAATTCGTTCCTATTCAGAAGCTAGATGCTCTATGTGAAGGAAACCATCAAGGAGTTGTTGCCTTTGTTTCCCCCGTGAGCTACGGGGAAATAGAGCCTTTTGTTGAAGGGTTAATCGAACGAGGTGAAAAACCCGTTATTTTGGTGCTTGATCGTATTACTGATGTAAGAAATTTCGGCGCTATTGCTCGAACAGCAGAATGTCAGGGTGTTCATGCGATATTGATTCCCGCGAAAGGGTCTGCTCTTGTAACTGCGGATGCCGTGAAAACTTCTGCTGGCGCGCTCAATCGAATTCCAGTTTGTAAAACAAAAGACTTAAAAAATTCACTTTTTTACCTCCAACAATGCGGGATGCGATTGGTCTCGTGCACGGAGAAATCAGCAGTACCACTTTATGAGGTTAATCTAAGGGGAAGCGTGGCCATTATTTTAGGTTCCGAGGAGGATGGAATTACGCAGGATTTATTGAATTTATCTGATATCAAAGCAAGGATACCGATGAAAGGAACGATTTCGTCTCTAAATGTTGGTGTTGCTGCAGGGATGGTGCTCTATGAACGAACTAGACAGGAACTTTACGGCTGATCTCGCAAGGGCTTTCAAAGAACACAAAATATTTTTTGTAATTCTCGGTGCGGGACTGTTTTTGCGCATTGCGTTTATCCATTTTCAAGGTCTTTCAAACGATGAATTGAGTGCGTGGTATCGATTGAGATTTGATACATGGGGAGAATTCTGGACCAACGGAGTCGCGAAAGGGGATATGCATCCCGGACTTTATCAGATTTTTATGAAGCTTTGGTCATTTTTATTCGGCCAATCTGAATGGGCAATTAGGTCTTTGAGCTTGCTTTTTTACGTTGCAAATTCTGCATTGATACAGCTTGTTTCGAACAGGTATTATACCAGGCAGACCGGCTGGATTGTAAATGCTGTTTATGCGGTTTTTACGTTTATGGTAATTCACACCACCTTCAGCCGCCCGTATAACAGTGGTGTATTTTTTTTATTGCTTTCATGGCTCATGATATTGGAGCAATTAAAGCGGAATGATTTTTCATTAAGGAGAGTTCTGCTTCTGACCGCAGGGTTCTCCGGAGCTATGTATTCACATTATTTTGCATTTCTTGTTGCCGCCGTACTCGGATTGATAAGTCTTTTTTTTGCGAACAGACAATCAACAAAGTATGTGTTGATTTCAGCGTTTTCGTCGTGCTTACTCTTTCTTCCACACCTTCCTATAACCATGGTACAGCTCCAAAAAGGCGGTTTAGGCTGGCTCGCTCCTCCTGGCTGGTCGTGGGGAACTGATGTTGCATTCATCTTGTTCAACAATAGCTGGATTTTAACCATTTTGATGCTTTTTTTGATCTTCTTTTCCTTTTTTAGATGGAAGAAGCTTAATGATAAAATTCAATTTAGCTTTCCAATGATTGTGGCCTTCGCAAGCATTCTCCTTGGTGTAGCATTGTCATACACTGTTACACCCATCATGCGTGAGCTGGTGCTACTCTTCATATTGCCCTTTGTCTTGATTCCTGCAATAGCAAGTTGGCCAATAGAACTTTCCACTTCATGGTCTAAAGCGACCTTCATTGGGGGCATGACACTTATTGGTTGGCATAGCATTTTTGTCAATGGCGTGTATCGGCCGATACATTTTGGGGTGTTTCGTGAGCTCGGAGATGAATTTAATTCTTACGAAGAACTTTATGGACATCGGAACATTGCCTGCGCTATGAATCTCAATGATGACGCTTATCTTAATTATTATTTAAAGCATAAAAGAAAGTCTTTGATGACGGATTGGTATGCTCAAAATGTTCGAGAGGAGCTCAATCAAAAAGCAAAGAATAGTTCCACTAAATATTTTTGTTATGTGTTTAACAGTGCATACGATCAACCCATTTTTAGAGAAATTATTTCTAGATATTATCCCATAAAGATCAGCGAAAGGGTTTATCCAGGATCAGCAATTTATCTTTTTGCCAAAGGAACCAAACGAAAATGGGGTCGTCCCATAAAAATGGTTTCGAATAAATGGAAGTCCTCGAACCGAGAATTTGATTTCAATACAGCTGTTAAAGTGAGCAAGCTCCATCCACTCAATTCATTCGATTATTATACGTTTGTGTTCAAGCTGGAAAGGGGAGAAGAGGATAATCGAATCATTTCGGTGGTCACGCTTACACGAAACGGAAAGTCAGTGACCCGGAACGGAGTTCCATTATTCTATGAGTCCATAGAACAAAATTTTACAGCTGCAGATTCATCTGAGTCCCAATTTACCATGCCTTTCTTTCTCCCTGAAAATGTACTCCCGGATGATGAACTTCTATTTTATCTTTGGAATCCTGATATGAGAACCTACAAAGCTACTGAAGCAGCCATCTATACGGTTAAATAAATTCGGCCAAATTTTCACTTACCGTAAGGTTCTGAATACCCATGTAAGAAGTCCGGGAAGCTCGTTGAGGTGTTTAATTCGATGCAGATTTTCCAGTTTTGATTTTTCATTTTCCGGATCGAAGAGAATGGCATGCATTCCGCTATTTCTTGCGCCGACGACATCTACTTCATAGTCGTCACCGATCATCACTGAATTTTCTGCTTTTGCACTTACAGTTTGTAAAGCATACTCAAAGATCAATTTAGAAGGTTTGTTGTGTCCTACCTCTTCAGAACAAAGGATCAGATCAAAGTACGGTTTTAGTCGCGCCTCTTCGAGTTTGATGTATTGTACCTCTTTGAACCCATTGGTAATGATATGCATTTGATATCCCTCTGATTTAAGTTCGTTCAATGTTTCCAGTGCGGAGGGGAACAAAGCGGTTTGTCTTGGTGAGAGCTCAATGTATCCCGAGCTTAATTTTTCTGTAATGTGTTCGTCATTAATTTTAAAGTTGTCCAAGGTTCTCCTAAATCGTTCTGAACGGAGCTCTTCTTTCTTGATTCTGCCCTGTCCATATTCTTTCCATAAATGTGCATTGGTTTCCTTGTAGTTGTCGTGAAAACTGTCAAAATGCGGAATAAGGGTGTGCAGACCAAGTTCTTCGAAAAGAAGTCGGAGTGCTATTTCAGAATTTTTCTCGAAATCCCACAGCGTCCTGTCTAAATCAAAAAACAAATGTTTTTCTTTCATTTGAAAACCAGGTAGGCCAAACTTGTCATCAGGAAGGAATTCAAAAACATACCGATAATTATGAGCGGAAACGTTTGTCGAATCTTACCATAAAATTTTGCGGCAATAATACTTCCTATTGGGACAGAAAGAAAAAATGGAGCCCAGAAACAGATGCCATAAATTCCCAAGGTATGTTTCACTCGAATAATTGATCTGTTGGTGCGGTTAAAAATCTTTTTTTTCTTTACCTCGGTTTTACCTGCTTTTTTCAATTTGCGTTTGTGAAGGTATGTCAGAACGAACTCGCTGAAAAAAAAGAAAAGAGCAGCACTGAATATGCCACCTGAGGCACTTGCGAGAAAAGTTTCCCAATAGGGAAGGCCGATCGCTAAACCAGTAAATGGGGCGAACATAAACTTGAAAGTTGCCAACAAGAAAACGGAAGAAATTAGACTCCAATCCATTTTGTTAGCATTTTACACCGTAAGCCAGATCGCCGGCGTCTCCCAATCCCGGGACAATATAGCTTTGAGCTGTCAATTCTTTATCTATTGCGGCGACCCAGATCTCCGTCGTATCAGGCAAATGTTTACGAACGAAGTCGATGGCTTCTTGTGTTGCAATAGCAGCAACAACAATCACTCTGGAAGGTTTCCCCTGTTTCAATAACGCTTTATAAACCATTACCATGGAATTGCCGGTGGCAAGCATGGGGTCACTAATGATTACTGTTTTTTTTTCTAAATCTGGAGAGGCAAGATATTCAACAGCGATGTCAAATTCTTCTGCCGTTTTATGCTTTCGATAGGCGGATACAAATGCACTTTCTGAACGGTCGAAATAGTTCAGTAACCCCTGATGCATTGAAAGACCTGCACGAAGTATCGTTGCAAGAACAGGTTTCTCTTTTATTAACTGTGTTTCAGCTGTGCCGAGTGGTGTCTCAACAGAAACATGTTCGAATTCAAGCGATTTGGAGAGCTCGTATCCCAAAATTTCAGAGATACGTTCCATATTTCTCCTGAATCGCATGGTGTCGTTCTGAATTGAAACATTGCGTATTTCTGCAACAAACGTATTTAGGATTGAATTGGTGTTGGAAAGGTTGTGTATCATCCGAAGAATTATTTAGGTAAAGTTAGGGCATTTTTAAGAACAATTTTTCTTTCTGGATGTAATTCCATTGAATTCCCCTGATCAGATTACAGGTGACCTTCATTTTTCGGTAAATTTGCCCCGTGTCAGAAAAAGCAAGTATTAATTTATCCGTTTTCAAGCGACTTGTGGCGCATATACGGCCATACAAGGGTATTTTCGCTCTCGCCGTAACGTTTACCTTGGTTTTAGCGATCATCGGTCCGGCTCGTCCTATGATCATCGGTAGAATGGTCGATAATTATGTTGTCAAGACCAATGACTCTGAGCGACTTTTATTTTGGTCGGGAATAGTTGTTTTAATGCTAGTACTCGAGGGAGTCATTCAATTCGCGAACGCTTATTTTTCCAATCTACTTGCTCAAAACATCATTCGTGACCTTAGACAAAAGCTTTTTGCACATATGCTGAGTTTTAGAATGCGCTTTTTTGACAAAACTCCTATCGGAACACTCGTTACTCGGGTAGTGTCTGACCTGGAGGCGATCACCGAAGTGTTTTCGGCAGGACTGATGGAAATTACCGGTGATATGCTTTCATTGGTTGCTGTCATCTCGATGATGCTTTATGTCAATTGGAAGTTAACATTACTGACCTTGATTCCGGTACCTCTGCTGATTATCGCCACGCGAATTTTTGCCAGAGCGATGCGCAGCTCTTTTCAGTTGGAGCGTGTTCAAGTGAACAAGCTTAACACCTTTGTTCAGGAGCACGTCACAGGCATGGGGATCGTGCAACTGTTCAACAGGGAGGAAAAGGAGTATGAAGCTTTTCAAGAGATAAATAAAGGACACCGTCAGGCGCACATCAATGCTGTATGGGCAAACTCCATCTTTTTTCCGGTGGTAGAGCTGCTCAGTTCCATGTCGATTGCTTTTTTGCTGGTGTGGGGAGCAATGATCACGTTGAATAGAACGGGTGCTGATGCTCGTTTAGTTTATGGAGAGATCATTTCTTTTACCCTGTGGGTTCAAATGTTGTATCGTCCGATTCGTCAGCTTGCCGACAAATTCAATGTGCTTCAAAGAGGAACTGTAAGGGCTGAAAGGGTATTTGAAACATTAGATCTGCAAGAAGATGTTCAAGATAGTGGAAACGTCACGAGTTGTGATTTTAATAAGCAAATCAAATTTGAGGGTGTAAGTTTTGCCTATACGGATGAAAATCGGGTATTAAAGGACCTCAATTTCACCATTGAAAAGGGCGAGACAGTCGCTTTCGTCGGGGCTACTGGTTCCGGTAAATCGACCATTGTGAATCTTCTGGGTAAGTTCTATGAACTTCGAAAAGGTAAAATTTCCATCGGTGAGGTGGATCTGAAAGACATTAGACTTGATATACTTAGAAAAAACATATCTGTAGTACTTCAGGATGTGTTTCTTTTTTCGGATACCATTCACAACAACATCACGCTAGGTGATCCAGATATCTCTAGAGAACAAGTAATTGCTGCGGCTAAGGCTGTAGGTGCACACGAGTTCATTGGACGTTTGCCCGAGGGGTATGATTATGTCGTAGGTGAAAGGGGAGGGGTGCTTTCCACAGGTCAGCGCCAATTGATCGCGTTCATTCGCGCAAGTGTTTACAATCCTCAAATTCTCATTCTGGATGAGGCTACATCGAGCATCGACAGTGAATCTGAAGAATTGATAATTCGTGCAACTGAACGACTGACAGAAGGCCGAACTTCTATCGTCATAGCACACAGGCTTTCCACCATTCAAAATGCTGACAGTATAATAGTTCTCGACAAAGGAAAGATTGTCGAAAGTGGCAAGCACAACGAGCTGGTTTCTTTAGGAGGTTATTATGCCAATTTGTACAAGAAGCAATTCAACGAAGAAAAAGATGACATATGACGGGATTGAAGATTGGAGGTGTCCCCGAACATTTTAATTTGCCTTGGAGGTTGGCCATTGAGGAAGGTCGGTTCAGAGAGATCGGACTTGAGCTTCATTGGAGTGATATGACCGGTGGTACAGGTCAGATGATCAAAGGATTGAATGCAGGGTCTTTAGATATCGCGGTTTTACTAACAGAAGGTATTACGAAAGCTATTTTGGAAGGGTTGGATGCAAAAATTTTACAAGTCTATGTAACTTCTCCCTTGCGTTGGGGAATTCACGTGCCTTTCCACTCTGATATTCAAAGTTCTGATCAACTTGAAGGAAAAACATTTGCTATTAGCCGTGAAGGATCTGGTTCACACCTTATGGTATATGTGAAGGCACAACAGGAAGGTTGGAATTCCGAAGAACTAAAATTTAATGTTGTCGGTGATGTTTATGGTGGGTTGTGGGCGCTTGAAAATGGCCAGGCTGATGGATTTCTATGGGAAAAATATACAACCTTCCCATTTACCGAACAAAAGAAGTGCCGATACATAGAGGAGGTTATCACACCCTGGCCATGTTTTGTTATAGCGGTCAGGAATGAAGTAATTGAAAGGTATGAATCCTTATTGATGAACATGTGTTCTGTTGTTCAAACAAAAGCAAAGGAAATAAAACACGATGAGGATTCTGTTGAGGTAATCTCTTGGAGGTATAATTTACGTTCGGGACAAGTGGCGAATTGGCTTTTAGAAACGGACTGGAATTATGACGGGATTCAATACCCTCTGGCATTTGACAAGACAGTTCGTTCGTTGTCTAAATTAGGATTGCTTTCGTTGTCAGCGGCTGAAAACTGGCAGCAAAAATTATTTATATCATCTAATCGTTAATTGGTTATGACCAAAAAGAAAACGGGTGTACTGCTCATTCAATTAGGAACTCCGGACAGTCCGTCTGTGTCGGATGTTAGGAGTTATTTAACCCAATTTTTAAATGATCGGCGGGTCATTGATATTCCATGGCTTCTTAGAAAAATACTTGTAAACGGAATAATTGTTCCTTTTCGTGCTCCAAAATCAGCAAAGATTTACAAAGAGCTCTGGGAACATGGACATGGGAAGTCGCCGTTGCTCACCTATACAGAAAAGGTCACCGAACTCGTTCAGAATCGCTTTGATCAACATGAAGTGAAGGTGGAAATGGCCATGAGATATAAAAATCCGTCATTGGATGTTGTGTTGGAGCGTATGCGTCTTGCAAACTATGACCAATTGATCATTGTTCCTCTTTTTCCCCAGTATGCAAGTGCATCCTCTGGTTCGGCAATTGATCGGGCAATGGAGATCATTCGAAAGTGGTGGGTAATTCCTGAGATCAAGATCGTGAGCCAGTTCTGGAATCATGAAGGCTATATTGACAGCATTGTGGAACGTGCTAAAGAATTTGACTGGAAGGCTTACGACCATGTTCTCTTTTCGTATCATGGGTTGCCGGAAAGACAAGTTGATAAGGTTTATGAAGGAACAGATCTCTGCGGGGATCAACCATGCGAAACGGAAGTCAACGAAAAGAATAAGTTCTGCTACAAGGCGACGAGTTATGCTACCACGAGGTTGATCGCAGATAAACTTGGAATTCCTGAATCTCAATATACTGTTTGTTTTCAATCACGATTGGACAAAAAATGGCTAACACCTTTTTCCGACAAAGTAGTTGAGGAATGGGCTAAGAAAGGTGCGAAGAAGTTACTGGTTTTTAGTCCGGCATTTGTTGCAGATTGCCTCGAAACCATCATAGAGATAGGGACGGAATACCAGGAGATCTTTGAAGAACATGGTGGGGAGAAAGTTCAGCTGGTACCCAGTTCTAATGACCACCCACGCTTTATCGACTGTTTAGTCAGTCTAATTAAGGAACGACTCTAGTTTGTATTCATTTTAAAGTCTTTTGTCGGCAAGTCTTTAGTCTATTTTCTTCAGATCTTTTGTCTATTTTCTTCAAGTCTTGCAGTCTAAAGTCTAATATCGTAATTTTGCACCCTAATAATATCAGAAAAACACTAAAATGAGCAATACATTGGATAAAGTAACTTACAAAGTAAAAGATATCAGCCTTGCAGAGTGGGGAAGAAAAGAGATCAAACTAGCTGAGGCAGAAATGCCCGGGTTGATGTCTCTTAGAGATGAATATGGTTCATCAAAGCCTCTTGCCGGAGCACGCATCGCAGGATGTTTGCATATGACCATTCAAACGGCTGTTTTGATTGAAACGCTCGTTGAACTTGGTGCAGAGGTCACATGGTCTTCGTGTAACATCTTTTCAACACAGGATCACGCCGCTGCCGCTATTGCTGCTGCCGGAATTCCGGTTTATGCCTGGAAAGGAATGAACGAAGAAGAATTCGACTGGTGTATTGAACAAACATTGTTCGCGTTCAAAGACGGAAAGCCTTTGAATATGATTTTGGATGATGGGGGAGACCTTACGAACATGGTATTCGATCGTTATCCTGAATTAACAAAAGACATCAAAGGACTTTCTGAAGAAACGACTACCGGAGTACACAGACTGTATGAGCGTAAAAAGAATGGCACGCTTGTCATGCCTGCGATCAACGTGAACGACTCTGTGACTAAGTCTAAATTCGATAATAAATATGGATGTAAAGAGTCTTTGGTAGATTCCATTCGTCGTGCTACGGATGTAATGATGGCTGGTAAAGTGGCTGTTGTTTGCGGTTATGGGGATGTTGGTAAAGGATCTGCAGCTTCTCTTCGTGGAGCAGGAGCGCGTGTGATCGTTACGGAGATCGATCCGATCTGTGCACTTCAGGCAGCAATGGACGGATTCGAAGTTAAGCGCTTGGATTCAGTAGTTCATCTTGGTGATATCATCGTTACAACGACAGGGAACAAAGATATCGTTGTTGGTCGTCATTTCGAGAATATGAAGGATAAGGCGATCGTTTGTAACATCGGACACTTCGATAATGAGATCGACATG
>Ga0315906_10006036_pt1 | contig 15082 bp, 11 predicted proteins | sample LakEriMetagenome_4_FD_203526 | JGI IMG/M metagenome (GOLD analysis project Ga0315906, IMG submission 203526) | Freshwater fungal communities from buoy surface, Lake Erie, Ohio, United States - Buoy 2 MA122 | ecosystem: Environmental > Aquatic > Freshwater > Lake > Lake biofilm | place: USA...
GAATGCTTGCTCTTGCAATTAAAAAGAGCCGAACAAGACGGAAAAGAGAAAACACTTGAGCGACGCATCCTCGAAGATCACTTTGAGGAATTCACAAGAAAAAATTACGACAAGCTGCAGCGCGATTTGGGACTGAACGATGCTGAACTCCGACACGCGCTCCAACAGATCACACGATTGAATCCAAAACCCGGCGGATTGACGGAGGGTACGGAGCAACAGAATTATGTGATTCCCGATTTTTTTGTGATCAACAACCAAGGAAGACTCGATCTGACCCTCAATAGCCGCAACGCACCCGAACTGCGCGTCAGTCAGGAATACCGCGACATGCTGAAACACTATGATGCGGGTCCGAAAAAGAACCGATCCGAAAAAGAAGCCGTGTTGTTCATCAAGCAAAAGATCGATTCCGCCAAATGGTTCATCGATGCCATTCAGCAACGACAACATACGCTCACACTGGTCATGCAACAGATCCTGAGACATCAGGAGTCCTTCTTCCTAACGGGCGACGAAACCGAACTGCGACCCATGATCCTGAAAGACATTGCGGCGCGCACCAACCTGGACATATCGACAATCAGCCGCGTGGCCAACAGCAAATTTGTTCAAACCGAATTCGGCACGTATCGATTGAAATTTTTCTTCAGTGAAGCGGTACAAACACAATCCGGAGAAGAAGCCTCTACCCGAGAAGTAAAAAAGATCCTGGCTGACTTGATCGAAAATGAAGACAAGAAGCTCCCACTGAGCGATGACCAACTGACAGAAACACTCACGCAGCGCGGATACAACATCGCCCGAAGAACCGTCGCCAAATACCGGGAACAACTGAGCATCCCTGTTGCCAGATTGAGAAAGGAAATTTAGAATTGCAAATAGATCGGCATCACCGGCTCCGCCGCCTTGAATACGCCGTAGAGCAACGCAAATCCGAAGAAGACCAGCAAGTACACGATCAACGGCATCCGTGCAAAAAGATGAATGCGTTTGCTCATCCAGTCATCCGGAATGGCATGCAAGAGAAAAGCCAGTGCCATCAATCCAACTACTGTCTTGTAGTTGCCAAAAAAAGCAGGCCAAACACTGAGCGAAAAATCCGACGTGATCTGGTGCAGCATGGAACCCGCGATCTCCAATGAACCAGCCTTAAAAAATACCCAGCCGAAGCAAACGAAATGAAAGGTCACCAGCAACATGATGATGCGATAGACAGTTGAAGATCCGTTTCGGGATTGGACCCATCCCCCCGGACCCATCATCCACAACTTGTGAATGGCCAGACCAAAGCCATGTAAGGCACCCCAGATCAAAAAATTAAAACTGGCACCATGCCAAAATCCGCCCAGCAACATGGTCGTAAATAGATTCATGCCGGTAAACGCTGTCTGTTTGTTGCGCTGAAGGATGGCCGGGAGCAGAAACAACGACAGCAGGGCCAACGTGATCAAAAAAGCGGTTAACAAAGACAATCCGAATAAAGAGTAGGCCGACCAGAACAGCGTTCCAAAGAATAATGCAGGAAACAATATACTGGCGAGGGAACGTCCCCGGTTTCCGCCCAAGGGTATGTACAAATAATCGCGTAGCCACGACGACAAGGATATGTGCCAACGACGCCAAAACTCGGTGATGTTTCCGCTTTGATAAGGCGAAAGAAAATTGACCGGCAGCGTGAAACCAAGCCAGCGTCCAATGCCCAACGCCACATCACTGTATCCGCTGAAATCGCAATAGATCACGATGGCATATCCATATACAGCCAGTAGATTTTCGAGTCCGGTATACCGTGCCGGATCGTCGAATACATAATCGACAAAATTCAGCGTGAGATAATCAGAAATGATCAGCTTCTTAAAAAGTCCGGAAAAGATCAGATAAAACCCTTGCGCAAAATCAGATTCCTGCAATGCCCAGGGCCGATTGATCTGCGGAACAAAATCATGTGCCCGAACGATGGGTCCCATCACCAGCTTGGGGAAGAACGACAAGAACAACAGATAGTCGCTGAACTTTCGGGCAGGTTCGAGTTGTCCGCGATACACATCGACTGTATAGCTGAGATTTTCAAACGTATAAAAAGAGATGCCCACCGGCAACAACAAATTCAGGGGCTGAAATCCGGTTTGGAACAGCGTGTTGGACAGCTCAATGAAAAAATCAGTGTACTTGAAGTAAAAAAGCAATCCCAGATTGAATACTACGCTCAGCAACAGCAAGCCTTTTTTACGAAATGGATTCTGTTGTCGGTAGATGGCATTGGAGAGCAGATAGTCGACGATGGCCGACAATATTACCAACCCAACAAAAGAGCCGCTGGCTTTGTAAAAAAAGTAAAGGGAGAAAAAACAGAAAACGTATCGTCGGGCCGTCAACCGGTTGCGCAACCAATAGTACAGGACAATGAAGGCGGCAAAGAAGAATACGAAGAACCCGTTGTTGAACAGGAGCGGATTTTTCGGATCATAGAGAAACTGTTCCCCAAATGCTTGTATGTCGAAGATGGTCAAGGCGTATTGGCAGGTTTGGGTTTGGCGCGGTTGATCGATGCCGTATACAAACGATACTCACGCAAGATCGCCTTGTATAGGGATTCGCCCAGCCAAGCAGCACCGCGGGCATTTGGATGTACATAATCCTTTCCGGCCCAAGCTGGATTCCGATTGGCCCAATCCACAATGCTGTTGGTACCCCCCATCGTGGCAAATTGATTGTAAAAAGCGACATCGGATTGAAAGGCGGCTTTTGCTTGCACGGCCACGAGTGAGTCGATGCCAACGGCTGACGCCCATCCACCCGAATACCGAAAGGCACGATCGGCTGTACTCACAACTAGTACATCTGCGTTGGGAAAAGTTTGCTTGAATCGCTCAATGACCGGCTGCATGGCCTTGCCATACCAGCGAAAATCTTTGTCCATCGGACGAAACAATAAATTCACTCCATACTGAAACACGATGAGGTCATATGGTTGTTGTTGTTGAATGGCCTGTAGCCAGTTGGCTGAAAGTTTGGCCAGTTCAATTCCGGTAATGCCCCGGAAAGAGAAATTATCCAAGATGATGCCATCCGGCGACTCGAAAGAAACTCCGTAAAGCGTAGGAGTATTGGAGGTTGCCGAAAGGGAAAGCGTACGTCCGGCATCTGTTGACAACAAAATTCGATTGAAGGAGCCGTTGGCGGTAATCAATCTTTCTTGTTGTTGGAATTGGATAGAGGCATTGCTGTCGGGCCCACAAAGCAGGTATTTCTGAATCAGCAGGGAGCTGTCGCCGCGCGTACGGTCGGTATAGCGCGCCCAATCGGATTGACTGCTGAAGGCATGCCCGGATAAATAGAGTGGTGCGTTGCCCGGATTTTGCTTGAAGCTTCGGTCGGACCATCCACGGCTATACTCAGAACGAACGGTCTGGCGAAATCCGGCCACGATAGATGTGATGGGTACATAGCCCACGCCGGTTCCGCCAAAGTTTTTCTGAAGAAGTTCACGCAAGGTTTGCGTCATCAGATCGCCTTCGATCATGCTGTCGCCGAAATACGCGATGCGGATCTTTCCTTTCTTCGTTTGACGGAGTGTATGCAGCCGCTCCAGGAAATGAGGAAGTGCATAGCGATTGCTGTCTGTTTGAAAATTGATGATCTGTGCGGCTGTTCTATAGCGCTCAAAACGACGTGCGGGCAGATTGGCTGCTTGCGTTGCTGAGTCTGGTACGGAAGTAGTCTCAACGGTCGCTGATTGGATAGAGTCGGCGTGGACGAGATCGCTGATCAAATTGATCCGATTGAAGGGTGTCCAGGAAACATTCCAGGCATAGGCGGCGATGGAAAATCCCAGCAGCAAGGCAGTACTCCAGGCGACAAAGCTGACGACACGACGAGGGGCATTCATGGTGGAAACTAAGATTTCAGAGGCGTTGCTTACGGATGGTACTCATTACACGCTGCTTCCAAACGGTTGGCATTTCAGAATAGCCGGTTGCCGCAATGGCATTGATCCATTTTGATGGATCGTTTGTTCCTTTCAGGGTCGGATAAAATTTTTTTCGGGTCATGAGGCGGCAAAAATCTGAAAACGATTCCACATCTGAAGAATATTGTTTGTATCGAGAACGCACGCCGTGGGTTCGCATCAAACTATTCTTCCCAACGATCCCGAAATAGTTTTTCAGCAGCCGGGCATGGCGGCTGGTGCCGGAGCCGGATTCCAGCATGGAGATGCCGAGTATGACCGAAGCCGGAATGCCATAGGCTGCTGAAAGTGAATCCGCCATTGGTTTGAAACGGGTGACAAATCGTTGGGCAGACGGTTGTGCTGTCAGCAGGACGGGCAGAAGGAAAAGAATGAATCCCGCCAAACGGATACTACGAAAACCTGCTTTCAGGATAGAATGCATGACAATAAAGATACCTCTGTCTTCCGGATTGACCAATTTACTACCTTGCCACCCGATGCATACACCTCATCCGAAAAACAGGATTGCCGTGGCCGCGGCACAGTTGATCTCCTGGGTCTTTCATCCGGTATTTCAACCGGTCATGCTCGTTGCCTTTCTTCTTTTCAGCGATACCTCTACACAGTTTTTAGGATTTCGTACGGGACAAAAATGGTTGATCCTCGGCCAGGCCTTTACGTTGTATACATTTTTCCCCTTGGTAACAGTGGCCCTTCTGAAGGCGCTTGGGTTTTTGGAATCGATCCGGTTACACACGCAACGGGATCGCGTCATACCCCTGGTAGCCATCGGCATCTGGTATTTCTGGATCTGGTATGTGTGGAAGAACCTGCCCGATTACCCGATCGAATTGGTGCGCTTTGCGCTGGCGGCGTGGACCGCCTCCTGGGTATCCTTAATGATCAATGCACGCATGAAGATCAGTTTGCATACGATCGCAGCGGGATTGATCCTAACCTTCTTATTCATTTGGGCGCTGAAACACGGATATGGTGCCGGCTTCTACATACCGATCGCCTGTATTTGGGCCGGGTCCATTGGGGCGGCCAGATTATATGTATCCGATCACAAAAAAGTGGAAGTATACCTGGGATATGCCGTAGGGGCTGCGGCCATGCTGATCATTCAGCTGATCTATTGATCGATCAGCCCTCCGCCAACGGGAAGGTAATGGTGAAAGCCGTGCGTCGGTTCTCCGAACGAAGCGATATCGTGGCACCATGTTCATCGGCCACATTTTTAACGATGCTAAGTCCCAACCCTGTACCACTCTTATGCTGTTTGGTGGTAAAGAATTTTCGGAAGATCTGGCTTTGGATGGATGCGGGAATTTCGGGTCCGGTGTTCTCGACCGTAAGCGCTATGCCGTTGTCAAGCTTCTCTGAACGAATGAGCAGGTACTTATCTTTTTCTTCATCCATCGCATCCAAGGCGTTCTTGATCAGGTTTGACCAGAGCTGGAACAGCTTCACTTCGTAGCCCATGATGAAGTGCTCTTCACTAACCTGAAACTCGAGTGTGACATCTCGACGCAGTTCATAGTGGAAGATGTTCAATACAACGGCAATGTTGTCGCGCAGCGAAATACGTTGCTGCGTGGATTGAATGTCTTTTTTGATGAATGAACGTACGTCGCGGATCACCTTGCTGGCACGGTCGACGGAAATGCGAATGCTGTCGAGCAGCGTTCGAATGGTTTGTATTTGCTGTATGAGATTCAAAAGCGCGACGGGGTCTTTGGAGGCAAGTACCTGTCGAATCGTATCGATCTCGGTTGTATCGATGCGACATTTAACCAACTTATCAGCGAGTAGATTTCGCTGTTCATCGGTAAGCGCATGTGAATCACTGAATGTTGAAAGGAACTCATTCATTTTTTGTGACTCCTGGCGAAGCTGCAATCCGCCCACAAAGATCTCCCGAACCTGTGCTTTAGCCAAGGAAACTGCCTCTGCCAACAGTTGAGGGTCGGCTTGAGCCAGTTGTTGACCAATGAGGGTTTCCAGAGAATAGGAAACACTTTCCGCACCGGCTTTGATGGAGCTGAGGGGCGTATTCAGGTCGTGCGCAATACCGGCAGAGATCTCTCCCACCGTTGCCATCTTTTCTTGGTCGACGATGGTGCGAGATAGATCCAGGTTCTTTTTGGTGTTTTCCAATACTTTTTGCTCGAGCGTTTCGTTCATCTTACGCAACTCTTCCTCATTGCGCTTCAAGGCCTGTTGCGCTTCCTCCCGGATCTGCTCTTGTTGTTTTTTTGCGGTGATGTCTCGTATGAACGCACAAAACAGACGGATGCCGTCCTGATCGATGGGAACAATGGATATCTCAATGGGGAATTCAATTCCACCCTTCCGAAGTCCTGTGATCTCGATGGTGATATTCAGCACGGGTCCTTCCCCGGTTTTTCGGTAATGTGCCATCCCCCGCTCGTGCGCTTGTTTATATTGGTCAGGGATGATCAATTCAGAAAGAAGCACTCCGATCGCCTCCTCTTTGGAATAATGGAATATATTGATAGCCTGTTGATTCCAGAACCGAATGACGCCATCCAAATCCATAATGATGATGGCATCAAGGGCCGCATCCATGGTCTGTCGCATGCGGAGTTCACTATCGCGAAGGGCAATGTCAATTTCTTTGCGCTCGCTGACATCGGACTCAACGGCGATGTAACCCTTTAATTCATTGTTTTCTCCACGAATCGGTACTATACTTAAATTGAGCCAGTACTCGTTTCCATGTTTACCCCGGTTGAGTATCTCCACGTTGTTGACGGGTAGTTCTTGCTGGAGACACTCACGGATGTATTGTCGGGTTTGAGGATCGGTTTTTTCAAATTGGAACATAGACGGATCCATTCCCACCACTTCTTCTATTGAGTAGCCCGTAAGCTTTTCAAAACTTTCATTTACCCAAACGATCTTACGCATCGAATCGGTGATCACCACCAGGTTAGAAGTATGTTTCGCTACGAGGGATAAACGGCTCACCTCTTGTTCGATCAATTTACGCTCGGTGATGTCCTGAATGATCCCGGAGAAACTGATCGCCCTGCCTTGCTCATCTAATACGAAATCCGTGGTGGCTGTGATCCACCGATACTGGCCATCGATGGGCCGAATGATCTGCCAATCGCGCAAGACCGGATTGCGCTCTTGCGTGTCAATCAAATTCTTGAAATACGCTGCCATCACTTGCTGGTCCTCCGGCACGATCATATCCACCCATCCCTGAAAGGTACGGGAATGGTCTTGCGTGAATCCCATGATGTCGACAACCGAATCGGAGCAAGTCCACTGATCTTGTTCGATATGGTATGTATAGTATCCGAATTTGGAAATTTTATTGAGGTTCTCCAAGCGTGCCAACGCATCATTCAAGTCTTTGGTTCGGAGTTGGACCTCAGCCTCCAATCCCTGTGTGAGCTGTTGATTTTTATCGCGCAAGTCAATCAGTCCTTGACGTAACGAATCAAAAGCATGGCTTAACTCACCGAGCTCATCGTTTCGGTTGGTTCCAGGAACGAAGATTTCATACTTTCCCTTATCTAACTCCAAGGCAGATTGAGTCAAAGAAAAAATGGGACGAGTGATCTGACGCGCAATGAAGAAAAATAAGATCAGCCCGGAAAGAAAAATAAGTGGAAGAATGATGTATACAGGTCGATTCAGATCCCACACCATTTGATCGATCTTCTCCCGGGAAGCGGCGATCAGGATGCAGCCGGTGAATGTTTCGGTGCTGAAATCAAACTCTTGGTACACATATTTTTCATCATTTCTGACCAAGACCGCAGACTCGGGCAATTCCGGGAAGGTGGCAAATACAGTCTCTTGATTCAACACCGTATCCTCCTCCAGAATGGATACAAATTCAAAGTCGTTGGATTTTGATACAAAGTCGACCGTGCGTTTTAGCCCGTCGAAATCATTTGCATTCAAGGATAGCTCCACCCCCAAGGCAACGGTCTTTGCCAGCTCTCTCAGTTCACGTTCTTTGTTTTCACGGAAAATGGCCGCCTGACGACGAGGATAATTAAAAAAAGCAAATCCGATCAGCGCGAGCAGCACCAATGCATAGGGAAACCAAATTCGGAAGGAGATCCGTTGATAAAACCGGCGCATGGTTACTGCTGTATGGAGATGATCGATAGGTTCGACGGAATGTCGGTGCTACTGGAAACCACACCAATGGCCCCGGGCGTTTTTTGAACAAACTGAATAAGCTCTTGATCGGAGTCGAAGAAATAAGGAGGAGATGCGCGCCCCTGAAATACGATGGAAAGCCAAAACTTTTGGACAGAGGCTGGCTTGGTTCCATAGATCACCCGGGCTGTTGTTTCAGATATCGAAGACTTCGCAGAGGGCAGGGCAATGCTAACGGCAATCTTATTGGACCAGTTCGTGTTCCGGGCCCGAAAAACATTGCGTGCTTCTTGGGCTTTCATCTGGGAAACGCCGGTCTTGTTTCCGATGATGGTCAGTTCACCCCAAACGCTCTGACCCAAAGAGGATGCGGGGGCCAGAAGCCATCCAAAAAGAAGAAGGATAATATGGTAGCGCAGTTGACGCATCAAAATCCGTACGATAATTGAACTTCCAATGCGGTGGAGTTCGGCAGCGCGGAACCCACATTGTGATGAGAGTAATTATATCGCTCTAACTGGAATTTCACATTAACCATGGGGCTGAACTCATGTTTGTATCCCAAAGCAATTTTTTGTATGCGAACCGGATAGGTGTGAAGATCGCTTTTGCTGACATTCATGTATTCCGTTTTGAAATAGGGCACATGTTTGTCTTTGATGCGAATACCCGCGTACAGGTAGTTCGCAATGTTGTTGGCCGATCCGAGCGAATCTGTGAACGTACGGTTATAGGAAAACTCATTCAGGATTTCGACCTTATCCGTAAACTGGGCATAGGAAAAACTGGCCAGGCTAAAGTGCATCATTCCCTTATAGAGTGGGCCAACATAATGCCGCTTGCTCGCCGAGTGACCGGTATGCGCACTGTAAGTGTTGGAAGCCATGTGGTCAAGATAATAAGAGGCGCCGATCCGGTATCCTTCTTTCGGTTTTATGTGAACCGCTACGGCAAAGGCCGGGTCTACATTATCGTCAAAAACATCGGTCGAAGCGATGCCATTCCCAACCACCACGTCGTATCCAAAATTCAAGGGACCGAGATTCTGCCCTTGTGCTTGCAGACCCAACATATGCAACGGAACGAAATACTGGAAAGCGGAAGGCCTGTCAACGGTCGGAAAGAACAACCGGCCGTGATGATATACATCGTTCCAATAGTTCAGAGGAGTGTGGATCTTACCAAGGATCAGGCTGTGGTTGTTCTTATAATTGAACTTTACAAAACTTCTTTCAATGCTGGGCAAGAAGGTGGTTGCCGATCCGGAATTGAATCGAATGACATATTCACCCAAAAAAGAGATCTTATCACTCAGTTTGGAAGTCAGAAAAAAATTATGCTCTCCCAGAATGAAATAGGAATCGGCATGGTCCGTATAATCCAAGGCATATTCAACATGGCCAAAACCATTGAATTGCGTATTCGGCTTTTGAGCCAAAAGAATGCTCGGAGCCGCGATTAAAATCGATACAACTAAAATTAAATGTTTCATGAGGTCAAGAGTTGGGAGAATTGGGGAGCAGAAAATTACGCTCATATTTCAGGGAGAGGACAGGATCCAACAATTGGAAAAGGTCTCCTTCCTCCCAGGGTTTAGGCAAAAAAGATTCCAGATAATTTTCGTCGGCCAGCGCATCCACATGAATGGCATTGGCCTGGCCGGATAACATCAAACATTTGATCTGCGGATACTTGCCTTTGACCTGGCGGATCAAGTCGGCGCCCGACATCTTTGGCATTTGGTAGTCAACGATCAGGAACAGCGTCTCGATCCCCTGCTCTTTCAGTTGGTCGATGCCGGGGAGGACCTCCTCCGGAGCGGTGAAAAACTCACAGATCGTCACCTTGGGGTCGATGATCTTTTCCAGCTGAAAACCAAGCATCTGCAACACGATGGGGTCATCATCGGCACAAACCAGGGCGTACTTGATGTTGGACATGTTAAATAAATTCAAAATAGACGCTTACGAAGATGCTGATTATTCTCAGGATTTATGGAGCAGATTTTATTTATAGGGATTTACCCCTATAGAAAAGACGCAGTTTTTGGTGTTCAAGTTCCTGCTCAGCTGCATCCTTTTTGTACTTTCACGATACAATGCCTGTAAAACAGTTTTTTTTAGGGTTGCTGCTGGCGTTTTCTCTTACCGGTTGGGGGCAGCGCGGGTTTGAAAAAGAAGAGGAGCCGACTGCGCTGGTGGGTGGACAAACCTATGCCATCATCATAGGCATCAGCAAATACAAAGAAGTTCCCTCACTCAAGTTTGCCCATCGGGATGCGCAAGCGTTTGAAAAATTGCTACTAAGCAAATCCGGAGGGGGCGTTCCGCGTGAAAACATTGAACTGTTCCTGGATGAAGAGGCCACCCGAAACAATGTAGCCGATGCCATTTCTGTAACTGCTCGAAAAGCCAAGCCGGGCGACCGGGTCTATTTCTTTTTCGCCGGCCATGGCGACATGGAAGACCTCACTCAAATTGAAAATGGCCTGTTGCTGTTGCACAATAGCCCCAACGGCAACTATTTCGGCATGAAGGACGATGTGCTGGAACTACTCGATCTGAAACGATATCTGTCGCCCCTCGCGCAACGCGGCATCGAGATGATCTTCGTTGTGGATGCTTGTCACTCCGGAAATTTAAAAGGGGGCATTGAAGGCATGCAGTTGACTGCTCAATCGCTTAGCAATGCCTGGGGAAAAGAATACAAGATCCTGTCCTGCCAACCCAACCAGCTATCCCAGGAAGGAAGCCAATGGGGAAATGGACGCGGACTCTTTGCCCTGCAGCTGGAAGAAGGGATAAAAGGATTGGCGGATCTGAACGGTGATCTGGTCATCAGCTTCGCCGAAGTACAGCAATACATCCTGCAAAAAGTTTCCGCCTTCAGTGAATTCAAACAGATCCCTTTGGTGATCGGTGACCTGAGCAAGCCATTTGCCCGTGTCGATACCTCCACTTTGTCTTCTTTGAAAAAAGAAAAAGAGAAAGAGCGACTGACCTTGGGGCAAGTGAACATGAAAGGGGTGGAAGATCGTTACGCCGATTCGCTGTCCCCCGCCGGAAAGGAGCTGTATGCTTCCTTCAAAAGAAACCTTGGAAACCAGCAACTGATCTGGCCCCGCGACACCAATGCGATGCGGGATTATCGATTGTTTACCGAACAATACCCGACACACGTGTTGTCGACCACCATGCGGCGCAACCTGGCCGCGGCACTGAATCAGCGATTCGACTCGATCGTAAACCCGATGCTCCGCGGCGAAACCAGCTACTCCACCAAAGACCTATGCCACTATGCAGGCATGGAGCTGGACAGCTGTATGAGTTTATTGGGCGAATCACATTACATGTACCGAAACCTAAAAGCGAGAAGCTTGTTCATGAAGGCTATGAGCCTGACCTGGGCACTTTCCGAAAACGAATACAACATCGGTATGCAGTCGCTCGTAAAAAAATCGGTGGCCTATCTCGAAGAATCGGAATTGCTTGAGCCGAATACGGCTTATACGATCGGACAACTGGGAGAACATTATTTTTTCCTCGGAGAATATGAAAAAGCCAACCAGAAATTCGATCGCTATTTATCGCTTCGCCCCCATGATCTCTGGGCAAAGCAGACACTGGCGAATGTGTATCAGAAAACAAAACAATTTGCAAAGGCCGAACAACTGTATCAGGACTTGATCCAGGAACTGCCTGCATACACCATCCCTTACCAACGACTTTCCGAGGTGTTGTACGAACAGGGAAAACCAGCAGCCTCCCGAGAGGCATTGCAGCCACTCCTCACGCGATCGATTGATACGGCCTCGTATTATTTTTATATGGGACTTTGGTCCAACCAGGCACTAATGATCGACAGTGCCATATACTGGTATACAAAATGTTACCAATACGACGAGCGATTTAGTTATATCTGCTTCAACAACATCGGACATAAATTTTATCTAAAGCGTCAGATCGATTCAGCCCGAACCTATTTCAATCGAGTACTCGAGATCGACAGCACCTCTCCGTTTCCCTATTTCAACCTCGGTACGATCCTGTTCTATGAAAAGAATTACATCGAAGCGTGGGATTGGTTATACGAATCGGTCAAGCGAAACGAGACGAACGTGGAAGGATACCTGACCGGACTGCCTATGTATTATGGGAAGCGATACAAAGACTCGACCAGCCGGGCCTTTCAAGAGTTCGGCGGGAAAGTCCGGGCCTTTCAACTCCGATACCTGAGCTATTTGTCGATCCTATACGTATACCTCCGCGTGCCGGAGCTGTTGGAAAAACGAAAAAACATCGAGCTCATCTTTGAACAGTTGAGTCAATTCAAACAACACGAAGCCACGACAGCCTATCACCTGGCTTGCTACCGGTCGCTCATTGGAGACGCCAATGGATCAATCGCCGCAATGGAAGATGCCCTGAAAAAAGGATTCGGCGATGCCTTCGCCCTTCGAAACGACCTCGATCTCTCCGCCATACATAAACTACCTTCGTTCGGTAAACTAATGAAACAATATTTTGGTTTAAAGTAGAATGTAGAATGTTTAAACGACTCCCAAACCACTTCAACTTTATACCTTAAACCTTCTACCTTAATCCTTAAACCATAATCCTTCTACTCATGCGCTTCCTCTCCCTTTCTCTGATCATTCTCCTCTACGGTTGCAAATCCACTCAATACGGCATGGCAACGGAAGGAGAAAGCCGACGCATGACGATCCAGGAATCATCGGACGTGATCGCTTATGACCGGATCAAGGCACAATCTGTGCCCACGCTGGCCGACCGGGCAGAAGGAGGACGCGCCATCGGATTGACTTCTTTGTTGGGGTCTGCCGTTTCCATTGGTACCAACATGGTGAAATCCATGATCGCAAAAGACCAAGCCAAATACACAGCCAACTACGGTTTTGGCTTGTCGGATCTCTACTTCTATGACCAACTCTCAACCGAGAGCGTTTTCGATCCGGTAGGCATGCAGTTCGGCGGATTCACCCTGATCCGCACCTTCAAAAACACAGCCGGCAATACAGATACCGCCTTCGTCGCCCGATTCGAACTCGATACCACCCGGGCCACCGAGATCCTGAACAATTCGATCTTCCGACTTCGGTTGGCGTCGTTGGACCTTCGACATGCAAAAGCCAAGATCTCAAAAGGACAAAAAAAGAACCTCAACCTCGATCTGGAAATTACCTTTCGAACTTCCTATGCCAATGAGCAGGGACAACTCTTCGACAACATCACCTTGGGAAAGTTTTTCTTCAACCTGCGCGAAGCCCCCCTCGATCGAACCGATGAAAATTATGCCTCCTTTTACGATAAGCTGAAAGGAAAACCGATTGACGGACGAAGCTTCATCGTACCCCGCTCATTCGGATATTTCAAAGACAGCCGGGGAAATTATCAAAAGGCCTTCAGCCAGGGAGCGTACAACATTCAGGTCAAGGTAACCGAAAGCGCCAACAACAAATTCGTGACCGAACTGATCTCCGACAACACCGACCAGATCATCAACATCATCAGTAAGGAGGCCAAAAAGGGAGTAGGGAAGATCAAGTAAGTAGAACGTAGAAGGTATAATGCTTAAATCGCTTAATCATTAATCTTTAAACCTTCTACGGTCATTTTCCCCTCCTTTTCGGGAAAATAAATCCAAAATTATTAGTTTTTATTTGCTAAATCCATTAGTTTTGGTCCGTCAATCAATCAGCCAACAGGCTACGACCTTTTAAAAAAAATTATGGCAAAGACAGAAAAAGCAGTAGAAACCTCTCCAAACGCAGAGAAATTCAAGGCCCTGAAACTCACGATGGACAAGATCGAGAAGGATTATGGCAAGGGCAGTGTAATGATGATGAACGAGCGGGCGGAGATGCAGCAAGAGGTGATCTCCACCGGATCGATCGGATTGGATGCAGCCCTGGGCATCGGCGGCCTACCCCGCGGACGCGTCGTAGAGATCTACGGACCAGAATCTTCCGGTAAAACCACCATCGCCACACACGTCATTGCCGAAGCACAGAAAAAAGGCGGCATGTGCGCGATCATCGATGCCGAACATGCTTTTGACAGCAACTATGCCAAGAAGCTGGGCGTAGACGTAGATAATCTCTTGATCTCGCAACCCGACTACGGCGAGCAAGCATTGGAGATCGCGGACCGACTGATCCTGTCGGGCGCCCTGGATGTACTAGTGATCGACTCCGTAGCGGCCTTGGTACCGAAAAGTGAACTGGAAGGTGAAATGGGTGACAGCAAAATGGGATTGCATGCCCGTTTGATGAGCCAGGCGCTTCGCAAACTCACAGCTACCATCGCCAAGACCAACACCATTTGCATCTTCATCAACCAGCTCCGTGAAAAGATCGGGGTGATGTTCGGAAATCCCGAAACCACCACCGGGGGCAACGCATTGAAGTTCTATGCCTCCGTTCGCCTCGACATCCGTCGTACCCAACAAGTAAAAGACGGCGACGAAGCCATCGGAAACCACGTTAAAGTGAAAGTTGTCAAGAATAAAGTAGCTCCTCCTTTCCGCGCCGCTGAATTTGACATCATCTTCGGAGAAGGGATCTCCAAGACAGGCGAGATCGTTGACATGGGCACCGAACTGGAGATCGTTCAAAAAAGCGGAAGCTGGTATAGCTACAACGGAGACAAGTTGGGCCAAGGCCGCGACTCCGTCAAGCAACTCATGCTGGACAATACCGAACTCGCCAACGAGATCGAGACCAAGATCCGCGAAAAGATCAAAGAAATGCAGAACGCATAATCGCTTTATTATCGCTGTTTCTTCGTTGTATATAGATGGGTTAACTACCCCGACCCCAACCGGTCGGGGTTTTTTTTTAAAAGATTATTTGGATTTCGATGTTCAAACATTGTATTTTCGCTAAACAACCTTTTACCCCCCAAAGCGTTAAACAAAATATGCCCTTGCCATTCACGAAAAAAATACGGGTTCGAATCT
>Ga0315906_10006042_pt1 | contig 15073 bp, 17 predicted proteins | sample LakEriMetagenome_4_FD_203526 | JGI IMG/M metagenome (GOLD analysis project Ga0315906, IMG submission 203526) | Freshwater fungal communities from buoy surface, Lake Erie, Ohio, United States - Buoy 2 MA122 | ecosystem: Environmental > Aquatic > Freshwater > Lake > Lake biofilm | place: USA...
AGAGCCCGTCGAGGTTGACGGGGAGGTCTGACGCCCAGCCGTCATCCGTCAGGGGACGGAAGGTTCGAGGGATGGGTCTGTAGGTCCGCGGATCGGGCCGCAGGTCGCCTTCGAAGGCGATGTAGACCTGGCCCCACCAGGTGATGCCGATCAGGAATTCGGTGCGGTTCGAGGCGTCGTACGCGCGGAACGCGGCGTTCAGCGTCCACCAGATGACCGGCCAGAAAAAGGGATGCACCACTTCGAAGAAGCGGCCGAAGCGCGGATGCTGGCGAAGGGCGCTGAGCGAGACCATCCGGGGATCATAACCCCGCTGCGGACCCGGTCGGATTCGGAATCCCAAAAAATCTGTCATCCCGGCCAGCGGGCGAAGCCCGCGTGAGCCGGGACCTTATGTGTTACCTGCGGAGAGAAGGTCCCGGATCTGCAGCCGCTGCGCGGCTTTGTCCGGGATGACAGGGTTGGGCGGAACTGCCTGAAAGCAATTGCGGAAAGTTTTCGAGGATCGGCATTCTGAGGCAAAATTGGTTGCGCAAGGCGTTTCTTGCGCAACCAATTCAGAGTGGAACGTAGTCCGAAACGATGCGCGGGCCGGGCGCGCCGGGGACGGCGTCGCCGATATGGATGTGGAAACCCTCCGTACCCAGAAGGCTGCTTACTTCGACGACATCGTCGACAGTGGCGAGATTGTCCTTGTGGCGGCTGCTCCAATCCGGCGAGAGCTTCCGCGCGCGGGCCCAGATGTCAGGCTTCCCGGCGCCGACCATGAAGAGGTAATGATGCTGCTCGCCAAAGAGTTCCGGCGTGTAACCCCCGACATTGATGAACCAGAGCCGGTCTGCAGCGCCTTCGGGCGCGGGACCAGGGCGTACTTCGATGCGCCGCCCTTCGGCATGGGTCAGCTCGGCATAGCCATCAATGTGCAGCGATGAGGGCGTGCCCCACCAGGCGGCACGAAGCTGGGGCACCGTTTCCTCGATTGTGCGGCCGATCACGAAACGCAGGTCGTGTAGCTCGATGTTGGCCCGCGGATGGTTGCCGCCGACGAAAACCGCATAGAGCTTCATGAATTCCTCCCCCGCTCCGGCGAGCCGAGTGTGACGGCGGGACGCGGCGGCGCCAAGGCGAAATTTCGCTTTGTGGCACAAAGTAGTTTGTTGACAGTGCTCTTCACTTTGATTTACAAAGTAGTTGTCCAAGCGACGAAGGAGACCTGAAATGACCCGAGTGAAAGCCCTGATTTCCGTTGCAGCCGCACTTGCCTGCGCCACAAGTGCTGCGGCTGCGCCACTGACTGTGAACATTGAAGGCATCGAAGCCCGCGGAGGCACATTCTATGTCGGCGTGCAGACCGAAGAGCAGTTCATGCAGAATGCCGGCGTGGCCGGAGAGATTCTCAGCGCGCCGGCCGCCGGCAGCAAGAGTTTCACCTTCGACTTGCCGGAAGGCGTCTATTCAATTTCGGTCTGGCACGACATCAACGGCAACGCCCAGTTCGACATGAGCGAACAAGGCATGCCGATGGATGGCTGGTCGTCGATCAATGCCGATACGCTGCGCGGGCCGCCCACCTTCGAGCAGACGAGCCTGGCGCTGCCCGCAGACGGCGCGGCGGCAACGCTGAAAGTGTACTACCCGGAATAGAAGGCCATCCGTGAACGGATGAAGGGAAGCCCCCGGTACATTGCCGGGGGCTTTTCTATGCCTCAGTTCAGGCGGAGAGAAGGTCCCGGCTCACGCGCTGCGCGCTGGCCGGGATGACAGGTTCTAAAGGCGATAACGGATCTGGTCAGACCAGAAGCGCTCGAGGCGCGAGATCGTCTTGTTCAGCTGCGAGAGATCATCAGCGCGGACACTGGCGGTCGGCTCAAGCGCAGTCGCCTGTTTGGCAAACAGCTTCTCAACGCGGAGCTTTACCTTCTTGCCGCGATCGGTGAGGCGCAGGGTGACCGTGCGCTTGTCGTCTTCCGAACGCGTCTGGACGAGGTAACCGCCCTCCTGCAGTTTCTTGACGTTATAGGAGAGGCTCGTGCCGGCGAAAGCGCCGCGGGCGCGCAGCACCGAAGCCGGAGCCTCGCCATCGCCGATCTCGTACAGGAGCAGAGCCTGCACACCGGTCAGCGACCGTTCGCCACCGCGCTCGAGATCGTCCTTGACGACATCGTGCAGACGGCGATGGGCCTGCTCAAGAAGGGACAGCGACTTCAGGAAAGAATCGCCAATCGAAGTAGATGCAGTGTCCTGCATGTCGACCATCATCATTGTAACCACCACTCAACTTTTGTTGTAGTTTGAGTAGAGTTACATCACGACGACTAATATTTTGATAAGCACAACATGGTTTGCCAAGATGAGCGTTAATAAAAGCGCTGTTTCATTAACCGTTACTGAGGCGTAACGGCTTTCGGCATCAGGAAAAGACCTGAACAGTCTGTGCGGCACCATACTTGGGGCTGGGCCCATGTTTGTTTGGATTTGGACGGGAATCAAACAACATCAAAATGAAAATGATAATTCCGCCAATATAAGGTATGAAGTTGACCAAGTAGAGCCAGCCGGACATGTCCTGGTCGTGCAGGCGCCGGATGGTGATCGCAATACTTGGGATCAGGTTGAACAGATAGAACAGAGCCGTCAGGATCGGCCAGAAAACGGGCTCGTCTGCAGCAGCGTTATTGAAGAAAAACGCTGATATCATTGCGTCAGCCACAAACAGAACGACCAGAGAGAGCAAGAAGAACAGAAAATAGCCCCAGTATTCGGCGCGCCTCGCGCGGCCGTAGAACTGGAAGTAATTCTTGGTCATGGCGCGAAGGAAGTAAGTAAAGAGGCCATCATTGCGGGCAGCGACAGCGGGCTTGTAAGCCGCGTCAATGTTCACCCCGGCCGGCGGAGCGGACGCAGCCGCCACGCCGCCCAGCGGATAGATGTCGCGGGCGTCTTCGCCGAGACCGATGAAGTCCACCGCGCTGCCGGCGGCGAGCGCAGCGCCGCGATGCACACGCGCGGAGATATAGAAGTATCGCTTCCCGTCCTCGCCGAGAATGAGGCCCGGGCCGTCCACGCCATCCGGTTTCAGAACTTCACCGCGCATTGTTGCCCGCCCTTGTTTGCGCCTGCGATAACAGCCCGGCTCGCCGGGCCTGTCCAGCCTTGCGCGTCAGGCGCTGAAGGTCAGCTCGTCCGCGCCGAGGGGGGCGAAGTAGCGTTCAACCGCTTCGGCGGTCACGTCTTCGAGTCGGGCGGGTTTCCAGGCGGGGGCGTTGTCCTTGTCGATGATGACAGCGCGCACGCCTTCGAGGAAATCCGCGCTCTGCACCTTGCGCCAGCCGATGCGGAATTCCATGCGCATGTTGTCTTCGAAGCTTTGCGCGGCGCGGCCTTCGCGCAGCTGGCGCAGGGCGACCTTGACGGTCTCAGGGCTCTTGGCGCGGAGCGTGGCGGCTTCGGTGCGGGCCCAGTCGCCGGCATCGGCGTCGAGGGCGGCGAGAATTTCCTCCGCCGTGTCGAAGCGGAAGCAGCGATTGATGGTCTCGCGGTGCGGCTCGAAACTGCCGGCGGGCACGGCGTGGGTGAGCCTGCCGAGGATTTCGCCGAGAAGCTCGGCAGCGCCGGCGGAGAAGTCTGCCGATTCCAGATGGCGCGCGAGGGCGGGCACAAGTTCGGACGGCATGAAATGCGTGGCGACGCGGGCCGCGGCGACATCCGCGCCCTTGAGACGCGCGCCGGTAAGTGCCAGCCAGGTGCCGATCTCACCGCCGAGGCGCGGCAGGAACCAGCCGCCGCCGACATCCGGGAAGAGGCCGATGCCGGTTTCCGGCATGGCGAAGACGGTTCGTTCGGTGGCGATGCGGTGCGAGCCGTGCACCGTGAGGCCGACGCCGCCGCCCATGGTGACGCCGTCGATGACCGAGAGGATGGGCTTCGGGAAAGCCTCGAGGGCGGCGTTCATGCGGTATTCGGTGCGGAAGAAGGCGCGGGCCTCGCTGGCGTCCTCCGCTCCGCTTTCCGCCAGCATGCGGATATCGCCGCCGGCGCAGAAGCCGCGCGTGCCTTCCTGATGGTCGATCCAGATCAGTTGAATGCCGGGATCCTTCGCCCAGGCGGTGACGGCGTCCAGGATGGCGGCGCACATCGGCGTGTTGAGGGCGTGCAGCGCGCCGGGACGGGTGAGCGTGATGCGGCCAAGGCCGCCCTGCTGCCGGATCAACACATCGCTGTTCATGGCCCTGCCCCCTGAAGTGTTCGTCTCCAAAAGGTAAAGGCAGGGTTCCGAATTTGTGACAAGGGCCTTCGGCAAGCCTTTACAGATTTGTGCGATAACAGTGGTTGAAGCTGCCTCTGCTTTCCTCTGGGATACGCCATGCCTGACCTGCCCCTGCATGCCCCGCGCCTCGAAGTTGCCCGGATCAACCGGCGCGGCCAACGGGTGCGTGTCGATGCGCGCGGGCTTGTGAAGCTCGGCTGGTTCCGCAAGCAGGAAGTGGAAGTGCGCGATGTCTCGCCGGGCGGCGCGCGTCTTGCGGTGCCGGAAGGTGTTCTGTTGCCGGACGAATTCGAGCTGCGCATTCCGCAGTTCAAGTATCCGCGCATCTGCATGAAGCGCTGGGAAAGCGGCCTCGAAATCGGCGTCGAGTTCAAGCTCCAGTAGCATTGAAGGCGTTCAAGCCGTCCGAACCTGTATAGGCATAACTTGGCGGCGGCCATGCTCGGCAACGATGCGCATGGTTCGGAACTGAGTACCGGCTTTCGGTTCCTGATAGCTCGACCGATCACTTCGGCTCCGGCCAGCAGAACTTCGCGCGAGATATCAAGACAGGTATCCCTTCAACATTTTCGATGCCTGCGCGGCCATGATGTCAGCCGAAGCGGGCAAGCCGACCTCATCGACGATCCATCTGTGAGTGAGCGCGTCTGCTGTATCGACGAGGAGTGTGGCCTTTAGTTCTGGCTCGTCGACATGTGCCGAAAGGACATCCGCAACCAGAGCAACGACTTTGGAGCGAAGGGCTGCGACCCGCTCGCGCTGGGAAGCCGAAATCGGGACTTCGCTGGCAAGGGCTCGATGCAGGCGCGGATTGCCTTGGTGCAAGCGGATGAAGCTGAGCACCAGATCACGGACAATGTCATCAATTGCAATCCGGCCAACAAGAACATTGGCTGCATCAGCCACCATGGCTTCCCCTTCGGTCAGATGCTGCTCGATGATCACCGCCAAGATGGCCTGCTTGTCCGGGAAGTACTCGTAAACGGACCCGACCGAAACACCTGCGCGCTTGGCAATCGCGTTCGTATTGACACTCTGCCACCCATCATCGGCCAAAATCCGAGCAGTGGCGTCCACGATCGCGTCAACGGTTGCCTTTGAGCGCAACTGCCTTGGCTGCCGCAAGCGGCGTTTGGGAGTTTTTTTCCGGCTCTCCGCGGGCATCAAAAATCCGAGTATGAAAATCTGAGCTTTTGCTCAATTCTATGCACATGAAAAGTTTTCGCAACACCAGATCCTGGACTGAATATCGAACCATCCTCGCCGAAGAATTCGGCATAACGCTGATGCAGGAACCAGAGGAATCCTACCGGCTTGTTCGCGGTCACAAGGTTCGGATTGATCAATGGTCACCATCGGTGCCCGCGAATGGTACTGTCATGCTTGTCCACGGCGGAGGCGGTAACGGGCGTATTCTCGCCCCGCTTGCCGAACCGATAGCTGGCTTCGGCTGGCGGGTGATCGCTCCGGACCTACCGGGCTACGGCCTGAGTGAACCGGCGCCCGGCTTCAGGGGAGAGTACGAGGAATGGCCTGCCGTGCTTGCCGAAATCGCTGACGCGGAGTCGGGCCCTTTGGTCATGATGGGATTCTCCATGGGCGGTTTGACAGCCTTTCTCGCAGCGCAGACGTGCCGCAATGTCAGGGGGGTAATTGCGACAACTCTTCTCGATCTGAACGACCAGGACATCTTCGTCTGCGCATCGCGATGGAAATGGCTTGGCCGGCTTAGCCTATTCAGCATACAGACTATGCCCTGGCTGTTCGACCGGATCGTGATGCCACTTTCAATGGCAACACCGCTTGCGGCCATGAGCAGCAACAAACGTATGCAGGCTTACTTCAAGAAGGATCCGCTCATAGGCGCTGGATGGAAGCCAGCACGATTCTTTCGGACGGCCCATAATCACCGCGTAGAGTGCTGGGCACTTCAATGCCCGCTTTTGCTTGTTCATCCGGGTGAGGATTCGTGGACGCCGACAGAATTCAGCCTCAGGGTCTTCGAGAAGATCGATGCAACCAAGCGCTTTGTTGAGTTGAGCAACGGCTCACATCTGCCAGCCGAAACACCCGCCTACTATGAACTCGTCGCAGAGGTGACAAGGTTTCTGAACGAGATCGGGCGAAGCCACAACCACCCCACACTCGGTCAAAAGTAGGCATCATCCCTGAATAGGCAGCGCTCTTCGCCCGCCGGCCTAGTTCAGCGCGCAGCCTTCAACGGTGATGCGGTGCATCAGGCGGCGGTGGCCGTGATAGTCGTTCATTGCCCAGTGCCAGGTGGCGCGGTTGTCCCAGAAGGCGACCGAGCCTTCCTGCCACTTGAAGCGGTGGGCATGCGCCGGATTCATGGCATGGGTATAGAGGCGCGTGAGGAGCGCGGTTGAGGCTTCCTCCGAATACCCGACAATGCTTTTCGTGAAAGCCGGGTTCACATAGAGCGCTTTCTTGCCGCTTAGCGGGTGGGTGATCACCACCGGATGGGCGACATCCTCCAGCACATCGGCAGCGGCGGTATTGCCGATGCGACCGTTCGTATCGGCATTCGCCTTGTAGAAATTGTCAGCGCCCGAGCCGAAGATGTGCTTGGCGGAATGGACCGCGCGCAGGCCGGCAATCTCGGCCTTGGTGGCGGCGTCGAGCGTGTCATAGGCGGTGTACATCGAGGCGAACCATGTATCGCCGCCCTCATCCGGCAGCTGGCGCGCGACGAGGATGGAGCCCATGGCGGGTTCGGCATCATAGGAATGGTCCGTATGCCAACCACCGCCGATATTGGTTTTCTGCTCCTTCTCCTTCAGCACGAGTGCGATCTCGGGATAGCGCTCATGCGCCTGGAAGAAACGGTTGATGTTGATCGGGCCGAACCGGCGGGCAAAGGCGATGTGGTCGTCCTCGGTGAGCGTCTGGCCGCGGAAAAAGATGACGCCGTGATCGGCATAGGCCTGACGCACGGCATCAAACTCGGCGGCGGTCAGCGCGCGAATGTCGACGCCTGTGATTTCGGCGCCGGCGCCGGGCAATGCGGTGATCTGCATGGTATCCTCCCTGCCCGCTCTAGATGGCGGGCCTCATGGACGGGAGCATAACGCCGGAAAACCCCGGCTGGCAATCAGGCGGCGGTCTTGCCCGTCAGCATGCGGCGCAGGGTGGCGTCCTTGTCCATGACAGCGTGCTTCAGCGCGCCGGCGACATGCAGCGCGATCAAGGCAGCCAGCGTGTAGCCGGCATATTCATGCACCTTGCGCAGCGATCGGGCGAGGTCTTTCATTTCGGCCACCGGCGGGATGGTGAAGAGGCCGTACATATCGATCGGACGGCCGCCCACGAGGGACATCAACACGCCCGACAGCGGCATGACGATCAGCGTGAGCAGCAGGGCGCCATGAACAGCCTTCGAAAGCGTCAGCTCCCAGTTTGCGCGGTCTGATGCGGCGGGCGGAAAGCCCTGGCCAATGCGCCAGGTGACGCGCCAGATAGCGAACAGCAAAACCAGCGTGCCGGTCGCCTTGTGCAGGTTGCGCACGTCGCCGGCCTGTTCGTCGGGCAACACGTCATAGGACAGGATGAAGCCGACGATCAGCAGGCTGGCGAACACAACGGCGCCGATCCAGTGGTTCAGGCGCGAGACGCCGCCATAGGTCGCTTCGGTCTTGTCGGTCATGGGGAAGTATCCTTGTAGGTAGATTACCGCAGCGGCAACCTATTGGGGATGCGCGGACGGCGCCAGCCCTATTCCGGCGACGCGCCGATGGTAGCGATCTCAGTCAGAAGAAAGTTCCAGGCCGCCTCGGTGTCGCCTGTCCAGTCCGCACCGAGCAGGTCGCGGAAGGTGTCGCGGATGGCGGTGAACATCAGGTCGAAGTCCGGCGCCGCGACGCCGTAACCGTCATGGGCGAATCGCGAGGAGGAAATGATCACGCGCTGGGTGGGGCTGTCTTCGACGAGGCCGAGGATGGCGTTAAAGCAGGTTGTGAGCATGGAGCCGCGCACGCCCCCGTCCGTATCCATGACGAACAGGGACTCGAACTCCGGGCGCAGCTGGAACAAACGCCGGTAGATCAGCGGCGCGGGGTCGGCGCATCTTTCGCTGGCGCGCTCCAGCGTGTCGAGGATCAAGCCAGCATCCATGCCGGCCGTTCTTGCAGATGACAGGGCAGCGGTCAAAGCTGACGCTGGGGAGCCGATTGCGTGGCGGAAGCGGCGGGCGCAGGATGCGCGAAAATCCGGGAGGAAAAGATGAAATCACTTGAGGGCAAGACCGCATTCGTGACCGGCGCCGCATCCGGCATCGGGCTCGGCATTGCGACGGCGCTGGCGCAGGCGGGCGTGAAGGTGATGCTGTGCGACATCGAGAAGGCGGCGCTGGACACCGCCGTTGCGGGCCTGCGTGCGACGAACGCCGATGTCGAAGGCGTGGTGGCGGACGTGTCGCTGAAGGACAACCTGCAGCGCGCCGCCGATGAGACCATCGCGCGCTTCGGCAAGGTGCACATCCTCGTCAACAATGCCGGCGTCGGCGGCGGCGGCGATTATGGCACCTGGAACGAGGCCGGATGGAACTGGGTGATCGGCGTGAACCTGATGTCTGTAATCTGGGGCATCGAGATTTTCGGGCCGCTTATAGAGAAACATGGCGAGGGCGGGCAGATCGTCTCCACCGCATCGATCGCCGGCATGGTGGCGCTGACGAACCCGGCCTATGACGTGACGAAGTTCGGCGTGGTGGCGCTGTCGGAGGACCTGCGGCCGAAACTGGCGGCGCGCGGCATCGGCGTCTCGGTGCTCTGTCCCGGCGTGATCCGCACGAACATTGTCTCTTCGGGCCGCAACATTCCGGACCGGTTTGCCGGACAGATCCAGACCGTGCCGACGGAAGGTCCGGGTACGGAAATCCTGAAAGCCGTGACTGAGGCGATCTCCAAGGGTATCGATCCGCTCTATGTCGGCGAACTGGTGCGCGAAGCTATTGAGGGCGACTGGCCGCACATCTTCACCGACATGCAATTCGAGCCGCACATCGACGCACGGTTTGCGACGATCAAGCAGGGCTTTGACCGGATACGGGGACGGGTGCCGAGGTATTGAGGGCTGCAGAGCCGATCTTCTGCAGGGAGACGGGTTTCAACCCAGTAGCAGGCTCAGCCTTTAAGCATATCCCTGCTGATAATCACCCGCATGATCTCGTTGGTGCCCTCCAGGATCTGGTGGACCCTCAGGTCACGGACGATGCGCTCGACGTGGTAGTCGGCGAGGTAGCCATAGCCGCCGTGGATCTGCAGGGCGTCGTTGGCGACCTTGAAGGCGGTGTCGGTGACGAAGCGTTTGGCCATCGCGCACCAGCGGGTCGCGTCCGGTGTCTTGCCGTCGAGGCGGCCGGCGGCTTCGTAGAGCATGCCGCGGGCGGCCTGCAGCTCGGTTTCCATGTCGGCCAGCTTGAACTGGACGCTCTGGAAATCGGCGATGGCCTTGCCGAACTGCTTGCGGTCCTGCGCATAGGCGAGCGCCTTGTCGAGCGCGAGCTGGGCGCCGCCGAGGGCGCAGGCGGCGATGTTGAGACGGCCGCCGTCGAGGCCCGCCATGGCGAAGCGGAAGCCGTGGCCTTCCTCGCCGATGCGGTTTGAGGCCGGCACGCGCACCTCGTCGAGGATCACCTGCGCCGTCGGCTGGCTCTTCCAGCCCATCTTGCGCTCGTTCGCGCCGAAGGAGAGCCCCGGTGTTCCCTTCTCGATCAGGAAGGTCGAGACGCCCTTTGCTCCGTCATCTGACGTTCTGGCCATCAGCACATAGAGGTCAGACGTGCCGGCGCCCGAAATGAACTGCTTGGTGCCGGAGATGACGTAATGGTCTCCGTCGCGCACGGCCTTGGTCTTGAGGCTGGCGGCGTCCGAACCTGAGCCGGGCTCGGTCAGGCAATAGGAGGCGATCAGTTCCATCGAGGTCAGGCGCGGCACCCAGGCCTTGCGCTGGGCCTCCGTGCCGAACGTGTCGATCATCCAAGAGGCCATGTTGTGGATGGAGATGAAGGCCGCGGTGGAGACATCGCCGTAGGACAGCTGCTCGAAGATCAGCGCCGCATCGGTGCGCGTCAGGCCCGAGCCGCCCACATCCTCGCGCACATAGATGCCCGCAAAGCCGAGCGCCGCCGTTTCGCGAATCACGTCCACCGGGAAGTGGCTGTCGCGGTCCCAGGCCTCCGAATGCGGCAGCAGCCGGTCTTCGGCAAAGCGGCGCGCCATGTCGCGGATCATGATCCGTTCGTCGTCAAACATCAGGCTCATTGGCAAGGCGCCCCAATCTGAATATGTGTGCGCCCGAATTGCGATAGAGCCCGGCCTGATGTCAATGCGGCGCCTTCCCCAGGGTTACCTGATCACGCCGGCGGCCCCGGAGGACGTGGCCGAGCTGGTGTTCGCAGATCTCGCCGCCAGCAAGCTGTTCGCCGGAACCGGCTACCTGCCCGAGGCTGCTCTGGCTGACCATGTGCCCGTCGCCGCGCTGGAAGGCGCGATGCATACCGGCCATATCTTCGCGGTGCGCCACAAGGGCGAGGCGGTCGGCTTCGCGCTCACCTCGGTGCGCGGCGCCTCCCTTTATCTCGACCAGATCAGCGTGGACCCCGCGCATGGCCGCAAGGGGCTGGGCGCGGCACTGATGGGGCGCGTCCTCAAGGATGCCGGGCGCCGGGGGCTGAAATCCGTGACGCTGTCGACTTTCCGGGACCTCGCCTGGAACGGCCCCTTCTATCGCCGCCTCGGCTTTCGCGAATTGCCGCGCGCGCAGTTGCAGGACTGGATGCGCGAGATCGAAGCCGCGCAGACCGCCAATGGCCTCGATGTTTCGAAACGCTGTTTCATGATCCGCAAGACCGGGTGGTTGTGAGCCGCCCGGATTTGTCGCAAAGCTAGTGCCATGACCCAGTTTCCACAGTCCTTTCCCGCCACCCGGATGCGGCGCCTGCGCCAGGCCTCCTGGGTGCGTTCGCTCGTTTCCGAAAACCACCTGACGCCGGCCGATCTGGTTTGGGCCGTGTTCGTGCATGATGGCGAGGGCCGCATGCCGGTCGCCTCGCTGCCCGGTGTCGACCGGCTCTCGGTGAAGGAAGCCGCGCTCGCGGCGAAGCGGGCCAAGGCGCTCGGCATTCCGGCGATCGCGTTGTTTCCCTATATCGGCCCCGAAGGCAAGGATGCCGAGGGCACAGGCGCGCTATCGCCGGACGGCCTCGTGCCGAGCGCCCTGAAGGCGATGAAGGATGCGGCGCCGGAAGTTGGTCTGATCACGGACGTTGCGCTCGACGCCTATACCAGCCACGGCCATGACGGCCTGCTGGACGAGGACGGCACCATCCCTAACGATGCGACGGTCGAGCGGCTGGTGACGCAGGCGCTTGTGCATGTCGGCGCGGGCGCGGATGTCGTCGCGCCGTCAGACATGATGGACGGGCGCATCGGCGCCATCCGGGCCGCCTTCGAAGAAGAGGGCTTCACCAACGCAATGATCCTAAGCTACGCCGCCAAGTATGCCAGCGGCTTCTATGGCCCTTACCGCGAGGCCATCGGCTCGGCGGCAGCGCTGAAGGGCGACAAGAAAACTTACCAGCAGGATCCGGCGAACACGGACGAAGCGCTGCGCGAAGTCGCGTTGGACCTCGCCGAGGGCGCCGATATGGTGATGGTGAAACCGGGCCTTCCGTATCTGGACATTGTGCACCGCGTCTCCACCACCTTCGGCGTGCCGACGCTGGCCTACCAGGTCTCCGGCGAATACGCGCAGATCATGGCCGCCGCCCAGAATGGCTGGATCGACGGCGACCGCGTGATGATGGAAACCCTCTTGAGCTTCAAACGCGCCGGCGCTGCTGGCGTGATCACCTACTTTGCTGAGCGCGCAGCGGAGAAGCTCGGCGGATGAGCGACACGCAGGGTCTTGCCAGCGCGCTTGAGCAGCTGGTGGCGAAGGACGCCATTCGCGATTGCCTCTACCGGTATGCGCGCGGAATCGACCGGGCGGATGAGGTCGCGCTCAGATCAGCCTACTGGCCCGACGGAACCGATCACCACGGCCCCTATCAGGGGAGCGCGAGCGGCTTCGTGGACTGGGCGATGAAAACACTGCCTTACATCGAGCGCGGCATTCACCAGATCCACAACATCCTCATCGAGTTTCGCCCCGGCGGCGCAGCGGTCGAAAGCTATTTTTCGGCCTTTCAGCGCCAGCAGGGCGCGAACGGCCAGATGCAGCAGTGGGACATGAAGGGGCGCTACCTCGACTGGTTCGTTAAGCGCGGCGACGAGTGGCGCATCCTCAATCGCGTGGTGGTGTTTGACTGGACCGAAGAGATGCCCTTGCCGCCCGGAACCGAGGCCGAACGCTTCGGCACAAGAACGCCGATCGGCAGCGCCTTTCCCGGCGATCCCGTCTATTCCCTGTTCAAGCCCTGACCGGCGACGTCATTCATAGACCGGCAGCGGGCTCACCTTGAATTCTTCCTTCGAGAACATCTCCGCCTGGTCCGAATAGTGCGGCGACTCCGGATGTCCCATGGCGGCGCCGAAGGGATAGATGGTCTGCGTCTGCGGCGCACTTCCATCTTTCGGCCATTTGACGATCAGCATGAAACTGTCGCCGCCGATGCCCTTGTAGCGGCCATCCTCATCCGGCCTGTACATCAGCGCGCGCAGCGTCTCCGGCCCGCCCTGAACCGGGAAATCGGCCGTGCCCCGTCGAAGGCGGGCAAACTCTGCGTACGGTACATCAAGCCTGCCGAAATGCTCCCGCAGGTGCGCATCGGCATCGGCAAGTATCTCGCGGCCCGGGCGCGGTGCTTCGCGCTGATAGAGCTTCCATTGCAGGTCCTGCAGCACGATGAGGGCCAGCGAGTCAGCACGGCCCTGCCCATCCGCCGTCCAATCCCAGCTGTCGAGCAAGGCGACAGCCTCGCCGAGCGTGCCGGCGGCGCGTGCATCGTCCACAGCGGTGATGAAGGCTTCGCCGAGGCGCGAGGTCTTGTCATAGCCCTTGTCGAACTTGATGCGGTGGATGTCGGCGTCATCGAAGATGTCATCGGCCTCCAGCAACGTCTTTGCCCGGAGGATGCGGTTGGTCATCCAGGTCTCGACGCCGACGAGGCCGGGATAGTCTCCCGGTTTCATGTCGTCCGCAGGCGCGGTGGCGAGCCAGGGGAGATTGTTGGCGTTGACGATATAGCCGGCGGGCGGATTCAGGAGGAACGGAATGCGCTCCGGCGGCTCATACTCGGTCCAGATCAGATCGCTGCGGTCGCCCGGCAGTACATTTTCCCAGGCCACGGCGGGGTCCCGTTTCGGAAGGCGCACATTGTAGAGGTAGGCGATGTTTCCGAGTTTGTCGGCATAGATGAAGTTCGTGGCCGGAATGGCCTGCATAGCCATCACGCCGCGCCATTCCTCAAGAGATTTCGTGCGGCTCAGTTTGTAATACTGTTCGAACTGGCGCACTTCGCCGTAACCGGCAAAGCGGATGGCATACGCACCAGATTTGTTCTTGATGACTGGTCCGTGCACGGAGCCCCAGACACTCTGGCGCACCGGCACGACGACGGGGCCGATCTTCACCTTCAGCCAGACATGGCGGTGCTCGAGATCCTTCCATTCACCGTCGAGCTGGTAGCGCTTGCCGCTCTCGTCCAGCACCAGCTTGTAGACATCGGTCAGGTCCGCGCGGTTGACCGTATTGGTCCAGCCGAGATGCGCGTTGTGGCCCATCAGGATCACCGGGCTGCCGGGGAACAGCGCGCCCTGCATAGACCAGCCCTCACCGCTCGCCACGCGCGCTTCATACCAGGCGGCCGCCCCTTCCCACGGCTGGTGCGAGTTGGAAACGAGGACCGTCGAGCCATCCTCCGTGCGATGCGGCGCAAAGGCGAAGGCATTGGAGCCGCGCTCTTCCGGCTCCCGGTCCGGTGGAAGCTCGCCATTGCCGAAGAGGCGCGAGACCGTGTTGTCCACCCCGAAGAAGAGCGGCGAGACCAGAACGAAGCCGCCGATGACATCCTCGCCCGTCAGCGGGAAAACCTGCGGACGCAGCACCTCCTTCGGATGTTGCGCGGCGTAGAGGTTAAGCCCGTCCGCATAGCCTTGCGCCATCGCGCGCGCCTCCGGCGACACGGTGTTGATGCCGGCCGCGAGCTGGCCCTGCACATCAATCAGCTTGCCGAAATAGTCTGCCTGCGCCCCTTCGGCCCCGTCGACCGCGCCAAGTTCGCCGCGCACGGCGAGCACCTGGCGCTGGATCGTCGCGAAGTCATCCTCGGCATGGGCATAGGCGAGCCCGAAAGCGGTTGCAGCGTCCGTCTCGCCATAGATCGTCGGCACGCCATATTCGTCCCGCTCGATCCGGTAAGGCGCAGGCGCGGCCGTGCCTTCCAGCGCCGTAAGCCGGGCCGAATTGCTGGCGCAGGATGATACCGACAGGCCAACGGCCATCAGCACAAGGAGCATAAGCCCCGCGCCGGAAAGGCGAAGGATGCGCAGCATCATGGGGTATCTCCGGAATTGATGTCGTGTTGCAGCGTGTCGATCACGCCAATGAAACGTTGGATGAGAGCCGTCGCGGCCCGCACTTCGGCGATGCTCGCGCCGCTGCGCACAAGGCCTTGCTCGAGCAGGCGGACTTCCTTGGCGACCATCGCGCTCACCCGCGCGCGCCCCTTGCGCGTCACCGCGACAAGGCGGGAGCGCTGGTGCTGCGGATTGTCCTTCAGGTCGACCAGCCCCTCTTCTGCCAGCGCGTCGACAAGGCGCTGGATGAATTGGCGGCTGGTGGCGC
>Ga0315906_10006045_pt1 | contig 15072 bp, 14 predicted proteins | sample LakEriMetagenome_4_FD_203526 | JGI IMG/M metagenome (GOLD analysis project Ga0315906, IMG submission 203526) | Freshwater fungal communities from buoy surface, Lake Erie, Ohio, United States - Buoy 2 MA122 | ecosystem: Environmental > Aquatic > Freshwater > Lake > Lake biofilm | place: USA...
GGGCAGTGCGAGTGTGTTTCCCCATGTGCAGGGAATGTTTCGCGAATACTTTCTCATGCCCCAGTCGCAGTGCGTGCCGGTCGCCGACTCGGTGCCGCTCGATGAGCTCGCCATGTCCGAGCCGCTTGCGGTGGCGCTTCACTCCGCCACCCGGGCCGGTAGCCTGCTGGGCCGACGGGTGCTGATCACCGGCTCGGGCACCATCGGCTGCATGATGGTGCTCGCGGTGCGGCTCGCAGGCGCGGCTCATGTTTCGATCACCGATGTGGTCGATCACCCGCTTTCGGTGGCGCGTCAGGTAGGCGCCGACCAGGTGATTCGCATCGATCAGCTGCCTCAGGGCACACGACTCGCTGAGGCTTGCGGTGGCGAGCCCGATGTGGCCTTCGAGGTCTCGGGGGCACCGTCCGCGCTGGTCACCTGCATGGAAACCGTGCGTCGGGGGGGCGTGATCGTTCAGGTGGGCACCCTGCCGGTGGAGGGTATGCATCTGCTTGCCAACCAGATCATGGCGCGTGAGCTCGACCTCCGCGGCTCGTTCCGGTTCGGTCATGTGTTCGAGCAGGCGGTGAACGCAATTGCGGGCCGGCGGGTTGACGTGAGGCCCGTACTCAGTGGATCGTATCGTCTGACCGAGGCGGCTGCGGCGATCGAGCGGGCGCGCGACAAGACCGTCAGCATGAAGGTTCAGCTGGTACCGGGTTGACCGGGCTGCTGCCAGTTCCAAAACTATTCAACAGGAGACACAAATGAAACATCTCGCAGGGTTAATGATTGCCGCGGCGGCGCTGGCGGCGGTGGCGCCGGTCGGCGCGCAAACCAAGCTCAAGTGGGCGCATGTCTATGAAACCTCCGAGCCCTATCATCGCTGGTCGGTGTGGGCGGGCGAGGAAATCAAGAAGCGCACCAACGGCAAGTACGAAGTTCAGGTATTCCCGGCTTCATCGCTCGGCAAAGAAACCGATATCAACCAGGGCCTTCAGCTCGGTACGGTTGACATGATCATTTCAGGCCTGTCGTTTGCGGCGCGCAGCTTTCCCCGCATCGGGGTGGGCTACTACCCGTTTACTTTCCGCGACGGTAACCACCTGGTTTCGTGGTCCAAGAGCCCCGCCTTTCGCGAACTCGCAGACGGCTATGAGGCTAAAACGGGCGTGCACATCACTTCCATGACCTATTACGGCGCGCGTCACACGTCGTCGAATCGGGCCTTCAAAGACTGCGCCGGCATGAAGAACCTCAAGATCCGCGTGCCTGATGTGCCAGCCTATATGGCCACGCCCCGCGCCTGCGGCGCCAATCCCACGCCAATCGCCTTCGCCGAGGTTTACCTGGCGCTGCAAAACGGCACTGTCGAGGCCCAGGAAAATCCGCTCCCCACCATCGAGGCCAAGAAGTTCTACGAAGTGCAGAAGCACATCATTCTCACCGGTCATATTGTTGATGCGGTCGCCACGCAGGTCGCCCCGCATATCTGGAAAAAGCTCACCGCTGATGAGAAAAAAATCTTCTCTGAAATCACCCTCGAGGCCGCTGCGCGGGGTACCGCTGAAATCCTCAAGCGCGAGGTCGAGTTGGTCGGTGAGTTCCGCAAGAAAGGTCTTACGGTGACCGAGGTCGATCGAAGTGACTTCCAGAAGGCCGTCCTGAAGGCGGTGCCGATGGAGTCCATGGGCTACAACAAGGCCGACTGGGACAAGATCCAGGCGATCAAATAAGCGCCCAGCGGCAGGTACCGGGGTGCGCTTCCTTGGGGCGCTGCTTGGGCCGAGTGCGCGAACGCCCGAAGTGGGCGGCGCGCCTTGGCCTGGCGCTTGAGACTGTAGCCGGCGTATGTCGCTCAGGCATGTGAGTCACGCTGGCCCGTGGATTGGGCCCAGCGCCTGCGCCTCGCTCCCAGGGTACCTGCCTGGGCTGTGCAGCGGTGTGCCGGGCCTGCGCGCCCGGTAGCCGGCCAAACGCTGCAAGGTGATGCCACGCGCCGTGCATCGGCCTTGCGGTACGGTCTGTGCAAATGAGATGACCCGTTTTTAACCCGCCCACCGGCAAACCCCTATGACCCCGGACAGCGACTCACCTGTACTTGATGAATCAGGGCATTTTCATGCGAAGGATGCGCCCATCGATCTGTCGGTATATCGATGGGAAGACTGGCTCACCCTGGTCATGTTCTGGCTGCTGGCACTCACTGTTTTCTACCAGTTCTTTACCCGCTATGTGCTCAACGATTCTGCAAGCTGGACCGAGGAGATCGCGCGGTATTTCCTGGTGGTGGTCACCTTTCTCGGGGCATCGATGGGCGTGCGCCGTAATAGCCACATTCACGTCGAATTCGTCTATCGCTACCTGCCCGCTGCATTGGGGCGTGCGCTGTCAACCTTTGTCGATCTCACTCGTATTGCTTTTCTTGGCTATGCAAGCTGGCTTGCGATCGAATTGGTGCCGCGCATGAACAATCTGGGCATGACCGTGGTGGATCTGCCAATGAGTTGGGTCTACGGTTTTGTTGCGCTGGGTTTTGTACTCATGACGTATCGCGCCATTCAGGTGGCGGTGCTGCACTGGCGACGGGGCTGGAGCGTGCTCGAGCGGCCTGGTGAAGACCACGACGGCCCAAGCCCCCTTGCACAGGCGCCTGGGCGGGGAGAGCGCGCATGAACGCGTTTTTCTTCGGCTCGTTTCTCGCCGCGATGGCCACTGGCATTCCGATCGCGATTGCCATGGCGATCGGGTCGCTCGCCTACATCTGGGTGTCGGGAACCATTCCGCCGCTCACGGTGGTACATCGCATGGTGGGCGGCGTGGATAGCTTTCCGCTCCTTGCCGTGCCGTTCTTCATTTTTGCCGGCAACCTCATGAACTCGGCCGGAATCACCAACCGCATCTATGACTTCGCGCTTGCGCTGGTGGGCTGGATGAAGGGTGGGCTGGGGCATGTGAATGTTGTGGGGTCGGTGGTGTTTGCTGGCATGTCGGGTACCGCAGTGGCCGATGCCGGCGGCTTGGGCACCATCGAGATCAAGGCCATGAAGGATCACGGCTATCCGGTGGAATTTGCAGTGGGAATCACAGCCGCCTCGTCCACCCTTGGCCCCATCATTCCGCCTTCGTTACCCATGGTGATTTACGGCGTGCAGGCGAACGCATCGATCGGTAAGCTCTTTGCCGCGGGCTTTGTGCCTGGCATCGTCATGGCGCTCTTCATGATGTTCATGGTGGCGTGGTATGCGCGGGTGCGGAACTACGGCGCCGACATCGCGTTTTCCTGGCCGCGGATGGGAGGTGCCTTTGTTGAACTGGTTGCGGTGGTGATTGTTGCGTTCGCGCTCTTTCGGCTGTGGGGCGACCAGGAACTGGGTGGGCTCTTCAAGTTCGGTCTGCCGCTTGCCGCGGTGTTGATTGTGGACCGCTGGATGAAGTTCCGCGCATTCATGGCGCTGCTGACACCGGTGATCCTGATTGGCGGTATGGCCTCGGGGCTGTTCACGCCGACTGAGGCAGCGGTGGCTGCGGTTGCCTGGGCGCTGTTCCTCGGCTTCGTTTGGTACCGCACGCTCAACTGGCGGATGCTGGTGAAGATCTCGATGGACACCATCGAAACCACCGCGACGGTATTGTTCATTGTGGCTGCGGCATCCATTTTTGCCTGGGTGCTCACCACCACCCAGGTTACCGAGGCGATTGCGCAGTGGGTGCTGTCCATCAGCAGTGAGCCCTGGGTATTTTTGCTGCTGGCCAACGTGTTCCTGCTGTTTGTCGGCTGTTTCATGGAAACGATTGCAGCGATCACCATTCTGGTCCCGGTGTTCTCGCCCATCATCGCAAAGCTCGGTATCGATCCGGTTCATTTTGGCCTGGTCATGGTGCTGAACCTCATGATCGGGTTGCTCACGCCACCGGTCGGTATGGTGCTCTTCGTACTTGCCAAGGTCTCGAAGCTATCGTTTGAGCGCACTGTGGTGGCGATCGCCCCCTGGATGCTCCCCCTGTTCGCCACGCTCATCCTCATCACCTTCGTTCCCGACGTGGTGTTGTGGTTGCCGCGTCTGCTCTATCCCTGATGGTTTGAGGTGCTCTGATGAACCAGCCCGTTACGCTGATCCGCCGGCCCACGCTACGCCTGAATCCCCATGATGATGTCGTGATCGCTGCTCGACCAATTGCAGCCGGCACCCGCATTGATGATGAGAATATCGCCTGCGTTGACGCGATTCCCGCAGGCCACAAGCTGGCTGTGCGCGCCATCGCACAAGGCGCGCCGGTGAGGCGCTATAACCAGATCATCGGCTTTGCCACCCAGCCCATTGCCGCGGGCCAGCATGTGCATGGACACAACCTCGGCTTCGAAATGTTCGAGCGCCAGTACGATGTGGGCGTAGACCGGCGAGCGATCGACGCACCCGCCGAACCTGCAACGTTCGCGGGCATCCGCCGACCTGACGGCCGGGTGGCTACCCGCAACTACCTCGGCGTGATCGCCACGGTGAACTGCTCGGCCTCGGTATCACGATTCGTGGCCCAGCACTTTACCCCGGAGGTGATGGCGCAGTATCCGAATGTGGACGGCGTGGTGCCTATCTCGCATGCTTCGGGCTGCGGCATGGACACGCAGGGCGCGGGCATCGATGTGCTTCGCCGCACGATCGCGGGCTACAGCCGGCATGTGAATTTCGCGGGTGTGGTCATCATTGGGCTCGGTTGCGAATCCAATCAGATGGATGCGCTCTTTCATGCGCAGGGCCTGGGCGAGAACGCACAGTTAAAGCCGCTCATCATCCAGACGAGTGGCGGCACCCGTAAAACCGTGGAGGCGGGCATTGCAGCGGTCAAGGCCATGCTGCCGGCGGCCAATGCGGTGCGGCGCGAGCCGGTGCCCGCACGCTATCTCACTGTGGGGCTGCAGTGTGGCGGCTCTGATGGTTATTCCGGTATCACCGCCAACCCTGCGCTGGGCGCGGCCTGTGATCTGTTGGTGGCGCATGGCGGGACGGTCATCTTGTCTGAAACGCCCGAGATCTATGGTGCAGAACATCTGCTGACGCGCCGCGCCGTGTCGCAGGAGGTGGCGGACAAGCTGATTCGTCGGATCCGGTGGTGGGAGGCCTACACCGCCAAGAATGACGGCAGCATGGACAACAACCCCTCGCCCGGCAACAAGGCGGGCGGGCTCACCACCATCCTGGAGAAATCGCTGGGTGCGGTGGCCAAGGCCGGTACGACCGATCTGGTGGATGTTTTTGAATACGCGGAACCCGTTACATCACACGGTTTCGTGTTCATGGATACGCCGGGTTATGACCCGGTATCCGCTACAGGCCAGGTGGCGGGTGGGGCTAATCTGATCTGCTTCACCACGGGGCGCGGCTCGGTTTATGGTTGTAAGCCTGCTCCGTCGATCAAGCTTGCCACCCACAGCGCGCTCTACGAGCGCATGAGCGAGGACATGGATATCAACTGTGGACCGATCATCGACGGGTCGGTGAGCGTGGCGCAAAAAGGGCGCGAGATTTTTGAGCGAATGCTGAAAGTGGCAAGCGGCGAACCGAGCTGTAGCGAGGCGCTGGGCATTGGTAACGATGAATTCGTTCCCTGGCAGTTGGGCGCGGTGATGTGAGCGGTGCCCGGGCGGAGGGTGCCGCATTGCACGGGGCGATGCACGCTCGGGATTAGCCATCGGGGTCTGCCCGCCGGCCGGGCGCGACTTTTTTCCGCTTCTGGCTGATATGCGTCACAGGCCGTGGGCGCTGTTGTGACGAAAGCCGCAGTCAGGCGGCGGGGCTCTCGCAATACTGGGGCTTCCCCAGTTTCCCAACCCCAGGAGCCCCCATGAACTGCGACTCTGTGCTTGTGCCAAGCGTCACCGACCTTACCGAAGCCGGCCCGGGGCAGGGCTGCGGCGCCTTCGACCCGCTTCAGCTCATCGTTGATCCAGCGGGCGCGCTGGAGGCGGCGCGCCGCATGGAAGCCACCTGCCGCAGCGGGCTGCGGTTCTTCAGCGACTTCCGCCGCGTTCGCTCGCTCGATGAGCTCGATGCGGCTGAACTCGATGGCGACGCCGAGCTGGTCGAGGACACCTACTCGCCGTTCGATTCCGGCTTTGACCCCGATTTTTCGCGGCGCTTGTAAGCCTTCAGCCCGGCGTGTCAAAGCCGTAGAGGCGCGCCGGGTTGTCCACCAGAATCTTCTTTAGCAGCGCGGGGCTTGCAGCCCAGCGGCACATCAGGTTGTAGAGCGTGATCGTACCGGTCTCGTGCGCAAACGACAGGTGCGGATCATCGCTTCCCCAGATCAACCGATCGGGTGCAACTGCGGCGAGCGCCTGCATCATCGGCGCCACGTCGTTGTAGTGCGGCGGCTCGCGCGAAACCCGGTAGAAGCCGGTGAGCTTGACCCAGTGCCGTCCCGACCCCGATTCAAGCAGCCGGAGCAGCTTTACAAAGCCTGGTTGCTCGGGACCAAGCGCAGCCGCAAACATCCCCAGATGGGCAAGCGTGCAATCGACCTCGAGGTCTGCGATGCGCGGGAGCAATCGCTCGGTGAGCCAACCCGGCAGTAGAAAATCCAGATGCCAGCCAAACGCCTGGCAGCGCTTCTCGAGCAGGTTGATACGAGGGAGAAGCCGCTCCGCCAGGCCGTCTTCGGGTGGGTGGATCGGCGAAACGTTGATCCGGATCCCACGCACGTTCTGGCGATGTAACGACTCGAAGAGGGCGTCGGGTGCGTCTTCGCTGATGTCAACAATGCCCCGGCAGGCGTCACCCATCTGGGCCATGGCTTCGAGCTGGCAGCTGTTGTCGCGCAGATAAGCGCTGGGCTGCACAAATACAAAGCGCTCGATACCGATCCGGCGCGCGCGCGTGAGGTAGTCCGCGAGAGGCGCGTTGGGGGGCTTGTAGCGCAGCTTCGGGTCGCGATATGGAAACCGTGCAGGATCGCCAAATACATGGAAATGGCTGTCGCAGGCATACGCCGGCGCCGGGATCTCGGGATCGAGGGTCTCGTTCAATGGGTTTGGCCGAGGAAGGGTGGAAGGGACTATTCGGCTTTGACGCCTGCACGCTCAATTACCTGCTTCCAGAGAGCGAGCTCGCGCCGGATCAAGTCGGTAAATGCTGCGCCGTCGATACGCACTGCACGAGCGCCCTGCGAATCGAGGAAAGCTTTCACCTTCGGTTGCATGACCGCCTTTGCGATCTCCGCCTGCAGGCGGGTGATCACCGGTCCCGGGGTGCCCGTGGGGGCGAGGAACCCGAAGCGATAGACAACATCGTATTGGGCAAAGCCTGATTCGGTAAAGGTGGGCAGTTCGGGAAACGCAGGCGAGCGCTGTGAACCCGTTACAGCAAGCGGTACGACGCGGTTGCCGCGAATGTGGCCCGAGGCGCCGCCCAGGCTCGACACGGTGATATCGATCTGATTACCGGCTGTATCGGTGAGCGCCGCCGCTACGCCTCGGAACGGGACATGCGTCATTTCGAGGCCCGCCTGCATCAGGAAAAGCTCGGTCGCGAGATGCGCCGACGAGCCCTGTCCGCCCGAGCCGAAGGTGAGCCCTTTGGGCTTGGCCTTGGCGAGAGCAACGACCTCGGCGACCGTCTTGGCGCCCAGGCCGGTGCGCGCCACCATGACCGCCGGCGCCTCGACCGGGATGGTGATCGCGACCAGGTCACGCAGTACGTCGTAGGGCAGCGACTTATAGAGCCCAGGCGAAATGGTGAGGGAACTGTCGGTAAAGACCAGCGTGTGACCGTCCGGTCGAGCTTTAGCCACTTCGGCAGTGCCGATCGTGCCGGCTGCCCCGCCTTTGTTTTCGACCACGAACTGTTGGCCAATTTGAGCTGAGAGCTCTGCCGCGATGTTGCGGGCGGCCAGATCGGTAAGTGCACCTGGCGCGAACGGCACCATGATGCGAACCGGTTGTGTGGGCCACTGCGCAGCAGCGAGTGCCGGTAGCAGTGATAACGCGAGCGCGGCCAGTGCGCGGGGAAAGTGAAGTGAGCCGATCATCGGGGTCTCCTATCGATAAGTCCATTGCGCGGCGACCGCGCTTGAATCGTTGGAAGGGGCGGCGGGTCGCCAGTGGAGCGCGCGGATCTCGCCGAATTCGCGGGGCAGTCGCGTCCAGTTCGTACCACCGTCGGTACTGCGAAACACTTGGCCAAGATTGGTACAGGTAAAGAGCAGCTGCGGGTCGGCTGGGTGCATGGCGACACACCAGACGGTACTGTTCAGCATGCCGGGCAGCATGACTTCGTGCCAGTGATGACCGGCGTCCTCGCTGCGAAGAAGCCGGCCAGTGCTGCCTGGCGGGCCGTTGCCGTTCGTGAGGTAGAGCGTATGCCCATCGGGGGCGAGTTGAACCGCGCGTGAGTACTGCCAGGGCGAGTCGATCGTCTCGTGCACCCAGCTTGCACCGTTGTCGCGACTGCGGTGCAGCCCCTTGTTGGTGGTGGCGAGCACTGCCTTGGCGCCATCGGTATCGCGGATCACCGCGATGCCGTGGATATCGCCCGACACCAGGCCCTGGTCGAGGAAGGTCCAGTTGAGGCCGCTGTCGGTGCTGCGCCAGATACCGCCGATTTCGATGCCCGCCCAGATGGTCCCGCGATCGATCGGATCGAACAGGATTTGGGTGACGCGTGTTGGGCCACGGTTGACGCTTGAAAAGGCCTGGACGCCGGGGGTGCTGGATTGTAGCCAGTGACGACCCGCGTCGGTCGAGCGATAGAGCGAGCCGGGTCGTGTGCCGGCGATCAGGATGCGCGGGTCGTTCGGGTCTTGCGCAATGGACCAGATATCAGCCATGGGTGAGGGCAGGCTCTCCCACGCCTGCGCGCGCTCACTCCAGCAGAAAAGGCCCATGTCAGAGCCGGCGTAAAGGGTGTCCGGTTCGGCTGGGTGACTGCTGAAGCACCAGACCCGCGCCTCGGTGTAGAGCCCCGAGTGGCTGTTGGGGTGAATCCAGTGGTCCCCCAGGTCGCTGCTGAACCAGGTGGAGTGGCCGGCTGTACCAGCATAGAGGCGAACGCCATGCATCGCGAAATCTCCGCGCAACGGGGGCAGGACCATCGAGCCATTGGACAATGGGAGGCTGATGGTAGCCGAGCGCGGTGGGTGGTGTCGATGAGGTCGGTTTCACCGGTCGCGTCTGCGGCGCTGCAGAGCGACCGTCACAGGCGAGTAGTCGCCCTTAATGCAGCACCAGGTCGTCACGATGAATGAGCTCGGGCTCCTCGATGTAGCCCAGGATCGACTCGATCTCGTGAGAGGCGCGCCCCATGATGCGGCGGGTGTCGGCCGACGAATAGTTGCTGAGGCCTCGCCCCAGTTCAATACCTTGAGCGTTTCGGATGGCAATGACCTCGCCCCGCTCATAGTCGCCTTGAACCTCGGTGACGCCAATGGGCAGCAGGCTGCGGCCGGCCGCGCAGAGCGCGCGCGCAGCGCCTTCGTCGACCGTGACCGAACCGCGAAGCTGAAGGTGATCGGCCATCCATTGCTTGCGCGCGGCGAGCCGGGGCAGGTCGGCGATGAACTGTGTTCCGAGCGCATCACCCGCAGCAAGCCGCCGAAGTACGCCCTCGAGCCGTCCCGATGCCACCACCGTGCTGGCGCCCCCGCGTGCTGCGCGCTGCGCTGCGCGAACCTTGGTGATCATGCCGCCCCGGGCAATCGATGAACCGGTGCCGCCTGCGATCGCCTCTAACCGGGGGTCACCCGCCCGCACGGCAGCAAGCAAGGTGGCCGATGGGTCGCGGCGCGGATCAGCAGTGAAGAGCCCCTGCTGGTCAGTGAGGATCACCAGCGCATCGGCGTCGATCAGGTTGGTGACCAGCGCGCCCAGCGTGTCGTTGTCGCCAAACTTGATTTCGTCGGTCACGACCGTATCGTTCTCGTTGATGATTGGTACTACAGCGAGTTCGAGCAGGGTGCGCAGCGTGGAGCGCGCGTTCAGGTAGCGTTTCCGGTCAGCCAGATCTTCATGGGTGAGCAGCACCTGCGCCGTGCGCAGGCCATGTTCGGCAAAGCAGCTCTCGTAGACTTGCGCGAGCCCCATCTGTCCGACTGCGGCGGCGGCCTGCAGTTCATGCATCTCTCGCGGACGCTGGCTCCAGCCCAATCGTTTCATACCCTCGGCCACTGCGCCCGAGGACACCACCACCACCTGTTTGCCGCCAGCGCGAAGCGACGCGATTTCGGCGCCCCAGCGTGAAATGGCGGCGCGGTCCAGCCCACGACCCTCGTCAGTCACCAGGCTGGACCCGACCTTGACGACGATCCGGCGCGCCGCGGCCACCACGCGAACATCGGCCGCATGGGCGAGCGAAAGCCCCTGAGCGGTGGCGTCTGGCTCGTTGCGTTCCACCCGTTTCCTCTTTCGGGTCAGCGCTGCGACCGGGAGCGCCCGGGTCGGGGCTGTGGGGGCTTCGGTGGCGCCGGCGGCGGGGCGTCATCGAATCGCACATCGCGTTCCCGATCGAGTTGCGGACGGACTGCTTCGAGATGCTCCTGGATCGCCCAGCAAAGCGACTGGCAGCCCTCCCGCGTGAGGGCCGAGATGACAAACACGCGGCTTCGGTCAATGGGGATGGCCGATCGACCGCGACCGCGAAAGCGTTTGATGAACGCTTCAATTCGCGCTTCGCGTTCGTCCTCCGGGATCATGTCGACCTTGTTCAGCACCAGCCAGCGCGGCTTTTCGTAGAGCGCCGTGTCGTAGACACGTAGCTCCCGCAGGATAGCGCGTGCGTCACGGGCGGGGTCGGCGTCGGGATCGACCGGTGACAGATCCACCAGATGCAGCAGGAGGCCGGTACGCTGCAGATGGCGCAAGAACTGGTGCCCTAACCCGGCGCCCTCTGAGGCGCCTTCGATCAGTCCGGGAATGTCGGCCACCACAAAGCTTTTCTCGGGACCCACGCGCACCACGCCCAGGTTGGGATACAGCGTGGTGAAGGGGTAATCAGCGATCTTGGGCCGCGCGTTACTGATGGCGCTGATGAGCGTTGATTTGCCCGCATTGGGCATGCCGAGAAGTCCTACATCGGCGAGCACGCGCAGTTCCAGGTGAAGGCGCCGTTGTTCGCCCTCGCGTCCTGGCGTGGATTGTCGCGGTGCGCGGTTGACGCTCGACTTGAAGTGAATGTTTCCAAGGCCGCCATTGCCGCCGCGCGCGAGCAGGGCGGTATCGCCATCGGCTGCCAGGTCGGCGATCAGTTCGCCCGAATCCTGATCATGGATCACAGTACCGACGGGCACCCGCAGCCGGATGTCATCAGCCGCCGCACCGTATTGGTCCGACCCGCGGCCGTGCTCGCCATTTCGCGCTTCGTGTCGGCGCGCATAGCGATAGTCGACCAGGGTATTGATATTGCGGTCGGCCACCGCCCAGATGCTGCCACCGCGGCCGCCATCGCCGCCGTCGGGGCCACCCCGCGGAATGAATTTTTCGCGGCGAAACGACACGATGCCATTACCCCCATGGCCGGCAACGACTTCAATGTGCGCTTCATCAACAAACTTCATGGCGGGGATCCAGAGCTTGGTTTGCGCCCAAACAAAAGCCCCGCGCAGGCGGGGCTTTTGCGGTCGCTTGCCCGAGCGATATTACTGAAGGGGGGCGATCCGCACGGTACGCCGGCGTGCCGGCCCCTTGACCGCGAACTCGACCTTGCCTTCGATGAGGGCATAGAGCGTGTGGTCTTTACCCAAACCAACATTTTCGCCGGGATGGAATTGCGTGCCGCGCTGCCGAACGATGATGGACCCGGCCGTGACGGTCTCACCACCGTAGGCTTTGATGCCCAGCATTTTTGGTTGCGAGTCGCGACCGTTGCGCGTAGAGCCGCCGCCTTTTTTCTGTGCCATGGTGAATGGTCTCCGGTTACTGGGCGGGTGCTTCGGCCGCAGCCAATGCTTCGCCGAGCGACGATGCAATGCGGCTCACCAGGATTTCGGTGTAATTCTGGCGATGGCCCTGGCGCTTCTGGTAGTGCTTGCGCCGCCGCATTTTGAAAATGCGAACCTTTTCGTGACGACCGTGGGAGAGCACCTTTGCCGAGACCGTTGCGCCAGCTACAAGCGGAGTGCCGACGGCAATTTGCTCACCGTTGCTCACCGCCAGAACCTGATCAATGGTTATTTCGACTCCGATGTCCGCCGGCATCTGTTCTACTTTGATTTTATCGCCGGCGCTTACTTTGTATTGCTTGCCACCGGTTTTTATGACCGCGTACATGGAAAGACCCCTTTTTCTTGATTCCCGCGCTTTAATTCCGTGTGCTGTGTTCACGAGGGAACCGGAGAGTGTCTCAAATTCCGATACTTGAGTCAAAAAGTAGCTAGCCAGGATGCGTGCGCGGCGGACGGGGAGCGTCGGTTCCCCTCTGGCGCGATGGTGGGCGCGCGGGGTTGTCTGTTGCTCGCGTGGTGCGGGTGGCCTGGCGCCGGCGTACACCACGCGGACTATAATCAATAGTTTCCCTGAAGCAAGCGTGCTCGTGAGCATTCATCGCCGTTGCATTGCGGTTGCGGCAGGGCCCATGTGTCTGGCTCCAGCGTCCTCGCCACCTTCCCGCGGATGAAACCCTCCGACCTTTTCCCTGCTCTGGCCCCCGACCTCGAGGCAACCGACCTAATGATCCGGCGCAGCCTCGCCTCCGAGGTGGCGCTGGTCAGCACGATCTCCGACTACATCGTTGGGTCGGGCGGCAAACGGATCCGCCCGCTGCTGCTCCTTTCTGTGGCCCGAGCTCTGGGGTTTACCGGCGACTCGCACCATCATCGCCTCGCAGCGGTGGTCGAATTCATCCATACCGCCACCTTGCTCCACGACGACGTGGTCGATGAATCCGAATTGCGGCGCGGTCGGAGCACAGCCAATTCTTCGTTCGGTAATCCGGCCGCCGTCCTGGTGGGCGATTTCGTCTACTCGCGCGCGTTTCAAATGATGGTCGAGGTTGACGACATGCGTGTAATGCGCGTGCTGGCCGATGCCACCAACGTCATTGCCGAAGGCGAAGTCCTGCAATTGATGAACTGCCACGACCCCGACACGGACGAGGCGCGCTATCTGCAGGTCATCCGGTTTAAAACGGCAAAGCTTTTTGAGGCGGCGGCTCGACTGGGTGCCATGCTCTGTCATGCCCCGGCGGTAGTTGAGGAAGCTGCAGCGTCGTTCGGGCGGCACCTGGGCACGGCCTTTCAGCTGGTCGATGATGTGCTTGACTACAGCGGCGACACTGCCGAAATCGGCAAGAATGTGGGCGACGATTTGCGCGAAGGTAAGCCCACTCTGCCCCTCATCCATGTCATGAGCCACGGCACGAGCGCCGACCGACAGTTGATTCGGACTGTGATCGAGCAGGGCGGTGACGTGGAATTCGACCAGGTCGTCGCTGCGATCCGCCGTAGCGGCTCGCTCGATTATGCGCGTCAGATGGCCTTGAACGAGGCAGCGCTCGCTCGGGCGGCAGGGCGCACCATGCTCCAGAATGCCCAGCCGGGCGAATTCAGCGCAATCTTGATGAGCCTGCCGGGGCTGGCGGTCGAGCGCGCAACTTAAGCGCAAGCCCGCGCGCAGAAAATCATTTCCCTGCTGGCTGGGGGGCGGGCGGGGGCTGTGGCAGTGATCGACGCACGACCGGCGGCTGACCAAAATCGGTGACCGCGCCGGTCACGTTACCGGAGGCATCGAGCATCAACACATCCGATCCCGCGCGGATGTAGCGCGAGCCAGACGGCGCCGGGCCCAGACGCTCGGCCAGCACATTGGGCAAATCCCTGGCTTCGGTTTGAAGCGCGCGCGGGAGCGGCTCGCCCACGCGCCATAGCTTGTCCGGATTCTGCGACTGACATCGCCCTTCACGTGCGATAAGCCCGACTGGGCACTCGCCGATCTCATACGACTGAGAGAAATAATCGCTCACGGCTTTACGCTGTTGATCGCTGAAAGCGCTGGTCTGCGCTTGACCCTTACCGCCCCCTCCTTGCGAGGAGCCGCCCGAGCCCGGGTCGCCTCGGTCACCTTGGCGGAGATTCAACATCCCGATAGGCGGCGGTGGCATCGCGCCAGCCGGTTGAAGAATCGGGCGCGGGGGTTCGGTGCGGATGGTTTCCACCGTGGGCTGGAAGGTACGCGGTGTGGCGTCGTAGAGCTGCCGCAGGAGTGCTGGATCGTTTTGAGACTGTGCCTCGATGGCGGTGTCGATCAGACCCATCAGCTCAGCAGAATCTGCCGTTCCCAGCCAGGCAGACCGGTTCGAACCCAGAAGGCTCAGTTTGTCGGCAGCGCAGCCTGCTAGGTTACGCTGCAGCCACTGGCGAGCGAGCACCGCGCGTTCAGTGGGGTTGTGGGTGTCGAGCGCGATGGCCCGAAACTGCGCGATCAGGCAGGGGGCGCCGGGCACCGCGGGCCGCGGGGGCTGCGGATTGGCGGCGCCGGCTTGGCCCGTGGCAGCCGATGCAGGCGCGGCCTGGGCGGCGGGCGCTGGTGCGGGGCGGGCTGCCGGTGCGGGCTGGTTCGCCGGGGGCGCAGGCTGTGCGGCCTGACCCCAGGCCGGGCCGCCGGGCACGATCAGGCATACGGCAAACAGCAGCCGGGCGGCGGCACTTTGACGAGCTGGTTGAGTGTTCATCGTGGAGTCGGCTGGGCGAAGCAGGGCAAAAAACCGCGGACGGATCAAAAAAGGGTGCGTCACTGGAAAGAGTCGGGTCGAGAGTAACCGACTTGAGCCTCGCGTCTTGCAGTAGGGTGGACTCAAATCAGGCTGGGTGACAGGCCCTTTACGGACAAGCTCAGCTCGGGCTTTCCGCCTGCGGCGACAGGAAGCCAGAACAGTCGATGAGCCAGCACCCTACTGATCATCCTTCAGGAGGTGGGTGGCAAGAGCCTGAGGCGGCGGTTTCGCGACCCATTTCTTCCTTGTTATACTGACAGGCTTCGCAAAGAAAGCGGCGCTCGTAGCCGAAAACAGCGTTTTCGGCTACGAGCGAGGTTTTCTGGTCAGTCTGGCCGGCGATTTCGGGGTGTAGCTTAGCCTGGTAGAGCGCTACGTTCGGGACGTAGAGGCC
>Ga0315906_10006046_pt1 | contig 15072 bp, 14 predicted proteins | sample LakEriMetagenome_4_FD_203526 | JGI IMG/M metagenome (GOLD analysis project Ga0315906, IMG submission 203526) | Freshwater fungal communities from buoy surface, Lake Erie, Ohio, United States - Buoy 2 MA122 | ecosystem: Environmental > Aquatic > Freshwater > Lake > Lake biofilm | place: USA...
GATCAGGCCTAAATACAGGTATTTCTCCATGCTAAGCCTGTTGCTGTGCGCGTTGCTGTTCCTTTTTCAGGGCGGCTGCCTCTTCCCGAATCAACTGCCGGGGAACCCACAACATGCCAAAATGGGCGGATTCCTCCTTGGTCAGAACTTTGTGGTGCATTTTGTGCAGCCTACGAACGGCCCGAAAATAGGGGGTGTCGATGTTTCGAATCCAGCGAAAACGCTGATGAATGAACAACTCGTGCACGAAAAAATAAGTCAAGCCGTAGGCAGCAATCCCGAATCCAAAGCCCACAGATACCCAGACGTTATTCATCATGCCCAACATGATGCACAACCAACTTGGGATGGCGAAAATCAGGAAAAAGGCATCGTTTTTTTCAAAAAAACCCGGCTCCTTGGTGTGGTGGTCTGCGTGCAAAAACCACAACCAACCGTGCATGAGGTATTTGTGCGCCGCCCAAGCAGCACCTTCCATCAAAACAAACGCGGCTACACCGGCCAAAAGGGGTCCCCAGTTTTCCATAATTTTTTTAACCGCTTCGGTGCGGGAATGTTTGCCGACGGTCCGAATTAATGGACCGTCGGGACGTTTTTCAGTACTTCTACCAAATAAGCAAAACTCTTGGCCACGGACGCACTATTCACGCGCTCATCCGGGCTGTGCGCTCCGGTGATGGTGGGGCCAAAACTGATCATCTCCATGCCCGGGCAGCGCTCGCCAATGATTCCACATTCCAATCCGGCGTGGCAGGCATTGACGTGGGGCTCTTCCGAAAAGAGGGACACATAGGTATCGCGCATCAACGAGGCCAAAGCACCACCCGGTGCGGGATCCCATCCGGGGTAGGAACCGGCAAAGTGGGTATCCAATCCAGCCAAGGCAAATTGCCCACGCAGGGCCTGGGCGGTAGCCATTTTCTCAGAATCCACGCTGGAACGCGTTAAACATTGTACCGATACCGATCCATTGCCCACTTCCAACTTGCTGACGTTGTTGCTGGTTTGAACCAAGCCAGGTATGGACGGACTCATGCGAACGATTCCGTTGGGTGCCGCCGCTACGGCGCGGATTAATTTGCCTTGAAGCACGGGATCCAAGCTCCATTCGGGCGTCTCGACTTCCTTCCATTCAAGAGTTAATCCACTATCCGTCAGTAAGTATTCCGACGTCAATTCGTCTTTTGCTTTAGCTAAGCAATCCAGTGCCTTTTGCAGGTGGCTGGAGGCCACGGCCACCACCGTTTTGGCCTCGCGGGGAATCGCGTTTCGGAGGCTGCCTCCCGCCCACTGGGCAACCAGGATGCACGCGGCTTCTTCCAAGGCGACCAAAAGTCGGGCCGAAAGAACATTGGCATTGCCGCGCCCCAGGTGGATGTCCATGCCGGAATGCCCCCCGGTCAAACCGCGCAATCGCAGTTCCAAACCGGTGTATCCGGAAGGAATGCGGGACGAGGTGTAGGTCCCTTCCGCCGTTACGTCAATCCCGCCCGCGCATCCCACGGTCAGTTCGCGATCGTCTTCGGTGTCTAGGTTCAAGAGAAATTTTCCTTGTACCCAGCCGGTTTCCAAGCCTAATGCGCCGGTCATTCCGGTTTCTTCGTCCACGGTAATCAACAGCTCCAGGGCCGGATGTACCGCGCTGGAGTCCGCCAAAAGAGCTAGGCCCATGGCCAGCCCCATGCCGTTGTCCGCACCCAAGGTGGTGCCCCGTGCGCGCACCCAACCGTTGTCCACGTACATGTCAATGCCTTGACGCTCAAAGTCGTGACCGGTGCCTTCGTTTTGTTGGCACACCATGTCCATGTGGGCTTGCAGCACCACCGGTACGCTGTTTTCAAGTCCGGGCGAAGCGGGTTTGTACGCCAACAGGTTGCCCACGGCATCCTCGCGGTAGGCGATGCCGCGCACCTCCAACCAATTCTTCAGGTACGCCCGGATCTGCTCTTCTTTCTTGGACGGTCTTGGGATGGCGTTCAAGCCCGCAAACTCGGACCACACCCCCGCCGGCTCCAAGTGAGCTCCTCCGTCAATCAAATTTCTATTGTCCATGTTCAGTTCCAATGAAAGGTTGTAATCTGCTTCAAGTCAGGATGTAAGCTCTTCGCTACCGGACAGGCCAAAGCCGCACGTTCCAAAACCTCGCGGTCCGCCTCCGCCACGTTTTGGTAGATGTGGAAGCCCACGTGGATTTCTGCTACCCTGCGCGGGCCTTCCGCGGCCATCACCTTAGTGACTTCCAAAGACGGATTTCCAATGTCTATGCTGCGCGCTTGAGCCGCTTGGGCAAAGATGGTGAGCATGCAGGCGCCCAACGAAGTGGCCAGCAAGTCCGTAGGCGAAAAAGCCTCGCCCAATCCTTGGTTGTCCAAGGGCGGGTCCGTTTCGACGGTTTTCCCGGAACGAACGTGCATGCACTCGGTTCGGTAGGACCCGGTGTACTTGACGATGGCGGTTGACATGCTGCTGAATTTTAAGGTTAAGGTCGTGCCCAGCGCACGCCGTAATTGGCAAAACCGGACGTCGGTTCCGGCTGGTACCACCGAAAGGCTTTGAACGGGGTTTCCAACGGTACCGGACGATTCCAATCTCCCGAATGAACTTGTGCGGAAACCCATAGGGCCATGGCCATTCCGTGGTAACTCCATCGACCGGGTTCCGCGTTCCACTGCCTAGTGTAGGCTCCGGACCATTGCTGTAAATCCGGGTTGGCGTAGTCCCAGGTCTCGATTTCGGACCACACCGCGTCTTTTTGAACAAAGGTTCTTGGTTCCAACGAGGGAGATTCTGCGGCAGACCCCACCAGCACCAAACGACTGCCCGCAGGGTGGGCCGCTACGGTCTTCAAAAGCGTTGCGGTGGTGCCCGAAGGAAGGACGCGGCAAGGAACTTTAGGTAGGTCGAATACCGACGAAACTTCCGAGCTCGCTTGATTTTTCCGTGCAGCAAAACCCGCTTGAAACTGGGGCTCCTTCATAACAGGCTTTCCTGCGGTGGGGCTGGACTCCGTATAAGCAAGTATCTGGTAATTTGTACACAGGTCCACCAACCCGTAACCCATTCCATAGGCTTCGTCCTGATCCCGCGGAGTGGCCGCCCAAAGGTTGGCTTTGGACTCCACGGAGGTGCTTCGGGAAACTGGATTGACTACAATACCTTTCCACGTTTGGGCCAATTGCTCGGAGGCGCTGGATTGCATGGGACCCACCACCATACGGATGCCGGCGCGATTCAGTTCCGCAGCCAAGGCCGGGTACCCCGGTACGGTTTGGCCGTTGATGCGGAAAACCGACTTGGAAAACTCGTCGATCCAGACCACTTCCAAATCCAAGGAATCTGCCATCAGCCGAAATCCGGCGGCGAACTCCCACGCCATGGCGGTTCCCTTGTCCAAGGGCTTGCCGGAAGCTCCCAAGGTATCCAAGGTACCGGATTGCAGGGGAAGCCAAACGGCCACAACCGGCGCCTGGGCCTGCACCGAAGCAGGGCCAAACAGCGATAAAACAACCAAATAAAGCACACCCAATGCCCTTTTGAGGCGCTGTTGGTGAAGCACTTGGGGTGTTTTGGGGTTTACTCCCATTCGATGGTTGCGGGTGGCTTGGACGAAATATCGTAGACCACGCGGTTCACGCCGCGCACTTTGTTGATGATGGAATTGGAGATGTCCGCCAAAAAGGTGTAGGGCAAATGCACCCAATCTGCCGTCATGCCGTCTGTTGACTCAACAGCGCGCAGGGCCACTACTTGCTCGTAGGTGCGCTCGTCGCCCATGACGCCCACGCTCTTGACCGGAAGTAAAATGGCTCCTGCCTGCCATACTTTATCGTACAACCCGGCGTCGCGCAAACCTTGGATGTACAGGGCGTCCACCTCTTGGAGGATGCGAACGCGCTCGCGGGTGATGGGTCCCAAAATACGGATGGCCAAACCGGGGCCCGGGAAGGGATGGCGTCCCAAAAGCGCCGCATCAATGCCCAGGGCGGCTCCCACGCGGCGAACCTCGTCTTTGAACAACATCCGCAACGGTTCCACCACCTTCAATTTCATGAAGTCCGGCAAACCGCCCACGTTGTGGTGGCTTTTGATGGTGGCCGACGGTCCTTTCACACTGACGGATTCAATCACGTCCGGATAAATGGTGCCCTGGCCCAACCATTTAACACCAGGAATTGCCATGGACTCGCGGTCAAAGACTTCAATGAACACCCGGCCAATGGTCTTGCGCTTGGTTTCTGGGTCTTCTACCCCTTCCAACGGATTGAGGAAATCGTCCGTGGCGTCTACCCCTTTCACCTGAAGGCCCATGCCTTCGTATTGCTTCAATACCGAAGCGTATTCGTCTTTGCGCAGGAGGCCGTTGTTGACAAAAATGCAGTGCAAGCGATCACCAATTGCTTTGCTCAAGAGCACGGCGGCAACGGTGGAATCCACCCCGCCGCTCAAGCCCAAAACAACGCGGTCCTCGCCTACCTGCTCGCGCAAGGAAGCCACGGTGGCTTCTACAAAAGAATCCGGCGTCCAATCTCCAGAAAATCCGCATGCTCCCAGAACAAAGTTCTTCAGCAACTGGAAACCGTCGGTTGAGTGATAAACTTCCGGGTGAAACTGAATGCCCCAAGTAGACTCGTTGTCAAAACGATACGCCGCCACGGAAACATCTGCTGTGGAAGCCTCAATGTGGGCGTTTTCCGGAAGGCGCACGATGGTGTCACCGTGGCTCATCCACACCTGAGAAGGTGCGCTGATGCCTTGGAAAAGTTGTGCGTCGGGTGCAATGGTCTGCACCATGGCCCGGCCGTACTCGCGGTGGGTACTGCGCGCCACTTCTCCTCCTGAGGTTTGGGCCAACAATTGGGCCCCATAGCAAACGCCCAAAAGGGGGAAATGACCTCGGATGTTGTCCAAATTGGGGTGGGGCGCGTTGGGTTCCAAGGTAGAATGCGGCGAACCAGAAAGGATAACTCCTTTAATCCCCGCATGCAGTTCGGGTATGGAATGGTAGGGATGAATCTCGCAGTACACGTTCATTTCGCGTACCCGGCGGGCAATCAATTGGGTAAACTGCGAACCGAAGTCCAGTATGAGCAGGGTTTCTTGCATGGGATCAAAGGTACGAAAGCCAAAGGAGGCGAATGCCCAGCAGGGTCAATCCCAGGGCAACAAAAATTTGAAGCGGCCGCAAGGTGAGCTTGGGCAAAAAGCGTCGGCCCAAAAGACTTCCCAGCAACGCACCGGAGGCACCAAAAGCCACCACCGGCCACCAATCTGCGTGCAACACATCGCCGCGCCACAGGTACATGGGGATTCGGGACAGGTCCACGGCCAAGGCCACGGCCGTTCCCGTGGCCACAACTTGCTGGGCAGACCAGCCGGTTCGGGTCAAAAAGAACGAGCGCAGGGCGCCTTGGTGACCGCTGAACCCTCCGGCAAAACCGGACAGGACGCCGCCCAATACCCAAGCCCGGGGACGATTGGCCCAGGATTGTTCCGTTCCCTTGGTGGGCAGGAACTCAAAAAGTGCAAAAACCAACAAGGTCCAACCGATGGCTCGTTGCGCCAACGGCCCGTTCAAGGACTCCAAGGCCCAAGCACCGGCAGCCGCGGCAACGGCTGAAAACAAGCCAAAAATCAGTGCCGTACGCACGTCCAGCCACTTAAACGTAAGCCCCCCCTTGAGGATGTTGTTGGTCAGGTGCACCAGTGCCACCGCCAAAACCGCTTCTTGGGGACGATCCGGATGGAGTACCAAAAAAGCAGGCAACAAAAGCGTGCCCAAGCCAAAACCGCTGAAAAAGGTCAGGGTGCTGGCCAAAAGTGCCAAGAGAAAAATTCCCGCCAAATCCATCAGTCGGGCGTAAATACCAAGTGTTCGGAAGTCCAGGGATTCAACGATTCCACCAGCTGCGGGGCAAAGTTGCGGCCTGCTTGAACCTCCGCCCACAAAGCAGTCCACCGTCGTTCTTGGGGAATTCCGGAAGGCAGCACCTCTGCCAAAGCCAACTCCAGCCGGTCTTGGGCTTTGGAGCTGCTTTCCCGGGCCCACCGACGCGCGTGTTCTTCCCATTTGCGCTGTTCCCGTTCCATTTTTGCACGCCAAGCAGCCACCAGCACCTCCATTTGGGGATTCATTGCCTGCGACTGCGCATCCAGCATCCGAAATCCATCCTGCAAAGCGGACTGCCACTCGCTCCATGGGCTTTGGACGGCCGATTCTGCCGCCTCTTGCAAGGACCGACGTTCGTTGGGCGTTTGTGCCAACAACGTCTGCCAATCCAGGCCGGACCGCTCCCAAGCACGCGCGCCTTTGGCGCTGAGCCAGGTGGCGCCGGAACGTTGTTTTAATACCGGTAAAGGAAGGTCCAAAGCTTCAAAAACCGCCGGCAACTGGTTCCAATACACGGCTTCCCCCGGACCGCCTACGTAGGCTATGTTGGGCAAGATCCATTCTTGGTAGATGGGGCGCAACAAGGCATTGGGGCTCAGACGTTCGGGAGCGGTTTCTACTAAATGGAGGGCTTCCCGCAGATCTTCTGAATACCGACGCTCTCCGGTGGAACCGAAGGCAAAGGCATTAAACGTTTGCGGTGCGATGGCTCGATCCAGCGGGTACGGAAATCCGTCTTTGCTTTGGTTCCAGGCGTTGAGAACCAGACTTTCCCGCGCTTCGCGCACCAGAACGGGTTGGAAAAGCTGCTTTAAAGCGGAATCGTTCGGATCCAAAACCACCAATTCCTGGGAGTCGAAATACGAAAAAACCAAGGCGCGAACGGCCTCAGACAGCGTGTGGGACGTACGGTAGATGTGCAGCCAGCGATCGCAAATTTCTTGTTCGTGCCAGCCCTTGGCCGCATGGCGAAGATCTTCCAGGGCCGGAAGAGCCAAGGAAGCCGGCAAGGGACCTACGGCGTGTTGGGCGGGTTGGACGGTGTGGGAAAAACGCTGTCCGCCGTGCCACAGGTGGTTGATTTCTTGTGCGTCGTGGTCTTCCGAGGCCAACCAAAAAACGGGGACTACGGGTACCTTCAAGCGATCCTCCAGCGCTCGCGCCAAGGCTATCGTGTCCGCAATTTTCAGTACGGTGTACAAAGGCCCCAAGCCCAGGCCCAATTGCTGGCCGGTGGTGACGGTTAGGGCTTCCGATTGTGCTAATTTGTCAACGGCCGTGGACTTGGACTGATCCTGACGGCGCAAAACCTCCACCAAGGTTGATCGGAACTCTTTGGGAAAGTTCCGGCCGCGTTGGGCGTCGGATGCCCCGTACGCCTCTATTCCGTGCGGACGAGGCCACGGAACCGATGCTGCCAGGGGATGACGCTCCACCATCACCTTTTCTTTCCGGCTTTACCAGTGTAAAAACGCTTACGAGGCTGCAAGGCGCCCTCCGCAAATGCCCGACGAAGAATGGCTTCCACCAGTTTGTCGTCTTCGTTGGCAGCCGGATCGTACTTCTCGCGGATGGAAATGTCGTACCAGGCGCCGGTTGCCGCCCACGTCCAAGCCGTTAAGGTGTTCCGGTACTCTCGAATGAGGTGGAACACGGTCATGCCGGTTTCCCGCTGAATCAACTTGGCCAAAACCTGACCTTCGGAACGGGTGAGTTTCCGCAACTCCGGCTCAAACCGCTTTTCCAAGTAATCTTGGTACTCCTTGATGGCTTTGTTGCGCTGGCGGTTGTTTTTCAAGCCGTCCAGCTTGAGGTTCAGCGAATCCAACTTGTTTCCGGCCGTCACCGCGTACGGATACACCTTGATGACCTTGCGTTTGAGTTGGTAGTATTTTTTTCGGGCTTCGGCGCTGGTGAATACGGGCTTATCCCCCACCATCACTTCGTCCAGAACAGCCCACGGTACCGTGTCACCGTTCACCACGGTAGCTTTCATGGTGCGGCCAAACCGAACCAGAGTGAATACCGTATCCGGATGGGTTTGCCCCCACAAAGACGCAGCCGGTAGTGTTCCCGCCAAACCCACTAAAACCAGCAAACGGATCCCTACAATACGCATGTTTAAACTCATTGATTGCTCATTAACCCTACCCACTTTCACCTTTATCAAGGCATTCCACGTTGCAACAACCAGGGGGAAGTTCCTGAAGTCTCTACGGATTTCTGGGTGCGGTTCGCCGCACTGCCCCCTTGCCAGGTTCCTTCTACCAAAGCCTGTGCCACCAATCCGGCGGCGGTGCGCACGTTGGGATCTGCCGGAGCGGCCAAATCCCGTGCGGGGTCAAAATGATTGGGAACAAAGTGGGTGTCGAACGTGCCGCTCGTGAAATCCGGGTGTTGCAGCACAAAACGGGCAAACGGCAGCGTTGTTTCGCAGCCCACCACCACGTATTCATCGATGGCGCGGATGGCGCGGGCCAAGGCCAATTCACGGTTTGCGGCGTGCACCACCAACTTGGCAATCATTGGATCGTAGTAAATGGGAACCGTGGACCCCTCTTCCATTCCGTCGTCCACCCGAATTCCGGGACCTTGGGGACGTTTGTACACGTTTAAAGTGCCGATGTCCGGGACAAAGTTCTGGCGAGCGTCTTCGGCGTATACCCGAATTTCCACCGCATGGCCGTGGATGCGCAAATCTTCCTGCTGGAACGACAGCGGTAATCCTTCCGCAATGCGCAACTGTTCGCGCACCAAATCCACGCCGGTGATCATTTCCGTAACGGGATGCTCCACCTGCAAGCGCGTGTTCATTTCCAAAAAGTAGAAGGCTCCGCTGGCGTCAAAGATGAACTCCACGGTTCCGGCGCCCACGTACGAACAAGCCTGTGCCACCCGAACCGCCGCAGCGCCCATTTGCTCGCGCTGTTCCGGAGTCAAGACCACGGAAGGAGCTTCTTCAATCACTTTTTGGTGCCGACGTTGGATGCTGCATTCGCGTTCAAACAAATGCACGGTATTCCCGTGTCGATCCGCAAGGACTTGCACTTCGATGTGGCGCGGGCTGGAAACATACTTTTCCATAAATACCGAGCCGTTTCCAAAAGCAGACGTGGCTTCGTTGACCGCCAAGGTCATTTGCTCCTCAAAATCTTCCAGGCGATTCACCACGCGCATGCCCTTGCCGCCACCTCCAGCGGCAGCCTTGATCAAGATGGGAAAACCAATGGATTGGGCCAATCGCTTGGCTTCCTGCACGTCGTCAATGGGGGTATCGGTTCCGGGAACCAAGGGCACTCCAAACGGTTTCACCGCTTGTTTGGCGCTCAACTTATCCCCCATCACTTGGATGGCGTGGGCGTCTGGGCCTACAAACAAAATTCCGTGTTCGGCACACAGTCGGGCAAACTCCGCATTCTCGCTGAGGAATCCGTAGCCCGGATGAATGGCATCTGCACCGGACTCCTTCGCCACCCGCAGGATTTCGTCCATGCGCAGGTACGATTGCGCACTGGGCGCCGGACCCACCCGGTAGGCCATATCCGCAAACCGAACGTGGGGAGCGGTGGCGTCTGCATCCGAGTAAACAGCAACGGTTTGGATCCCCATTTCGCGGGCGGTTCGCATCACGCGAAGCGCGATTTCCCCCCGATTGGCCACCAACAACGTTTTAATTGAGCGCATGTTCTCTATTTTCCTGCAAAGTACGGAAGGAATCCTAACTTTGACGGCATGGAATTGTACTTAGACTCCGCCGACGTGCGGGAAATTGATGCCGCCTTTCAGTGGGGCATATTGAAGGGATTGACCACCACGCCTACGTTTATGCATCGGGAAGGAATTACCGACGTAGACGCAGCCATCCTGGCCTTGGCGCCAAAAGTTCCCGTCCTGCAAATTGAAGCCTTGGGCCAAACGGCCGAAAGCATTGTAGCGGAGGCCTACCGCCAAGAAGCTTTGGGGTTGGATCGCAACGCCACGGTCTACAAAATTCCCGTTTCCTTGGAAGGGGTGAAAGCCTGCAAACAACTGACGAACGAAGGCTTTCTGGTGAACGTGCACTTGGTATACACCGTGCAGCAGGCGTACATGGCACTAAACGCTGGAGCCACCTACGTTTGCCCACTGGTGGGCCGTTTGCAGGACCAAGGAACGGATGCGTTGTCTTTGGTTGCGGACTGCGTGGAAGTGGTGGAACGGTACGGTTACGACAGCAAAATCATGTTCTCCTCCGTTCGGTATCCTGAACACGTTAGAAACGCCCTTCAAGTGGGCGCGCACGCGGTGACGGTTCCCTATAAAATTTTGACGCAACTCACGCAGAACCACTTTACAGAATTGGGCACCAAGCAGTTTGAGGAGCACACCCGTTTGGTTTCGGTACGCGTTTCGGAGGTCATGCAAACCCCGGCCCCAACCGTTCGCGTTGCAGGCAAAGTTTCCGACGCGTTGCTTCCCATGAACCTCAGCGGTTTGGGTGCGGTTGTTCTAATCAACGAAGACGGCAGCCCCACCGGCATGTTTACCGACGGTGATTTGCGCCGACTGATGGAACGCAGCGGTGCCGAAGGCCTGAATGCTTCCTTGTCCAACTGGGCCCAAAACGCACCGCATTCCATCCAGGCCTCCGCCCTGCTTCGGGATGCCGCCGATCTCTTCAAATCCGCTCAAGTGGATCAATTGGTGGTGTTGGATCAAGGGTTGGCCGTTGGCCTGGTGGACGTTCAACACGTCCTGGGTTAAACCCACGTTTTGGATTAATTCCAAGGCGCTCAAAAAAAGCTTTTTAGCAGGGCTTAGTTTGGGTTTTTCTTCAATAAAAAAGCCGCCCCGTGGGGCGGCTTTTTTGTGGAACCTACTTCGCGCTTACTTGGCCACACTCACCGCGCGCATCTCGCGAATGACCGTTACCCGAACCTGACCCGGATAGGTCATTTCGTTCTGAATCTTCTGGGAAATGTCAAAAGCAATCGACGACGCTTCTGCATCGCTGACGCGGTCGGACTCCACCATGACCCGCAGTTCGCGGCCCGCGTGGATGGCAAACGCCTTGCTGACGCCCTTGAAGCCCATGGCCACTTCCTCCAAATCCTTGAGGCGTTGCATGTAGGATTCCGCTTGCATCCGACGTGCTCCAGGGCGGGCGCCGCTGATGGCGTCGCAGACCTGAACAATGGGGGAAATTAACGAGGTCATTTCGATTTCGTCGTGGTGCGCACCGATGGCATTGCAAACGTCTGGCTTCTCGCCGTACTTCTCCGCCATTTGCATGCCCAAAAGCGCGTGCGGTACGTCGGTCTCCTCAAAAGGTACCTTGCCGATGTCGTGCAGCAGGCCGGCGCGCTTGGCCACTTTGGGATTCAGACCCAACTCGCTCGCCATGACGGCCGATAGCTTGGCCACTTCGCGTGAGTGTTGCAGTAGGTTTTGACCGTACGAGCTGCGGTACTTCATGCGGCCCACCATGCGGATGAGCTCCGGATGCAGTCCGTGAATGCCCAATTCAATGGTGGTGCGCTTGCCCAACTCCACAATCTCGTCCTCAATCTGCTTGCGGGTCTTTTCCACCACTTCTTCAATGCGCGCGGGGTGAATCCGGCCGTCCTGCACCAAACGGTGCAAAGACAATCGGGCAATTTCACGGCGAACGGAATCAAAGCACGAGAGAATGATGGCTTCGGGGGTGTCGTCCACAATAATCTGAACGCCCGTGGCTTCCTCCAGTGCGCGAATGTTTCGTCCTTCGCGACCAATGATGCGTCCTTTGACGTCGTCGTTGTCGATGTGGAACACACTCACCGCGTTCTCCGAGGCTTGTTCGGTAGCGATGCGCTGAATGGTTTGAATAACCACCTTGCGCGCTTCGTTGTTGGCCGTCAACTTGGCTTCTTCCAAGGTGTTCTGAACAAACGATGCCGCTTCCGTGCGTGCTTCTGCGCGCATAGCTTCCATCATTTGGGTTTTGGCGTCTTCCGCCGTCATTCCAGAAAGCGACTCCAGCTTTTCAACTTGTTGGCGGTGCATTTTTTCCAAATCTTCCGCGCGCTTTTCGTTGGCCTCCAAACGCCGCTGAAGGGTCTCCTCCAAACGCTTGACTTCCTTTTCCGCCCGGCGAACTTCCTCCTGCTGGCGGTTGAAATCGTTTTGGGAATCGCGCAGGCGATTGGAAGCCTCGTTGATTTTTACTTCGCGCTGACGAACTTCCTTTTCGTGGTTCTCCTTGAGTTCCAAAAAGCGTTCCTTGGCCTGAAGCATTTTGTCCCGCTTGATGGCCTCGGCCTCTTGCGTGGCTTTTTCCAAAATGCCTTCGCCTTGGCGTTGGGCCATTTTCTGTGCGGCTACGAAGCCTCCGGCTCCGCCCAACACCAATCCTACTAAAATATACAATGCAACCATGAGAAGGCAGTCGATTGAGGTTAAAAAAAACCGCACCGGCGAGTTGTCTAAACCGCGGAGAGACAAGCGGGGAAGCGTCTCTGCCGATTCAAGCTTCCTGAAAAGATCAGGCGTGCTTTAGGCGGCCGACAGACACCTCCTTTAGACGTGACTGTTCGGTTTAGCAATGCAACCGGTGCGGAAACGTTTTGGCTCAGCGCAAAGCTTCTGCCAATCGACTGCTCAGGATTTCCAGTGTATTTGCGGCGTCGGATTCCGAGTCTTGTTCGCCTGCACGCAACGCCAAAACCTGGTTGGTCATTTGCAATGCACACATGGCCAAAGCATCTTGCTTGTCCTGAACCGCATATTTTTCTTCAAACCGCGTTACCGCGTCTTGAATAAGCGCCACCGCCTTGCGCACCCGTTCCTCTTCATTGCGTGCAATGGTCAGCGGATATACGCGTTGGGCGATGTTTACTTTTATTTTTAACTGGTCTTCCACGAGATGCAACCGATTAAGCATTCAGCCGTGCCAAGCACGTGTTGATTTCCCGCACCCATTCGTTGATTTTGGCCTTCAGTGCAGCGCGCTCTTCGGGAGCACCGTTGATACCTTGGGCCAAACGCAACCGTTCGTTCTCTGCTTCTAAGGCAAGTGCATCCGCCGCAATCTGCGCCAAGCGCGATTCGGTCTCCGCTACCAAAGAAGCCAAGCGTTCCGACTCCACTACCGCAAAACGATAGCGTTCCAGAAGCGTATCCATTTGCTTCAGAACTGATTGCGAAAGTGAGTCGGATTGAGCCATGATTCGAGTTCGAATTTCACAAAGATAGCAAATCTTGTGCGTACCTTACGCCTTGTGAATGCTCGCTTTTGGCTCTTTTTGAATCTCGTCGGATTTACCGGCACCCTCTTCAGCCAAAGGGTTGACAATCTGCCCATTGCTTACCCGCCCTTGGACCCGCCGCTCTACGTCTCGGGTACGTTTGGCGAATTGAGAAATAATCATTTTCACGCCGGGGTAGACTTGCGCACCAACGAAGAGATTGGCAAGCCGGTGTACGCGGTGAACGAAGGTTTTGTGAGTAGGGTCAAGGTTTCGCCCGTTGGGTACGGGTTGGCGGTTTACCTGGATCACCCCAGTGGTTTCACCTCCGTTTATGGACACTTGGATCGGTACGACGGTCCCTTGCGTTCGTGGGTGGAGGAAGCACAAAAAAAATGCGGTTTTTGGGAACTGGACACCCTCCTCCCTCCCGGATTGCTTCCGGTTCGCGGGGGTGAGCGCATCGCTACCAGCGGAAATTCAGGAGGTTCTGCCGGGCCGCACGTTCATTTTGAATGGCGCGAAACGCTTACCGAACATCCGGTCAATCCCTTGTTTTATGGATTAAAAGTGGTGGACGAACTCCCGCCGGATCTGCGCGAGGTCTATTTTCAAGACGCGGGCGGAACGCGAAAGTCCAACGTCGTGCGCGATTCATTGGGTCATCGACTCCGAGACACCGTACTGTTTCAATCTCCTCTGGGCGTGGTATTGGATGCCGAAGACCTCATGCAACCCAACGGCCCCAGAAACGGCGTTTATGCCGTTCATCAAGAGTTTACGCCCGGCTACCTGTTTGGCTACACCTTTGATTCTTTTGATTTTTCCGACGGTCGTGCGGTGAATGCTACCCTGGACCCTACCCTGTTTGCGCAAACCGGAAAACGGATGTACCGCGTGTACCGGCAGCCGTTTCACCCCGGCCCTACTTTTCACCCCCTCTCCTTTGCGTGGAGTTATTCCGAAGTTCCGGTCAACACGATGGGTGGCCGGATTGTGGCGGAACCGGGCGCCGTTGTTCGCGCGGTTTGGCGTGTATGGGATGCCAGCGGTAAAAAAGATTCCGTTTGGGGCTACCTTAAATGCGTGAAATCCCAACCGTTTTTTCCCGCCGCTGGGCCTTCAAAAGACTCGCTGTACAGCAATGGTTGGGCTCTGGTTGCTACCGAGCGATCGTTTTACCGGAAGACCTCCGTGCAATGGAGCGGCGGTACCTCCGAATCGGCAGCTAAGGCTTCTTGGACCGGTCCTGCTCAAGATCCCCTTCGGATCTACCCTCCTGCATCGGAACTCAGTGGGCTGAAACCAGGTACCTTTTTTGTTTGGACCGCTTCCTCCGGCAAAAAAGCTTGGCTGTCTCCTCCTGCGTTGGGTATCCCCCTGGAAATCAAAGAACCCGGCACCGGGCGGTGGCAACAAGATCCGATTCCACCCCATTTCAAAAAACCGCAATGGCCCACCACTTTGACGGGCGGTAAAGTGCTGCGGTTTACCGGTGGTGATGCGGAGAGCGGCATGACGCACTACGGAGCCTATTTGGAAGACGGAACCTATGTTTTGGTGGCCTACGACGCCAAATACAAATCCTTTTCCGTCCAATTGCCCACCAACTTGGCTCCGGGCAAGCATACATTGGAGGTAGTATTGAAGGACCGCGCAGGAAATGTGGCTCGGTTTTTTCATGCTTTTCACAACCCGTCGTCCAGCCCGGGAAAAACGTAAATTTGTCCCGCCGTGCAGCCAAAAACAGTCCTATTTCTCGCCTTTGCGTTCCTCCTTCTTCCGTCTTTGCAGATGAAAGGGCAATCGGTTGTGCAGGTAAGCGGTGTTGTCTTCACCAAGGAAATGGAGCCCCAGCGGGTTCCTAATGCGCTGGTGACGGTGGTGGGAAAAAAACGCAGTACCCTTTCTGCCGGTGATGGTTTTTTCAGCCTGGCCCTGGAACCCGGCGACACCCTTCGGATCACTCGGTTGGGATTT
>Ga0315906_10006047_pt1 | contig 15071 bp, 31 predicted proteins | sample LakEriMetagenome_4_FD_203526 | JGI IMG/M metagenome (GOLD analysis project Ga0315906, IMG submission 203526) | Freshwater fungal communities from buoy surface, Lake Erie, Ohio, United States - Buoy 2 MA122 | ecosystem: Environmental > Aquatic > Freshwater > Lake > Lake biofilm | place: USA...
CGAGCACGGCAATGAGTTCCTGGCACCAATGCTTTGGCAGGCCGTTGACGTTGGCCAATTCCGCGTAACGCACCAACTCGCTAGGTGTCAAGCTCGAAGGTTGAATTCCTGACATGCTGCTTCCCATGCTTTGTCTGCAGTCTGTGCTTGCTGCAGTATATTGATCAAGCGCTCAACGACCGGGCGGTAGGCGCCCATCACTTCGCCACCAGACATCCAGTTGTAGACGGTCTGACGCGTAGCGTTGGTGGCCTTCGCGATACGCTGAACGGAGAAATCAAGATCGACCGCGATGCGCCCGAGCGTGTTGCCCAGGTTGCGCGGTCCTTTCCTGATGCGGTGGATGGTGTCGATTGAGTACGGCATATTGCGAAGGGGGCGGCATTGCCGCCCCCAGTTACTCACTCATCATCCCAATCTTCCGCGAGCTTGGCAAGCTGCGTCGGCATCGCGGGGCGGGGCGGGACAGGCGTGCGCTGGACGACCGGCTCGGGCGGCTCCTCTGCGGCGGCTTCTGCGGCCTTGCGGGCTTCCGCAACCGCCTTGGGCGGACGGCCACGGCGCGGAGCAGGCGGCGGTGCCTCGTCATCATCGACAGCAGCGGGAGCAGGCGCGGGCTCAGGTGCCGGTGCAGGGGTCGGTGCGGGCTTCATCGCCGCCTTGGGCGGCGCGCCCTCCAGCGCCATCGGCGCGGGCACCTTGTCCATCTGCGCCACGGTCATCGTGATCGCCTGCTTGGCCTCGGGGCTCTGGCCCTTCTCCACAGCGATGGCGTACTCCTCCTCGGTGAGCCAGCGCATGGCCTTGAAGAACAGCTTGGGCGACTCGGCCTTGGTGTCGAACTTCATCCGCGTGACCACCGTCTCGGGGGACACGCTCTGCGCGGCCAGGAACCGGGCGTATGCCTGGAGCGGCATGTTCTCGCCCTCGGCCTTGCCGAAGATCGACGCCGCAGGGGCCTGCAGCATCAGCACATCGCCCTCGATGTCGTTGGCCAGCACCACCGCCAGACGCTGGCTGAACCGGCAGGCGCGGCTGTCGCCTTGCCCCGAGCCCTTGGCGTTCTGCGGGCAGCTTGCGCAGTTCGACGCCTGCGGGTTCGCTGCGGTCGCATCGGGCTTCTCGCCGTCGGCGCTCCAGCAGTCCGGGGCGCTCGGCGTGTCGCCGTCGTACTGCTTCATGTAGAACGTGCGCCCGATCTTGGGTGCGGCGTTCACCAGCACGACGTCGAGGTAGCGCTCCTCGATGGCCGCGATCTCCTTGCCGTCCACCAGCAGACGGAACACGCCGCCCTTGATGGACACGCGCTTGCCGCCACCAGCGCCGCCGCCCGCAAGCGACTTGGCCAGTGCCGACAGTTCCTGCTTCTTGGCGAATGCAGGGACGTTGGAGGGGGAGAAAAGTGCAACATTGCTCACGTGAATAGCTCCTTACGCCGCAGCTTTGCGGATGGAAACGTCGAGTTCCGTGTCCGAGTTCAATCCCGGGGGAACCATTGCAGGGTTCTCTTGCAAGAACAACTTCATGTTGGTCTGCGCGATGCGCTTCTCCAACAGGTCAACAGCATCGTTCTCGATGACGAAGCGCTTGAACGAGTCCCAGTCTTGGGTGTAGTAGCGCGTCTTCTCGGTGAGCGAGACCGTACCGTGTGCAGTCTTCATCGACTTGGCGCCGACGCTACGCATGCGGTCCTTGATCTCGTTCTTGATCACCTGCTGTTGCTCTTTGATGGCCTCGACTTCTGCGTCGAGTTCCGACAGCTTCGCACGCATCTTCATGTAGATGCGAACCAGCTTGTCCAGCGGCACGGCGTCCGCTTCTTCGTTCTGATCCATGCTTACTCCTTTCGTGTCACGGGTCACTTAGCCCGCTTGTCAAAGATTTTACACACGGCCTTTGGCGTCTGGCAACCCCCTTTCTTTAAGTTCTTCGTTGAACAGGTCCACGAGCAGGCGGGCGTCATCGACCTTGCCCGCCAGGGCTGCGAACATCTTGCGCTCCACGGGCGAGCCCTGGATGTGGATGACGGTCACCTTGTCCGAGTCCTGCCCCTTGCGGTCGGCCCGGGCGATGGCCTGGGTGTACTGCTCCACGCTCATCAGGGGGCCGTAGAAGACCACCGTGTCCGCCGCTGTCAGCGTGATCCCGTGCGCTGCGGCCTGGGGCTGCATGACCAGCACGCGCGGTTCTGGCATGGTCTGGAAGCGCTTGATGATGTCCGCCCGCTGGCCAGCCGTGACCCCGCCGTGGATCTCCTCGCATGCGTAGCCGCGCTTGTTGAGGAAGTTGTTGACAGTAGAGATGGCTGCGCGGAACAGCGCGAACACGATGACTTTGCGCTCCGTCTGCTCCAGGGCCTCCAGCAGCACGTTCAGCCGGGGCGTGGCGTCGAACTCGACCGTCTCGTGGTTGTCGGTGTAGGCCACGCCGCAACTGATCTGGAGCAGCTTGTTGAGCGCAGCGGCGGCGTTGACTGCGGTGATCGTCTCGCCTGCGGCCTGCGCCACCATCGCGGTCTTGAGCGCGTTGTAGTACTTGGCCTGCTGCGGTGTCAGCGGCACCTCGCGTGTGGCCGTGACAACGGGCGGGAGGTCCATGCACTGGGCCTTGGTGTAGCGGATCGCGGGCTGCAGGGCGCTGAAGACTTTGTCCGCTGCGTCGCGCTTGGGCGCCCACTTGAACATCGTGACCTTCTGCATGACCATGTCGCGCCATGCGGTGTAGAACGCGGGCACGTTCTTCGGGTTCACGAGCTTGGCCAGACCGTACGCGTCCAGGGGAGACTGCGCAGCGGGCGTGCCCGTCATCATCCACAGGTGCGTCTCTGGCCGGATGATCGCGGCCAGCTTCTTCCACCGTGCGGTCTGCGGGTTCTTGTACGCGTTCGCTTCGTCAACGATGATCAGGTCGAACCTGCCGTCGTTGCGGATCTCGTCAGCGATGATCTCGACCCCCTCGTAGTTCGAGATGACGAACTCGAAGTCTTGCTGGACCAGCTCGATGCGGCGTGCCGCCTGCGAGTGGTGGCAGACCACCGCGCTCCTGTGGATGATCGAGTTGCCAATATCCTGCATCCAGGCCGTGTGCATGATCGACAGCGGGCACAGGATCAGGCAGCGCCGAACCTCTCCGCGCTTCATCAGGTAGTCCGCAGCCCACAGCGCGGCCATGGTCTTGCCGGTGCCGGGATCGTTCAGCACAAAGGCACGCCTGTTGAGCGTGAGGAAGGACGCGGTCTCCTTCTGGTGGGCCATGGGCGTGTAGCGCCCCGGCCAGTCGTAGCGCCCGTAGATGGGCGAGGGGACGTCCTTGACGCCCAGGTTCCGCAGCACCCGGACTTCGTCCAGGCCCCAGTACACGGCGACGTCGTAGCCGCCGGTAGTTCTCGGGATGGCCTTGCTCTTGGGGATCAGGCTGTAGCGATGCGGGTGTCTGGTTTTGAATACCAGCAGTTTGTTTTCTACTATTTCCATGCTTGCTCCGTTGTTGTTCAACTCTTGTCGCTTCTATTGGCGCTCCTGCTGCGCATGCGCAGGTTGCTTCGCGCAGACGTTCCGCCGCTCTTCAGGGGGCGGATGTGGTCCACATCCTTGCCGTCACCTTTCTTCGCCGCGCCTACCTTCTCCATCAGTCTGCGGGCCTTGACACGTTCGGCCCGTTTCTTGATCTGCTCGGGCTTGCCTTGGAACAGTTCGTACTCGCGTTTGTAGTCTCGTGCCATGATGTACCTCAGTTGGGATGAAACGAACACTCTCGAACCGGACACCAGCCGCACAGCGGCGACTGCTTTGGGTTCCAAACACTGTGCGCGAAACTGCCCTCCAGCTTGGCCACGCGCTCGCGGTAGTCCTGCCACGCTGCATCTGCTTCGTCGCGGTCCATGCGGTGCTTGGCCATGTGGTTCTTGACGACGAACATGAGCGCGGAATTCACACGCCTGATGTGCGGGAAATGCACGAAGACCATCAGCGACATCAGCCGGAGTTGATCGTAGTCAGGGTACTTGTGGCTCCCCGACTTCCAGTCCACGACCCGGGCCGTGAGGTTGTCGTCGTCGATGATCAGCAGGTCTGCGATGCCCCGCACCCAGCGCTCCTTGGAGTCGAAGGCGCAGGGCCGCAGGTCAGGCGTGATGCCCATCTCGTGCTCGAACAATTTGCGCCCAGGCTTGGCGAGCAGCGCGTCCACCACCGGCTGGACGAACGCGAACTGTGGCGGCATGGGGGTGTTGTCCCTGCCGTAAAGCTCCACCGCTTTGTGTAGGTCTTTGCCGTAGATCGTCTGGGCCGTATCCTTGAACGGATACTTCTTCAGCACGATTGCTTCGTGATACTGGCGCGGGCACTGCTCGTATTTCTTGAGCGCAGAGTGTGACCACGTGATGGGCTTGATGTCCATTAGAGCTTGGCGGTTAGAACCACCTCGTTGAGTCGATTTGCGAACGCAGTGACGAAAATCTCGTCGCTGCACAGCGGGCTGTTCATGTCGTTCAAGATGGCGTGCGTGACCTCATGCCAGAACGTATCGCTCATCTCCTCCGTCGGCAATGGCTTGCCGGTCCAGTAGTTGACGGTAGCGATCTTGATGTTGCGGGCCACGTAGTCAACGCGACCGATCACGCCACGCGGGCCTCGGATGTGCTCAGTCAGCTTGACCTGATACGGGATGTTGCTGAGCTTGAACGATTTTGGGATATGCATGCTGCTCCTTTTCTTCCATGATGTGTAGCGTATGCACGAGCACACGCGTTTCTGCGTTCAGGCGGCGTGCGACCTCCTGGGCTTCTCCATACTTGTGCTCAAGGCACAAGTCGTGGATCTCTCTCGCCATGCTCTCGATATTGAGCAAGGGCATAGCGTAGTCAATTATGTCATCCTTTTGCAAGTCCATATCTTTCATTCGCTCCAACGTCTGCGTTGAGTGGTATCCCTGGCAGGTATGACGGGGTCGTGATCATCTGGGCCAAAACCCACGTTTTGGCCTCGTCTTTCTCTGCTGCAGGTGCCACGGCGAGTTGTTCGTCGTGTACCGTGCCCACCACAGGGTAGCGCTTCGCGACGCGGAGCATGCCGTCCGTCATCACGCAGCGTGCCGTGCCTTGAGTCACGTTGTTGCAGATCTTGCCGGGGTAGAGCTTGGAGCGTTTGCCGTTGCGCCCGTCGGCATAGGTCCACTGAACGCGACCCTTCGGTCCGTCCTCTGGCTTGAGGTCAGGATACCTCAAACTCATGCCGCTCGGCAACACGATCTCTTCCTTGCGGAAGGTCAGGCACTTGTGCTGGTACTCGTTGCCCTTGTAGAGCGCGTGCTCGATCAGTTCCCCGAGCAGGTTCCAGAACGCCACCACCGGCACCGCCGTCGCGCGGTACTTGTCGATGATGGCCTTGGCCGCGAGGCAGTGGATCGCAAGCTCAAGCTCGGAGCACGTGTGCGGGATGCCCGCCATGGTCTTGAGGTTCTCCTCCCAGCCCAGGAACTTCTGCACGTCGGCACCGGACACGCCCAACTGCTTGGCCTCGTCCCGGGTGTAGCGCTTGGGCGGAGCGCCCAGGAAGCCCGTCAGCAACTGCGCCGCGAAGCTCGCCCAGCCTAGCTGGTAGCCTGCCCCCAGCAGGGCCGACTTGGCGCTCTGGCGCTGCGTCGGATGGCTGTCCTTGGTCATGCCCGGGATGCCGAACATGGGCGCCCCGAACTGCGCGTAGGGGTCGCCGCCAGCGCGGAAGATGTTGAGCAGGTCGTCGTAGTCCGACAGCCACGCCAGCACACGCGGCTCGATCTGCGACAAGTCTCCGACCACCAGCACGTGGCCCTCGGGGGCCATGATGGCCTTGCGCAGGAAGCTCCCGCGCTTGAGGTTCTGCATGTTGATCGCGCTGCCCTTGCTGGCCGTCCAGCGCCCCGTGGCTGCGCCGTAGTAGCTCAGGGGCACCGGCAGGTTGCCCCGCGAGGAGATGTCGAGGAACCGCTGCGCACGCGTGCGCTCGGTGGTGGACTTGACCTTCAGCCGCGCCTCGCACAGCAGGGCGACCTCCTCGTTGTCGGAGTTCACCAGCGCCTGGAACAGCGCGTCGTTCTTGGCAAACGCGAACGTCTTCTCCCCGGTGGTCTTGCTCGTCTTCGTCGGGGGCTCGACGCCCAGTGCCTTCAACACATCGGCGAACTGGTCGTTCGACGCGAGGGCCGTCTCGGCCACGCCCAGGCGGTGCAGCAGTCCTTCCCGGGTCTCGCGCTCGTCCTCGATGGCCTCCCCCAACATCGCACGGTCCAGGCGCAGCAGGGGGCGCGTGTACATGCGCAGCGTCATGTCGATGAGGCGTAGCTCCTTGGCGGGGAACTGCGGCAGCATGCGCAGGAAGATCTGCTCGCACAGCCACGTGTCGTGCTTACAGTAGTCCGCCAGCGTCTGCTCCACGTGGAAGGGCAGTTCATCGAGGATGTTCTCCGACGGGCTGAGCCCGTCGCCCTTGGGCGGTAGCTCGAACCGTTCCGCCAGGGCCTTGAGACTGTTGCCCACCTCGACGCCGTACAGGGCGCGGCCCATGGACAGGGTGTCGAACATGAAGCACGGCTGCACACCGTACAGCCATGACAGGATGGTGCCGTCGAACTGGGTGTTCTGGCAGACGATGGCGGTGCGTGCCCAGTCGATCCCCGCAGCCCAGCGCTTGATGCGGTCATGCCGCACCCACACGGGGCGCTCGTCGGTGCCCACGGTCTTCCACGACAGCCCCCACGCCTTGAAGCGCGGGTCGCGGATGTATTCCTCGTTGGTCTGGCAGGAGAACCCGAGCTTCACTTGCCTGCCCCAGGAGGTCTCGAAGTCGAGCGCGACGATCTTGTCGAATGGCTGCTTCATTGCACGGCTCCCATGTGCTCCACAGGGATGTCGTCCAGGCGAGTGTCGTCCAACCGCCCCAGCAGCGTCCGTGCGAGCCCGATGACGGTGTCCTCACCTGCGTTGAGGGTGTACACCCCCATAGAGCCCTTGAAGTCGGTAGCCAACACGACGACGGCAGCCCCGTCGTCGATATTGATCATTGCCTGAAGAATGGCCTGCAACGCGCTGAGCATGGCGTCGCGCCGCTCAGTGTCGCCCCTGTTGACCATCTCCAGTAGTTCGCGCATCTTCAAAAGCGCGGCTTCGATATCGATCTGTTTATGCATGCTTGATTCTCCTTAGCTCCTGTTGGAGCAGTTCGATTGTATCCTCGCGAATAACGAGGGTGATGCCACCAGCGGTGGAAATTGCAGCAAGCTCCTTGTCCTGCAATGGGGTGGTTTTGTTGAAGCCTGCTTTGCACTCGACGGCTATGAATTGCCCCCTGTAGCAGACGATGATGTCGGGAATCCCTGAGCGACCGTAACCGCCCATGACAGGGAAGAAGTAGTATGCACGGAAGTCCTTGAGGATCTCGATGCACATGTCCTTGACCTTTTTCTCAGGTGTTTTTGCCATTGGTTTGTTGATGTTAGGTGCGGGAGGAGACGCAGATTACTAGCCTCCCGCGGGTTCTAGTCTACGGAGGTCCGTTCACGCATATTAGGATGAGCGGCTGCGTGAACGGTACATAAGCGCGTCACATCTGCGAGGATAAAACGCTCATGTAGCAACTGCCACCGCTCATCAAAAACTTCCCCATCTGAGGTTATATTGTTCCGGTTTGATCTTGCGATCTTTCAATCGGTGTCTTGACTGCGTCAGTGTCGGCATGGTCATGCCGGGTTCCGCTGTCTCGCAGGAGACAAAGGTCTTGAGGCATTTAGGGCACATGCGCCTGCGCCAGACCTGCCCGTCCAGTGGGCGGCTCTCCAGCACGGTGGACTTCCCGTCCTTGTTGCAATGCGGACATCTCACGGTTCTTCATCCTCCGTCGTGCAGATCGTTGGGTCGAAGTCATCCTCGGTGGGCGCTTGGCGTCGTAGAGAGGACTGCCCCACCCCCAGACAGCGATTGTGTAGCGGCCCATGGTGTCCTGGCGCCACAGCGCTACGCGGACCAGCTGCCTGTTGCGCAGGGCGCGGATGAACTTGCGCGTGGTGTTGGTCGCCAGCCCAGAAGCATCGGAGAACTCTTGCGTTGTGCCGCCCGTGCGGACCAGGGCCTCGACCACCGCCGCGTAGGCAGTGGTGTTACTGAGGTGCGTGTTCAGGGCCATCAGAAGAGCGCCTCCTCACCCTGGCCCCGCTCGGCGCGGGCCTGCTTGGCGAACCACCGGGCGACGAGGACGCGCTCCTCGTCCGTCTTGAAAGGCCACAGCCAGCGAGCAAGCGTCAGGCCCGAGGGGTGCATGGGTTCGTTCATTTTGGCTCCTCCGCAAGTCCGCGCCATTGCTTAAACGGCCTGCCTTTTGTTGGGCCATAACACATTGTGTACATCGCATCCTTGGGTGTTGATCCTTGTGGATACCAATTGACGCAATCCCAGTAGGCGTAGACAGCCTCTGTTTCTTGATCGGGCCAGCTTTGATCGACCATGTAAACACCAGGGTAAATGGGGGCAACATCCATCGAAAACCAAGGCGTCAGCTTCACTGCTTTTCCTTGGTCAACTTGGAAATACAAGGCGTATCCATCACCCACGGGCCAATCCAAACAGAGCGGAATGCGTCGGGGTGCAGCGGGCTGACCTTGATGTTTCTCAGACAGTCTTCGCACTCAGTCTTGTGTGCCCCGGCGCAGCGGGCCACATCATTGGGTAGGTAGTTCATGGCATGTTCCTTCCGACCCGGTGCGCCAAATCCGACTTTAGGTAGCCCGCGAAGAAAGCCTCTGCGATCTCCCAAGACGGGAAGCGTTCAAGGCACACGTCCTTCGCAAACACCGTGTTGTCAGGTGCAGCGTACAGATAGATCTCCCCGGCGACGAAGTGGTTGCCAGCCTCTCGCAGCTCGAACCCGCACTCCTTGGCGAGCCGGAAGCAGTTGTCGATCTTTATCTTGATGGCGAATGGTCCGTTCATACCATGTTCCTTCCAATCTCAGCCGCAGCCCTGACGATGGCGCGACGTGTGGCGGCGTAGGGATCGCCCTTTTCGCTGGTACAGACAGAACACCCACCTATTGCGGAGGCTGCGTGGGCCGATACCTCGTATACCTTCAACTCCATTTGCAGCACTACCGCCAACCGCAGCGCATCGCCGTCGTCCCTCAACGGATTCCAAACTGCCCAATACTCCCCATTGCGGCGAGCGTAGGCGTCCTTGTGCGAGTGGTGCCACTTCAGTTCAATCCCCGCCGCCTTCGCAGCGAGTTCCAGCATTTCTCTGTCAGTCATTTGTTCCCCCTCGCCCTGATCTCCGCCGCACACCGCTGCGCGATGCCCTCGATGCTTGCGTGCTGGTCGCAGATGTCGGCGCAGGCAGCGCGCTCTGCTTCTATTGCCGCCTGCGCCGCTGCGGTGGCGGCTCTCATGGCATCAGCGACGCCTTTGTCGTAGCTCTCCATCACCAGTTGGCGGAGTTCTTTTCTGAGGTCCGTGGTCATTTGTTCCCCCTTGCGCGGATGGCGGTGGCGCAGTCGTACACCCACGAGATGTATCCAGTTGGACCCTCGCCTTCGTCGTCCATCTTCTTTGCTGCGGCATCACACACCTTCGCACACGCCTCACGCTCCATCAACAGCCCCTCGGCAATCTGCGTGCCAAGGTGGTCCAGCAGATCCTCTATCGTGTCGCCGTGCCCGGTGGCGTAGCCGCAGTTGCGCATCCATGCGGCAACCTTTTCGCGTTGGGCTGCGGCACCGGACTCGTAGGCTAGCCGGAAGAAGCGCTCAAGCCTCTGCAAATTGGCCAGTTCTTGGTCCGTCAGCGCCCCCTCTCTGCCGTCGTATATGTGCAGCAAAACTGCACTATGCAATCCAACCATCCGCGCCAGCTTAAGGATGTCTTCTCGGGTCATGTCCTGCTGCTCTCCTGAATCATTGCCGCGTATTGCTCTTGAGTCACAATTATGGAGGGTGGCGACTCAATTCTTTTGAGGTAGACCAGACGATCTACATAAGGCTTGATAGCCTTTTCGTACTCCAATCGAATACGGTCAATCTGTTGGTGCAGGTAGTCCTGTTCAGTCATGTCCTGCTCCTCTCCGGCCACGATGCGGGCCGGTCGGTCCATTCGATGTCGTCCAAAAAAGTTTCGACATATGCAGATTCTGCCGCTTCCTCGGCTGTCATCCTGATGTGTACCGGTTGGCTCCATTTCCTACCATTCCACCAACGCAGGAGGTCTGGGTTACGGCGGCGGCTCGCTGGCCACCAGCCGATGCTGGGCGGCGGGCCTTTGTACCATGTGGTCATTTCCTGCTCCTAATCCACCGCCACAGCGGCAGCAGTGCTAGTCCGTTGGCGAAACCTCGCAGAAAGGCGCGGAGTTTCATGCTCCCTCCACTTTGGCGATGGCGGCGACGATAGCGTCATGCTCTTTGCCAAACCAAATAAGTGGTAAGACCAGTTTCAACAACTCCAGCAGTTCCGGCGCACACGCGATCAAGCGGGCGTCTGCCCAGCATTGCTCATCGCCCTCGGCATCAAGCATCCAGTTAAACGCCTGAGCGACCAGCATCGGTCCGGCGTAAACTTCGGCCCGCCCGTTGGATTGAGTTGGCTTGTTTGCCGCCCACGGTCCCGGTGTGTGCGTGCTCATGTCTTCTCTCCTTCCGCTTTGGCGATGGCGGCGGGGTGGTACAACACGTTGCCGTCACAGAACGCGGCCAGCCGCAGGGCTTCGGGTTGGTCAGCCATTGTTTCGCTCCTTCAGCTTGGCCTCGATGGCGCGGGCAAGCCAGTTCACTGACTTGTGCCCTTTGACCATCGTGTGCGACAACTCGTTGATCTCCTCCTCCGTCAGCCCCTGCCACTCACGACGATGCGTTTGTTGCAGTTGCCTGAACTCCATCAAAAACGCACATTTCTCGCAGTACAGATGAGTCGGCACAGAGTGTTCACAGACGTCACGGTTCATGCGTTCTTCTCCTTCAGCTTGGCCTCGGCGAAGTAGACGCCTTGTCTGAATGACCAGTTGCACAGGTCTTCTGTAGGCAGTTGATCTCGACCGTCATTGATCTCCCATTCCTTCAATCCTCGCCACTCGCGGCGGGGTGGGTTGCTCTTGATCTTTTGCAGCAGGGCCACCCGCTCCATGTCCCAGCCCTTCTGTTTCTCAGCCATCGTGCGGTTTGCAATGCCGTCGCACTGCGAGGCGTGGCGCAGTTGAACCTCAATCATCCCGTCGATCAGTTCAAGCTCTCGGTCTGTCCACGCCACCGGTTCCTGCTCCGTCTCGCGGCGGGGTGGGCGTGCATATAGCGGCTCGGTGTACGTTGCCGCGCGGCCTTTGCCACCGAGACCGTAATCGGTCTCCCACGCGGCCCTGCGTGCAACGCTCACGATGTCATCCGTCGCGGGGTCTCGCCACGCCCCCGGCTCCTGCTCCTCCTGCGCCAGCGCGGCGCGGAGGGCGCGGGCGTAGTGCTTCAGGTCTCCCAGATCGCCGTTCTCGTAGTCGCTCACAAACTGCTGTGCGGTTTCTCTCAGGTCAGTCATCTTTCATCCCTTGCAGTTTTTGCAACAGTTGCGCAGCGGTTTGTCCGCTGGCTTCCACCTTCTCTTTCCATGCCAAGACGTCTTGGCACTCCTTGTCCAGCCGCGCACGCACAGCCTCAATTGCCCTGTCCCAGCCTTGATCAGCGCCGGTCCACCGTATCTGCCCAAGCTCCTTCCAAATCCGCACAAGACGGCGGGTTTCAAGCCACGCCAGATCATCGGTAGTCAGTTGAAGGGGGGTGGCAATCTGCCCCCCTCCTTTGAACTCAACTTGTAAGGAATCCTTACCAGTTGCCTGCTCCTGCTGCGCCAGCGCGGTGCGGAGGGAGTCTTCAGCCGCTTTGTGTTTGTCCATCAGATCCGGTGCAGGGCAGCTAAACCCCAACGCCTCCAGCGCCTGCTCCAGCACTGCGCGGGGTACGGTGATGGCGCTCACTTGATCACCCCCATAGGTCCGAACACCATCCCGATCAGGATGATCGCAATGACCACGCCAACGACCTTCGGCCACAGCGGCTCGGGCTCGGGTTCGATGTACTTGTGCGCTTCGATCTCATCAGGATCGACGCAGGGCTCAACGGGGAGCCACTCCTGCCCGCAGTAGACGCACTTGTATCCACCAGACATGTACGCCCGCCAATCGTGCGTGCCCTTCTCGGACGGCTTGCAAACGTCTTCGTTCATGTCAACTCCTTCCGTTGCACATGCGTGGCAAGCAGCCACTTATCGCCCAGCCTGCGGATGGCCTGCACCCAGGCCCGTTGGTTGTACCTGTCCAGGCGCCTGTCGCCCGTGTTCCACAGGGCGCGGGCCTTCTTGAGCATCTTGGTCTTCATTCCTTGTCCCCGCGCAATTCGCGCCTCGCTTTGTCAAAGAATTCTTGCTGCTGCCTCATGTACTGCTTGACGTCTGGCGCGTTCGGGGGCTGGTATTGGGCTGCGGTCAGCTTCTCACGCCGCTTGATCTCGCGCTCGATGTACCACCGCGCCTTCTTGAGATCCTCGATGGCGTCGTTCTTGAGGTCCGCACGCCAGACGTACTTCACCGCGTTACCGAGACAGAAGCTCATGTGCTCGGTGATCTGGATGCACTCCACACCGCTCGGGTGTGCGGTGTAGTGCTTGGGGTGGTTGACGGGGTCGTGTGTTGTCATCTTCACTCCACGCGCAGTACTTCAACGATGCGGCCTTCGATCTGGGTGAGGTAGGAACCCGGCCCCCAGTTTTTGCTGCACCATGCGCCCATCGACGAGCGGAACCCCTCGGGGTCCATGCCTTCCGGCAGGGTGATGCTGACGCCCTCTCCAGCCTTGATGTCCTTGACCAGAGGGTGGTAGATGCTGTGGTACGTCCCCATCGGGACGATCTGCTTGCGCTTGCGCTCCGAGGGCGGCTCTGCGAGGCGCAGGTCGCCGTGCGTGTGCGTCTTGCCGTCGGCATCGACGACGATGAACTTGGCGTTGAGCACGCGCAATAGATTGAGCGCCTTGTCGAAGGTCATGTTTTTGATAAGCACTTGTAGCTCCTTTGGTGTTAAGCGTTCGGCCATGAAAAACGCCCTGCCCCTGCGGGGTGTTAAGCGTTTGGCCATGAAAAACGCCCTGCATTTGCAGAGCGTTGAGTGGTGGTTGTCGGTCGGTTGTCAGGCGGTGCGCCAGACGCGGACACCGGTGCCCTTGTCGTCGGCGACGACGGCGGTGCGCAGGTCGATGTCGTAGTCGCTCTTGGCCTCGAAGCGCTTGCGGGCCGCAGCCAGCTTGCGACGCCAGTTGACGATGTTCTTCTCTTCGCTGACGTCGCAGGGCATCAGGAAGCTATCGCCGACTTCCATGTCAGCGAAGGGGAATTCAGTGCCGCGCCGACCGACAGAGGCACGCTTGGGCATGGGGATATCGGACTCGATCTGGAAGGTCATGTAAGACTCCAAGGTAGTTGAGGGAGGCCCGATTGTGGGCCTCCCGTTTCATGTTGTCAAGGGGTTGACAACTGCGCTTATGCAGCAGCGAGAGCGATCTCCACAGCCTGCTGCTTGAGGGCGTCACCCGGGCCCCAGAGGGCCGAGGCGGTGCGGTTCTCGTCGTTGCGGGCACGCACGTGATGGTCCACGTGCTCCGTCACTGCGTTAAGCCACCCCCAGGCTGTGCCGCGCGACGTCTCCAACATGGCGCCCTTGCCTGCCCCTGCGAACAGGGACATGACAGAGGCGAAGCCACGGGACTCCCGCACCTTGTCGTCATCGGACGCCTCCTTGCGGAACAGCGCCACGGTCATCTCCTCGGCCAGCCTGGACTCGACCCGGATGGCGGCGAGCTTGCGCGACGTCTCCATGAAGGAGCCGAACTCGGCCTGGGCCGTCTCGATGACGGCCTGGAACTTCTCGGGCTTCCACTCCGAGCGGTGCGTCACGCGGAAGGCAGTCGCGCCCTTGCGTGCCATGCCCAAGGTGTTGTTGCACACCACGCGCACTGTCGTCCAGCGCCCCTCGGTGGCCAGGGAGCCATCAGCGGAGGTGCTGAGCAGGGCGTAGGGCACGAGCTTGTCCCTGGAGCCGTCCACGCACACGCCCTCGGCCAGCTTGGCCGTGGCGAAGTAGCGCTTGCCACCGAAGAGAACCCCGGCGCTCTCGATGGTCAGCCCGCCTGCCTCGGCCCAGCTACGGAAGAAGTCCAGCACCTCACGGGGCTGCACGACCTTGTAGCCGTCCGAGACCACGCCCAGGGGAGCGTGGGTGTCCGAGCGGAAGAGGACCACCTTGTCGTCGATGGTCTTGAGGTTGTTCACGGGCGCGTAGTTGGACAGGCGCTCGGTTGCGTAGCGGATGACCGCACGCTGGACCTTGTAGTCCATGCCTGCGGCTTGCGCCCAGGTCTCGATGTCCGCGCCTGCGGGCATGAGCTGCCCCAGGCCGTGCCACTCACGCTGGGTGGAGGCGTAGGAAGCGGTAGCGCGGGAGGTGGTGTCGATCATGTGAGCCATTTGCTTTCTCCTGAAAATGCCCCTGAAACCCGAGGCGCGGCTGCAGTGTAACACACTGCGGGATTGTTGATAGTAAAAAGACAACTAGGACGCCGTGTCCTAGTTGCCGTAGGGGATGACTGTTCCCTCAGTATTTCTTGACCTTCTCGACGATGGTCGTCACCCCATTACCGGGGGTGTAGCACAGCAGGCAGTCGGCGCACTTCTGTCCGGTGCAATTCTGCTGCTCCACGTGCTCATGCTCCAGCACGTTGTTGAACGTGCGGTCGAAGTAGCGCGGCGGCTTGCGCATGATGTTGCTGATCTTGGGGTTGCTGTAGATCAGGATGAGGTTGACCGGTTTGGGGTTGTTGCGGAAGTGCTTGGACACGATGTCGTTGCGCTTGGTCCACAGGGCGAAGGACGTGCGCGGGTTGCGCGTGGCGATGGCGCACAGGTTGGAGAGGTGCGTGTCGTTGATCAGCTCCCCGTGTGCGTCGAAGCGGAAGACTGCGTCGAGGATGCGTGGTATGGCGTCGGGCGCCAGGGGCGCGGCGGACAGCGCGTCGCTGTTGCGCTG
>Ga0315906_10006048_pt1 | contig 15071 bp, 29 predicted proteins | sample LakEriMetagenome_4_FD_203526 | JGI IMG/M metagenome (GOLD analysis project Ga0315906, IMG submission 203526) | Freshwater fungal communities from buoy surface, Lake Erie, Ohio, United States - Buoy 2 MA122 | ecosystem: Environmental > Aquatic > Freshwater > Lake > Lake biofilm | place: USA...
AACAACTAGATGTAATTGACCTCACTAAACTAATCAGAGAAGTCCATTACAAACTACAATTAGACTACCAAGCCCTAATGGGTAAAACAACCGCTCTTGAAGCAGAAAACGCAGAGCTAAAAACCAAACTTGCTGCTGTAGCAGATAAACTTCAACTTTTATAATATGCGTTTATACTCTAAAAAGAATAAAGAAGACCTATTTGATACTTTTGAAGTTCATTGTAAGTTGCCAAAAATCAAATGGGGAACTAGGCCAGGAAATGCATGGGGAGATGATTATGAACGCAAATATATTGAATGTATGTTCAATACTGAATTGATTTATCATTCAGATGAAACTTTTTGGCATTTTCAATTGACTTTATTCGGATTTGGCTTTACTATTTCTAGACAAACTGGTTATTAATTTATGAAATATCGTATTTGGAGCAAAAATGCTGAATGTTATACCCACGAACCTGAATATCCTGGTTCATCACTACATTGCGCATCAAACTATTACCTAGACCCTAATGGTAATATTGTTGACTTTGTAACATCTATTGGCACTAATCAAGATGATGCGTCAAAATGTGATGTAGACCAAGAAGCTTATAAAATTGAACTATGTACCGGATTTAAAGCCACTAATGGTGAATACCTATATGAAGGTGACATTATAGAATTGCCTCTGGGTATCAAAACCACTATTGGTAGAGTTGTATATGAACACTTCGGTTTCATGATTTATGAACGAACTGGTGGTGTTCTACAATTTGTTCAAAAGCCATACACTTACTTGGGTAATTATAACAAAAATCCAGAAATCCTAAAGGTTCCCGTCAAAGTTGATAATAAAGGCGGACACTAATATATGAAGTGTATTAAACGTGGAAATCCTCCACAAAATCGTACATGGATGGGTCATTGTTTACATTGTGGTTCCATATTTGAAGCGTTTGAAGGTGAATTAGAAAATATTGTAACTGACCCACTAGACCATGCCAGAATGGCAAAATCAAAGTGTGAAATATGTGAACGAGAATTTTGGTTATTTCCAAAGAAAATAAAATGAACGATAAAGTAAAACAAGTTATTGTAATGCGTAAGGATCTTAACCTAAGCAAAGGACAAATGGTTGTTCAAGGTGCTCACGCAAGTATTGCTTTCTTAACCAATCTAGTCAGAGCATATCCTGACGATATTATTCCATTCTATAAGTGTGAAGAACAATGGATTAACGGAACTTTCTATAAGGTTTGTTTGGCCGTAAATAGTGAAAAAGAATTGCTTGACATTGGACATCAAGCTGTTAATCTTGGGTTAAAGGTTCATTATATTCAAGAAAATGATTTGTTTGATGAACCTACTTTTACTTGTCTAGCTATTGGACCTAATTATAGTTCCAATATAGATCCGGTTACTAAACATTTAAAACTACTATGAGACAATTTGTTTATAGAATTTGGAGCATTGAAGAAAACAAATATGTAATGACTGGTTCATTATATGGTTGTGAAGGCATTGCACATCTTACACAATGTTTTAACCGCCGTACTCATATCATTGAAGAATATACTGGACTAAACGATATCAAAGGTAATAAAATCTTTGAAGGTGATATTGTTAGACAAAAGTTTGGTCGTAAAAACCATTATAGTAATGTAATCTGGGATAGTTATGGATGGTATATAGACGATTTCCCACTAGCAATGTTTGATGAAGACTTACTTGTTGTGGGTAATATTCATCAACCATTAAAGAAAATAAAGAAATAATATGAAATTTAGAGCTTGGGATGAAAAATATAATTGTTGGGATGAATCTCCAATAACTTGTTATCCACACGAAGAATTCAAAAAGCAAGGTAGAACCATTCAATGGTCTACCGGTTTAAAAGATAAAAATGGTAAGGAAATCTACCAAGGTGATATCGTCAATACCATTTATCCACACGATCCACATCAAAACATCGGTGAAGTGATTTATCATACAGAAACTTGTGGTTATAGAATTAAAACTTACGATACACTATTGCCTATTGTTACACTTAGATATGTAGAAGATAAACCCCAAGGACTACTACAAGTAGCAGATGAAGTAGTAGGCAATATATTTGAACTACCATGTCATAAACCCAATGCTTTTGATCACAATGGTGAATGTTTGACTTGTGATGCTTGGGCAACAGATTGTCAGTTTCTAAAGAAAAAATGAAAACCATTAAAATATTTGCCGGTACAAGTAACCTACCATTAGCACAGAGGATTTCACAAAATCTAAATGAACCTCTTGGTAAAATCTATCATCACAAGTTTCCAAGTGGTGAGACTTATTGTCAATTCAAAGAAAACATTCGTGGTAATGATGTATTTCTAATTCAAGGATTTACTATTCCTGCAAATGAAAATCTAATGGAATTACTTGTTATGGCGGATGCAGCAAGACGAGCAAGTGCTGAACGTATAACCGCAGTAATTCCTTATTTCGGTTATGCTAGACAAGATCGTAAAGATAAAAGTCGAGTACCAATTACAGCTCGTCTTGTAATGGATCTTATTGAAACTGCTGGTATCAATAGAGTGATGACTATGGATCTACATAGTCCACAAGTAAATGGTTTTACCAATCTACCATTTGATCATCTTACATTTGAACCAGTATTGAGTGAATATATCAGAACCAAATATCATAGTATTGATTGTAGAGATAATGTGGTATTAATGGCGCCTGATGTTGGTGCGGTTAAACGTGTGGAAAAGTATTCTGAACTATTAAAGTGTGACTTTGGGTTTATTAGTAAGAAACGTGTGAGTGATACCAAGGTAGAACTACAAAACATTGTGGGTGATGTAAAAGATAAACACGTTGTTATCGTTGATGATCTCACAGAAAGTCTTGGTACTATGGTTCAAGCGGCTAAAGAATGTAAGAAACATGGTGCAAAGAAAGTCATTTGTGCTGTTACACATGGCTGTTTAACTGAAACTGGTATCAAGAGATTGGCTGAATCAGATAGTATTGATGAATTTATTCATAGTAATACAACAAATACGTGGGGTAATATTGGATTTAAGCCAAGTAATGTTACTGAATTGGATGTAAGTATGTTATTTGCTAAAGCTATTCGTAGTATCAATAGAAATGAAAGTGTAAGCGAATTGTTTGTATGAATCGTAACTAGTCTGTAACAAGTGTATGAATATTTATAAATAATGAAAGTACGCACATTATTTATAAGTGATTGTCATATAGGTAGTGATTTTTGTAATCACGAAAAATTATTAAAACTATTAAGTGAAGTTGAGTGTGAATATTTGTATATTGTAGGTGATTTTATTGATGGTTGGTTATTGAGTAGAAAGTTTAAGTGGCATAGCAATTATAACACAATATTGCAAAAGATATTGCGTATGAGTCGTAAAGGAACCAAAGTATATTATATTTGGGGTAACCACGATGATTTTGTTGAACCATTCACCGGTATCCATTTTGGTGACAACGTAGAAGTAACAAGACAAACACTACATACCACACTTAAAAATGAAAGTATATTGATACTACATGGTGATCAATTTGATGGTATTGTAACCAAAAACAAGTGGATACAACATATTGGAGCGGTTATATATGATTATAGTTTAGCAGTAAACAAACTATTCAGAATATTTAAGTTTAGCTTTAGTAACTTTCTTAAACAAAAAGCAAAAGAAGCTGTTAAATATATCAGTAATTACGAATCAACCGTTGCAAATTATTGCAAAAGTAACAATTGCAATAGCATAATGTGTGGTCATATTCATAAACCTCAATCAATTGTTATTGATGGTATAAACTATTATAATACAGGAGATTGGGTAGAAAGCAACACATTTATTGTTGAAACAACTGAGGGAGACATAAAATTATTTAAATATGAAGATATTATTTGGAGTACAAACTGAAGGTAATGGTCATATAACTCAAGCCATTGCGGTAAAACAATATTTACAATCAAAAGGATTAAATGTTACTGCTGCATTTGCTGCTAAAAAGAAAAAAGGATTATCTAGTTATTTCAAAGATGAATTTAATGTAATTGAATATGAAGGATTTGATTTTGTATTTGATAAAAATGGTAGAGTAATTATATGGAAAACAATATTAAAAGGTTTAATAGAATTACCTCGTTTAATATTATCATTTATCAAAATATGTAAAATAATTCAACGAGAAAATCCTGATGTAATATTCAACTATTATGAACCACTTGTAGGATTAAGTGCAATTTTCTTTCCTAGTATAAAATATGTAAGTTTTGGTCATCAATATGCAATGGAATCACTTGTATATCCAAATATAAATGGTTATTTTATACAAAAAATATTCTTAGGTATTATAAATGGTATCACAAGTATAGGTGCTAAAATTGTAGCATTAAGTTATTATGAATTTAAAGATGACACAATGTTAGTTAGTCCTCCTATACTTAGACAAGAAAGTTACACTACATCTGAAAAACAAGAAGATTTTGTGTTGGTATATCTTATGAATGAAGATATGTTACCGCAATTAATTAGTGAAGCTAATAAACATCCAGACTTACAAATACATTGTTTTACGAAACTAACCAAAGAACATAATGTTCCGTCAAATATTAAGTTATTTAATTTGGATGGTAAGTTATTTCAAGAAAAAATGAAAGTATGTAAATCAGTTGTATGTAGTGGTGGATTTGAAACAAGCGCGGAAGCAATATATCATAAAAAACCATTGTTGATGATACCTATGCCAAATCATTATGAACAACATGCCAATTGTAATGATGCTTATTTAAGTTCATTTGCAATTACAAGTGAAAAAATTGATTTAGGTAAAATACCAAAATATCAGTTGGGTAATAAAGAATGGTTTGATAGCTATCAATATACACTAGAAAGAGTTCTTTATTATATACGTTGACATTTGAGTGAATATATGTTATATTGTACTAAGATATGAAAAAACTATTAATCATTGGATTATTATTAACCGCAACAAATATACAAGCTGGTATCTTCAACAAGAAAAAGCCTGGTAGAACTTGTATTGTATGTAAACAACAAATGGCTTGGACAGATGGTCATATGGTTGAATTTATGAATCATCTTGATGAATATGGTAAACACAAAGTAGTAATTGTCAAAACAGACAATTGTGTAAAAGAAGTGTATGCTAACCAAGATTTATATCTAAAAAAGAAACCATCAATTTGGTCTTTTAAAGAAAATAAACACGGCGTTAGTATGAAAGAACTATTCAAAAAATAAAATATTGATTTGGTTATTGTATACTGATATAGTATTGTTATATGGAAAAACTAAATCGTAAAGGGTTTTTCTCCACCCTATTTGGAGGACTCGCTGGAGTAGTAGCTGGTACAAGTGTTAAAGCATCTGAACCAGCTTCTTCGTCTCAAAATGTAGTAATTTGTGAAAAACTTGTATTTACTCGTAGTGATGGTGCTACTTGTGTAATGCAATTCAGAGATAGTGATAACTTTGAAATCAAGGTTAATAATAGTGAAGAGATTTCAATCAACATTTGTTCACCACTAAATAAACCAGCTGTAGTTAAAGCAGAAACAAATTCATTTGGATATTATGGTGTAGAATCACGATTGACCATTGCTTCAAATGGCAATATTGGATTGGGTACTGCTTATCCTAGTGCAAAACTAGATATACGATGTGATAGTTAAGAATCATTGTTGTTATATAGTTATTTGTAGGGACAACACCCTCTATTGTGGTTATTCTAATAACGTTGAAAAACGAGTTAACAATCATAATAGAGGGTGTGGTGCTAAATATACTAAGACACGATTACCAGTTAGATTAGTATATACTGAATGTTTTGATACCAAGAGTGAAGCAATGAAACGAGAGTATCAAATCAAACAATTAACACGTAAGGATAAATTGAGATTAATAAATGAAAACCAATAAAGCATTTACACTAATAGAATTGTTATTAGCTGTAGTTATATTGGTTAGTATCATTACTGCCGTTGTTATTAACTTTGATACTATGATGGGTAACAACAAATACTTTGAAGCCAGAGAGAATTTAAAAACATTTCTAATCAATCTCAAGTATCAAGCAGCATTTCAACAAAAAGACTTTGAACTTACATTTGACGAAAATTATAATATGTATAGTTCATTTGATGACTTTTATTTATTGGATGCTGTTACAAATGATTTGAAGATATTGGAAGCTAGCTCCACAAAGATTGTTTTTTTTCTTGACGGAAGTGTACAAGAGAGTTATATTGTAACTAGCAACTTGGATGGAACCATTACCAACAAATTTATTATTAATGTTATTGGTAAGGTTGATTATAAAGAAAATGACTCTGAACTACAATCAAATAAACGATCAGAAGATCAACGTGTTGACGAAGAACAATCTGTTGATAGGTGAATTAATCATGGATGTTGATGGTTATTTTTATTTCTGGCCAGCTAACGATGGATGTTGGTCGGCATACATACTACATTCAATCGCCAATAAATTGGATGAAGTGAATAAGAAGTGGGATGATCAAATTCATGAACATTTTAACAAAGAAAGTGGTCCACAATGACAAAGATATATTTGCCGGTTATATGTTATAATCATACAGTATTATCACACTTTATGTTTAGTGTGATGAAATTGGTATATGAGGGTCAACGTAGAGGTATAGCATTTAGTTTAGATTGTATATACTTTGAAAGTTTGATTGCTAGAGCTAGAAACGCAGCAGCAGCAAGTTTTCTAAATCAACCAGATTGTGATTATATGATGTTCATTGATAGTGATATATCATTTGAACCAGAAAGTTTCTTTTCATTATTAAAGGCTGACAAAGATGTAATTTCAGGTCTTTACCCAAAGAAGTATATCAGTAATTCCAAAGTCAAACTATTATTCGACCGTGGTCCAGAATTATTAAACAACTATGAACCACTATGTACTGATTTTGCCACAGAGATACCATTCAATAAAAATGTAAATACAGTAGAAGAAGTAAAATATGCTGCTACTGGCTTCATGTTGTTCAAGAAACGTGTCTTCAATCAAATTGCTAGAGAAGTGCCTAATATAGCATATAAGAATGATATTGATGGATATATGGGATATGGTGACAAGTTCTATGATTTCTTTCCTTGTAAGATAAATGAGGTTACAAAGAAATATGAAAGTGAAGATTATGGTTTTTGTAATCTTTATAGAAGCATTGGTGGTAAGATATATGTAAACACCACTTGTACACTTACCCATTATGGTTGGAAGGGATACACTGGTAACTTTCATAATCAAAATTTGATATTTTCAACATGAGATTAATAATTTGTTTACCCGGCAATAACTTCTCCGGTCAATGGTTAGATAGTTTTATACCATTTTATAACTGGTGTATTCAAAACAAAATCACTCCCATAATTTCTCGTCGAGAATCATGTAACATATATTATGTTCGTAATATGTGTTTGGGTGGTGATTCTAATGCTGGGGAAAATCAAAAACCATGGCAAGGTAGAGTTGATTATGACTATATGCTTTGGATTGATAGTGATAATATATTCAAAGTAGATGACTTTATCAAACTCTACAACATGAAAAAAGAGATTGCATCTGGCTTATATTTGATGCAAGACGGTAAGCATTATGCTACGGTAAAGGACTGGAACGAAGAACACTTCAAAAAGTACGGCAGTTTTGAGTTTTTAACGCCGGATAAATGTAAACAACATAAAGAACCTTTTGCTGTAGACTATACTGGATTTGGGTTTATACTCATAAAAAAGGGTGTATTTGAAAAGTTAAAGTATCCTTGGTTCAGACCATTATGGAAACAGTTTGGTAATGTCACTGAATTCACGATGGAAGATGTTAGCTTCTGTCATTTGGTAAAAGAACAAGGTATTGATGTTTGGGTACATCCAGAAGTTGTTGTGAAACACGAAAAGAAAATATTGTTATGATTATCATTCTTACAGGTCAACCAAATAGTGGTAAAACCACACTTGCATATGCTTTAAAAGAAAAACTATCTTGTGCGGGTATATTGGATGGAGATGAAATAAGAGCCATATTAAACAATAAAGACTATAGTGTAGATGGTAGAAAACGAAACATTACCACATCATTTCTTTTTGCTAAGATATTATCAAACAATAATATTACAGCTATATTAGCATTAGTTAATCCATTCAGAGAGTTACGAGAACAATTAAAGAACGATAGTAACTTTAATGTTAAAGAAATTTATTTACATAGTAAAAGATTTCGTGAGGGTAAGATGGTAGATTACTATGAACCACCATTAAATAATTATCTTGATATTGATACTGATACTTATTCTGTTAAACAATCTGTTACAAAAATATTAGATTACATAAAATGAAAGCAATACTCGCAATGGCACAAAATAGGGTTATAGGCAAAAACGGAGGATTGCCATGGCCATCTATAAAAGACGACTTTAAATGGTTCAAAGAATTTACCATGGGTAAAACACTGATTGTAGGTAAAAATACATTCGACACATTACCCCTACTAAAAAATAGAGAATGTCTTGTATTAGTCAAAGAAGACAAAATACTAGTTGCAAATCCAAATCAATATCTAGTAAACAATAACTCTATGACGGGTCAATTAGTTACTATGAATGATATCGAATCGTATAGTGAATTTAGAAAAGAATATCTAATTGTTGCCGGTGGAGCCAAGACTTATATCAAATTATTGCCATATATTGATGAGTTTTATGTTACTCACGTACTTGGTAATTTTGATGGGGACACATTTATGCCAGAATTTGAACATTCGTTTCCAAATAAGGAAACGATAAAAGAATTTGACGGACACAAAGTTATCAAGTATACTAAATAATATGGAATATAGTTACGAAGAACAATATATAAATTTACTTTCATACATTTACAATGAAGGTACTTATTCTAAAAATAGAACTGGGGTAAATACCTATAAAATTTGGGGTGCTCAAATTCATGTAGATTTAGATAAAGGATTTCCTCTATTAACCACAAAGAAAATGCACTGGAAGAGTGTAGTGCATGAACTATTGTGGATGATTAATGGAGATACAAACATTCAGTATCTTCTAAAAAATGGTGTTACATTCTGGACAGAATGGCCCTATCAAAAGTATCTTAACCATTGCAAAACACTCACCGACCCCGATTATGATGTTCATATCGAGGATATTGAAAAAAATTGTGTGCGTGAAATGACACAAAAAGAATTTGAACAAGAAATCATTAACGATGATAACTTCGCCAAAAAATGGGGTAGTATTGGTAACTATGGATATGGTGGAATGTGGAGACATTTTCCATTTTATACACAAGAAGATAAATTCAAATCATCTACTGGTGTAATTGGATGTAGTGCAGAACATTGGACTTTTGGTGAGGTAGACCAACTTGTTAAAGTTATTGATGAACTAAAGAACAATCTAGATAGTCGTAGAATCATTATTACCGCATGGCATCCATATCATAGTAATAACCGAGAAGACGCTCTATTGCCAGCTTGTCACAATTATATTCAGTTTGGTACAGAAGAACTTGAAAGTGGTAAACGTCGTTTGAATTGTTATTTTAATATGAGGAGTAACGATGTACCACTTGGTTTACCATATAATATTGCATTTTACGCTTTATTAACACATTTGGTTGCACATTGTGTAAATATGGTACCTGGTAAATTGGTTTATAGTGGAGCTGATGTACATATCTATGAAAATCAACAAGATGGAATAGTTGAACAAATGAAAAGAAAGCCTGGTGAACTACCAAAGTTGGTTTTAAAACCAGAATGTCCTACTAATCTATTTGATATTAAGTTTGAACATATTGATATTGTGGACTATAATCCACAAGCTCATATTAAAATGCCTGTAGCTGTATGAAGAAGCTTACAAAGAAAGAACGTGAAGATATCAAGATGAAACTATTTTATTTTGATAAGATTGTAAAAGAAACCCGTGAACTAATTAAACAAGGTTATACTGTACCAGATTTAAGCAATTTGGTACGTCCAAGCAGATGAAATACAAATATAGTGTTAGAATACATAATGTGTCTACTACAGAAGAATTAGAAACTATAATGAACGAATATGGTTCAAAAGGTATTCGTGTCATCAAAGTAGATTTATTAGGTGTTCAAATAGTTAAATGTAGAAAAGAAGCTAGATACACTCTGTACTTAGAAGAGAAAATCAAGAAGTAGTGATATAGGACTTTTTATAATTTACAATAGTCATTGTTATATTTATATAAACAATGAACAAAAAAGATATTGTAGGATTAGTAGTAAACACGGGTTTGTGTATTACAGTTTATCTAGTAACAGGTTGTAGTGCTACTACTCCAATAGGACAGGTAGGAGACGTTACATTCTATAAAGTTCATAGCTTTGATTTTGACGGACCTAATTTTACCGCTTTAGTCACCAAAGACAAAGACGGTAAAGTAAATATCAATTACGTATTTGGTAGTTCTGGTATAGGTAACAGTATTATAGCTGCTGGTGGAGGTGTAGCAGCAAATGCTACTATGGGTATGAGTTTGCCAAATCCAGGTAATACATACAACACCGTCAATGGTGGTGCAACAACAGTTAGTACCAGTGCTAATAGTAATAGTAGAAGCGGTAATAACAATAGTAATACTAGTACCAGTAATGCTGCTAACCAAAATAATAACTCCAATACCGCAAATAACACCGCCAACAACGCTAATAAAAATGATATTAACTCTGTCGCTTCTAATAGCAATAACAATACTGCTAACAACAATAACCAAAATAGTAATTCAGCTAGCAACAATAATAGCAATACAGCTAATAACAGCAATTCTAACGATATTAACAACGCATTAAATAACAAGAACGATATTGCTAATAGTTCATCCAGTAACAATAATTTAAATAACTCCCTCCAAAATTCTAATACCGCTAACGGTGGTCAAGGTGGTGTAGCAAATGCAACTGGGGGTAATAGTAATGCGACTGGAGGAACTTCAAATGCAACTGGTGGTAATTCTGTTGCAACAAATAATAATGACATAAACAATACTAGTCAAGGCGGAGCTGCTACTAATAATAACAAAAACGATATAGCAACTACCGCAAACGGAGGTAATTCTTCAGCTTCAAATAGTAATAACAATGATAATCATAGTTCTGCTACTGGTGGTGTAGCTAACAATAACAATAGTAATACAGCTAATGGAGGACAAGGTGGTACTGGAGGAACTGCTACAGGTGGAAGTGTTGGTAATATTGATTTAAATAATAATAACAGTAATACCGCAAACAATACTGCACAAGGTGGTCAAGGAGGAGTTGGAAACGGTGGTGCAGGAGGTAATGCTACTGGAGGTAATGTAGGTGATATTGCAAATGTTGCACAAGGAGGACAAGGAGGAAGTTCTACATCAAATGCAACTGGTGGTGCAGGAGGTACTGCATCAAATAACAACAATAACACAGCAAATGGTGGCGCAGGTGGTAATGTAGGTAATATAGATAATAGTAATGCAAATACCGCAAATGGTGGTCAATCTACAGCTATAGGTAATGGTGGTAATGCTGTCACTGGTGAAATAAACAATAATAACTCTGCAACGGGTGGACAGGGGGGAACAGGTGGAAATTCTTCTTCTACCACAGGTCCAATAAATAATTCAGCAACTGGTGGTGGTTCTACAACAGCAGTAAATAATAATATTCAAGCTAATGGTGGAACTGGAAACGGTGGTGCCGGTGGAACATCTACAGTAGGAAACATTTCAAATGAAAATAATGCTCAAGGCGGATCAGGAGGTGCGGGAGGCAATGGAGGCATTGGTGGTGCTGGTGGCAATGGTGGAGCTGGAGGTGCTGGTGGTAATGGCGGTACCGGTGGTTCTACTACAACTCCTACAACTACTCCTACAAGCAATACCGGCGGAAATACAACAACAGGTGGCGGTACATCTACTGGCACTGGTTCAGGAAATTCTAATACAGGTGGTACAACTACCGGAGGAAACGGTGGTGGAACTACTGTAGATAATGGTAATAACGGTGGGCCAAAAGGTAATAATGGTATAGGTAATGGCGATGATCCTCCTCCTCCAGGCGGTGGCAACAGCGATAATGATGCTGGTGCTATTGGTTCTGGTGGTAATGCACCCGCACCAATTGTACCAGTTGATGATGGTAAAGGAAATAAAGGTAATAGTGTACAACAACCAGGCTTCTTCCAAAGTCTTTGGGACAGTTGGTTTAACTGGGATTAATTAACAGTTCTACCTTTTATCGGATTTTGTTGTTGGTTTTGTAACAGAGTATTAAAATCATCAGTAAAGAAGAATGCTGGACCATTCATTGTTCCATTCTTATTATTGTTACTATTGGTATCTGTTACATTGTTCTTTATTATTAATACATTTGTAACTGTTACTGGAACTTCTTTAAATACTGTATTTGTTACTACTATAGGTTGTACCACGAAATTTGTTATATATTTGGTTTCAGTAACAGTATTTGTTTTAGTTACTATATTAGTTTGATTTATAGTATTAGTTACTGTAGTAGTTATAATATTGGTTTTAGTTTGATCTACCGGCTTTGTTTCTTCCTTTTTAGTTTCTTCAGGCTTTTTGTCTTCTTTTTTAGTTTCTTGAGGTTTGGATTGTTGTACTGGTATAGGAAGAAATGGTAGGTTTGGTAATTTGAATGGTAGAAAGCTAAGTAACCACAAACCTATAGCACTAAGTATATATTTAATTAGTTTTTTTGGATGACTCCACAACCATTTGAGAAATACTATAGTTATATCAAATAACCAAGATAAAAATCTACGTATCCACTTTGATTTGATGTTGGTTACTTTATCAACAATAACTGGTTCTTCTATAATTAAAGACTTAAATTTGCCAATAATTATATTATCTTTTTTCTCGCCGTTTTTGTGTAGGAATCGATCTTGCATTGTATGTATAAATATATAAAAATCTTTGTACTTTACAAATGAATGGTGTTGGGTTATAATTAACGTATGAAAGAAAAGTATTATGTCATAATTTTGGATAAAGACAATAACTTGGTGGTAGACTCATTAGGAGAATGTCTTAGTGAAGATGCTTCATTGACAGAAGCAAATAAATATCGAAAAAAGAATAAGGCGGATGTTATTTGGACTTGTACAGAAAAAGCTTTGAAAGTACTAAAAGAATCACTTAAAAAATATGATAACGAACTATAATTTATTCTTGGATGATGTACGGGTACCCCACAATGTTACGTGGGTAAATTTACCGTCAGACCAACACTATAGCGTGGTTAGAAGTTACAATGAATTTGTTGAATTAATTAAAATCAGAGGCATTCCCAAGTTTGTAACATACGATCACGATTTGGCAGATAGTCACTATGGAGATGGATTACATGGAGACGATATTAATTATAACAAGTACAAAGAAAAGACTGGTTATGACTGTGCTAAATGGCTTGTCAATGAATGTATGAAGACGGGTGTAAAACATCCTCCTTATATGTGTCATAGCATGAATCCTGTGGGTAAACAAAACATTATTAATTATGTTGAGTCGTACAATCGATCTATTAAAGACTAAAATAGTTCCATACATACTATTATGTTTTGTAGTATATCTTATTATCGCATCATACACATTTGCGTTTAGACATCCGTGGGCTACTGATATGGAAAGATTCATTCACATTGGTGATGCTTTAGTATTTAAAAAGATAACTTATAAAGAAATGCGTGGTGAATATGAAAAATGATATAATGGAATTGATTGAAGAAAATGAATTGCTTACAATGGATGGTTATGATGATTGTATTGTAGGTATTGGTTACAGAGGAGGTAATCAATCATCATATGTTGTATATGATACCCAAAAGATTATCAATAAATTGATGAAAGATGGTATGTCATATGAAGAAGCTGTAGAGTTCCACGAATTTAATCAAGCTTGTGCTTGGGTAGGTGATAAAACTCCTGGCTTTGTAGATACATTTTAAAATACGATGACACAGTTAATTTTAGGTGTATTAATATTGATTGCTGTTTATATAGTTGGTTGGCATCAACTATATGGTCAGTTTATTCATAACTTTTATAAGAAGTATGAAATGTGGTTAATATGGTTGAGTGTACCCAATACATGGTTATCAATTTATGCAACTAAATTATTGACTGAATATTTTGAGGGTAAGATGTGGCCGAACAGAATATTTACATTTAGTATTGGTATTATTATGTTCACCATATTAACCACTATTTATTTTAATGAGAAACTAAGTCTAAAGACAATGGTTTTGGTTGGTCTGTGTGGCTTAATTGTAGGATTACAAGTGTTATGGAAATAAAAGAAAAACTTAAAGTTGTACCAAAAGGATGGGGATTTGAAAAGTGGATTGTCAACAATGAAAAATATTGTGGTAAACTACTTTATATAATCAAAGATCGTAAATGTAGTTGGCATTACCACAAACTTAAAGACGAGACTTTCTATGTACAAAGTGGTAAGATAATTCTATATTATAGTACAACAAATATGGATCCAGTTAGAGCCAATAAAGTTGTATTGTCACAAGGTGATCATTATCATATTCCAGTAGGATTAAAACACCAAATGTATGCTTTAGAAGATACTGAACTATTTGAATTTAGTACACAACACTTTGATGACGATAGTTATAGAATAGAGCCAGGAGATTAACATTATGAATAACAAAATTACAAAATTACCCAATGGGGATTTTAAAGTAGAATCAGAAATGGAAGAATGTATTGTTTGTGGTATCGAAACAAACGAACCCAAAGACAAACATATAGACTTTCGTTATAATTATATAGAAGGTGCCGGTCAACTTTGTAGCAAATGTGCTGAAAAATATGAGTGAACTAACCAAACCAAATGCTTTTGTATTCAAAGCATTCATCGACGGTGAATACAGATTATGTGTATGTCCACGTATCAACGATAAATGGAGTGAGGCAGATCTTGTATATGTAAAAGATGATCCTTACAAAGAATT
>Ga0315906_10006050_pt1 | contig 15065 bp, 12 predicted proteins | sample LakEriMetagenome_4_FD_203526 | JGI IMG/M metagenome (GOLD analysis project Ga0315906, IMG submission 203526) | Freshwater fungal communities from buoy surface, Lake Erie, Ohio, United States - Buoy 2 MA122 | ecosystem: Environmental > Aquatic > Freshwater > Lake > Lake biofilm | place: USA...
GCCACCCCCGCCACTGGAGAGGGTATCGATCCGCTTCCAGCCGCTGGTCTGGTTGATGCAGAGCAGCCAGTCGCCGGGGTCGTAGGAGACGGAGGGCGTGACGCTGATCGAGCTGCCAGCTACTTCGCAGACGAGGTACAGACCGCCCAGGGAATCGGCGGCAGCGGGGATGGTGCCACCCACGGTCAGGCCGGCCTGGGTACCGAAGTCCGTGATACCTGTGACGCGGCCGGTGGTGGCGTCAAACAGACCGCCCCAGCGAAGGTTGTCCTGCGAGAGCCGCCCCAGGCCAATAGAAAACCAGCTGTTGCCGTTCCACATCCGCAGGGAGCCGGTGCTCTCCTGGAACCAGAGCATCCCGATGTGCGCCGCAGACGATGTGGCTGCCGGTGCGACCTCCTGGATGTAGGCGACGCTGTAGTCCGCCAGCGCCAGCTGCGGGATGGTGCGGGTGCCGTAGACCAGGGGATCCAGCGTCCCGGTCACCAGCTTCGAGGCTGAGTGGTTGGGGATGTCGGCGTCCGTCAGGCTCGAGAAGCCGGTGATGTGCCCACTGGTGTCGAAAGTGACCTTGGTGGCGGTTGTCGCAGCCACTGTGTTGCTGTGGTTCAGCGTCCCGAAGACATCGACGCTCAGCCCGCTGCCGGGGCGCACCGCGCCGATGTCAGACGCGGTCGCCGCAGGCAAGTCCGCCCCGGTCAGGGCGCGACCACCCGTCACCAGGCCCTTGTCGTTGTACGTGACGATCTGAGCGCCGGTGGCAGCTGAGACCGTGTTGTTGATGGAAAGCAGATCGCCAGTGATGCTCAACCCACCGCCGCTGACGCGCACGGCGCCCTTTGCACCCGTTGAAGCTGTCGGTAGATCGGTGCTCGCAAGCGGCCGGTAGGCAGCGGGTCCACCCGTGATGGCTGGACCTGCCAGGACCTGCCCGCCGGATGTGGTGACGTTGGGGACGGTCGCGATGGTCGCCGTGTCGCCGGTGGTGGTCACCGTGGTGGTGAACACCGGGCCGGCCACCCCTGACACCGAGTTCAGGGATCCCGCCGCAGCGGGCGTTAGCCAGGAGCTGCCGTCCCAGACGTAGACCTTGTTGTTGGTGCGATCGAGCGTCCACTGACCGATGAAGGCGCCGGATGCCGGTAGCCCCACAGTGACGGTGGTGCTGCTGTTGTTCTGCAGGTTTTCGGCAGCGACCGCCTGCCCGGCCAGTTCCAGCGTGGTGATGCTGTTCGGCGGGACCGTGACGCCTCCGCCGACCAACTTGTCGAGGGGGATCGAGTTGCTGTCGATCAGCGCTAGCCCGCGCTGGATGAAATCCTTGGTTGTGATCTTGGCGGTCTCTGACGCCGAAAGATCCGCAACCGCAATGGGGTCCGTTGCCTGCAGTTGGTCGGCGGGCAGTGGTTGCAGCTCGGTGATCTTGAGATCTGACACCTGTACGCCCGCGCAGACAGTCCTTTGAGGAGTCTAGGCGTCGTTCTCCAGAAGAATCCCGCCGTCACCACTCTCCTGGAGCAGCAGACCGCCGTCTTCCTTCAGGAGCAGATCGGGTCGTTGACCCATACGCAGGTGTACGGGGCCGGTGGTCACATACGAGATCTGGCTCTCCACGACAGCTCCGGGCTGGAAGGAAAGCCCGACGTTCGTGATCACGCATTTCGCCTCCAGCCACACGCCCACAGTGTTTGGCACTCCGCCCAAGGGTTGGTATCCCTCCCGCGTCAGGAAGAACCGTCCGTCAAACGACGCACCCTGTTGCACCCTCAGCACCAGCTCTGCGAAATACTGAGGTAGCTCGGAGAATGTGCCGTCGCTTTCGGTCGATGAGCACAGCTCATGCCGGTGGTCCCAGAGGCAGGTGAGAGAGCCCTGGCCGGAGACCAGACCGTTGGCGTAGAAGCGGCGGTGCTCCTCGCCCAGGGTGGTGATGTCCACGTTTTCGCGGGTGGTGGTCATCTCCCAACTGCGGGTCTGCGCGACGCACCGAAACCCCCGTCCGATCGTCTTGACGGAGATCGACTGCGGCACAGTCGGTTCGATCAGGGCGAGAGCGTTGCCGTAGCCGCCGTTGACGGCGTCCTCGAAGAACTCGTAGAGCCGGATGCCGCCGACCTGATCGACATGGCAATACCAGTAACCGTCGGGGTAGTCGTGCCCCGCCACCAGCACCAGTGGCGAGCGGTCCGTGGTGGTGATGAACAGACGGTCGCCGGTGATCAGCGCCTCGGGCTCGAAGTCGAAGGAGAAGCGCCGCTTGGCGACGTTCACATCCGTCGTGTTGAGCACCGAGGTCAGGGGGACATTGAGGCTGTCGCGGCGGATCTCGATCAGCCCCGCGTCGCCGAGGTAGACCGCCATCAGATGTTGACCTCTGTGGGTGCGCCGATCACGCTGAAGGCCACCTGCGCGGACAGCACCGACCCAACGGACATCGCCAGTTCAGCGCTGGTGAGCCAGGCCGACACCGTGATGTACTTGCCCATGGCCGTCCCGTCCACCACCTTGAGCTTCAAGGTGACCCTTTCTGCTTCCGGTGCAACGCCTTCAACCGTTCCGGTGCTGCGGGACTTGATCAGCTTGTTCAGCAGCTTGCTGGCGCTGTTGGACCCAGTGTTGGTGGCGTCTTCTGCGTAGTAGAAGAGGGTGCAGTTGCCGCTAGTGCTGCGCACACCGGGCACGCTCACCTGATCGGTGTCAGCCAGGCTGGTGGCGTCCAGCATCCCGAGACTGCTACTCAAGCTCCAGCCACTCACCCGAGCCGCCTTAGTGCCGTCGATCCAAAGCTCGCCGTGACTACCGGAGTAGAAGCCCATGGATTCGCCCTCTCGGGTTGAGTCTAGGTGTCACATCACACCCAGCAGCTCCACGCTCACGCTGGACACGCCTGGGCGGATGTTGGTGACCTGGGGTGGCTGGCTGTAGCGGTAGGCCGCGGTCGTGGCGGTGCCGGGGCTCAGCGCGCCGCCGCTCCACCCGGTCGTCGCCGAGGACGGCAGGACGAAGCTGCGGAAGGTTCCCTGAACCTCGGCGTAGTGGCTCAAAAACTCCTGAGCGCGGGCGTCAGGGATGTGGTCGAATGAGAGCTGCAGCTTGGCGCCGGTGCGGTTGTCGCCGTAGCGAAGCCGTATCTCAACGCCCGACATGGATGTGAAGCTCTTCACCGGCCAATCGCCTGGGGTGTAGGAGCGGGCGGTGGGTGTTAGCGCTGGGAAAGCCATCAGTAGTCCTCCACGACAATCGCGGACCCTTGGATGTCGCTGAGCATCAGGGCCACTGGGTAGTTGACGGCGGTGACCGACACCAGCCCATCCTCGCCAAGCTCGACGGTATCCACCATGTACTCATCCGTGGTGATGTTGGTGCTCACCTCGCTGTAGAGGGAGCCGAACAGCTCGGCTTGGTCGGTCTGCCCGTCCTTCACGGTCAGCACGGCGGTATCCACGTCCTGCATCCCCGGCTTGTAATACACGATCTCGTGGTCACCGTCCTCCGGTGCCAGGGCGGCGGTGACCTGGCCGGTGCTGGAGATCACGCCGTTGCTGGTGGTGTTGTTGATCGTCTGGGACAGGGCGACCTTGATCAGAGAGCCCGGCTGGACGTTGGCCTCCTCGGGGGCGGTCTGGAAGTTGATCGCGTGAGTGACGCGACGTTTGATCGACATCAGGTATTTCGTCGCGAGCACCGCGTGATCGCGGGTGGTGCAAAACTCGGTGACATCAATAGTCTCCATGGGGATGCTCACCGGCCGGTCGGCCCAACGGAGACGAAGGCTCACCGTGCGGAACAACTCGTTCTTGTTGGCGGTGCGGTAGATGGTGTTGGCCTGGAAGTCCTTGCGCTCGCTCAGGCCCAGGAACTCCAGCTTGAGCGACCCCTCGATGATGTTGTCGGCGGTGAACAACTGAGTGACCGGGAACGAGCCGCCGCCCAGGGGCAGCGCGGGTTCGATCGCGAATCGGCCATTGCGGATCACGAAGTTGCACAGGAAGAACGGAGCGATCTCCGTCAGGTACGAGCGAATGTTCGCCCGATCGACGATCGCACCGTCGAAGTAGAGCTTGTTGGTTGCGCAGAAACTGTCGGCGCGTGCAATGGAGTCGCGGTCGAGCAGCTCAGGATCGACGCTGTCCTTCAGCCCATCGATCAGATACTCCACCAGCTTTGGGAAGCTGTTGGAAGCGCGAGTGCCGGTGTGGATCCAGAGCCGCACCTGATCGATGCTGGTGAAGCTGCGGCTGGATTTGACGGACAGAGCAGCCGTGGACATGTTATCGAAGCTGGGAACACCGGTGGCGGAGGAGCTGATGATCTCGTTGACTGCCACGATTTCGTGCTCGGGGTTGGAGTCACAGCTACGGGTGATCAGGTCTCCGTAATAGCTGACTTCGGAGATCTGCGTGTTGCTCTCAAAGATGCGGGTGCCGAGACCGTCGTTGACGATCGGCGTAACGCCCACGCACGTAGCCGTGTTGGTCGTCTTGATCTCAAATGTGAGGCTTGTGGGGCCGAAGTAGCTGCTCAGGTTGTTGCCGTTGACGACGCGGGTGCTGGTGACGCGGGTTCCAACAACATGCCCGGTCGCGCACAGTGAGCTGGTCACCGTGACGGTGGGGTTAACCGCCCACCGAAGCCGCCCGTCAGCGTTGACCGTGTTGGAGGCGACGGCGACCAGAGTCAGAACCGTTACTGCTGCCGGGGTGAGCGGGTCGAACGCCACCGTGACCGTCGTTGTTTTGACCTGCCCGTTGAAGGCGGGGTAGCCGAGCAGGTCGAACATGTAGCCCTGGTAGCTCGAGGTCGCTTGCACAAAAGCTGAGGCCACCTTGGCCAGCGGCGTGGTTGGTGTTGGTGTTGGTGTTGGGGTCGTCGTCGTGGAGTTGTCAGTGACCTTCCGCATGGAGGTCAGGTCTTCCACCAGGCGGCAGCCGATCTGCGTGCCGGGTGTCTCGATCGTCAGTCCGCCGGGGGCGCTGACACCGATCAGGGCACGCGCACCGCTCTGCAGCCAGACGTACTGCTTGCTGTCGGGGAACCGGGCGGCGCGGGCAGACGAAACCGGCACAAAGCGGAACTCGTAGGTTCCTTTCTTCGGGTGGCGGAACTTGAAGAAGTTGTATTGGTCAACTGGGGCGGTGCCACGGATGCAGAAATGCTGTTCGGTGAAAATCCAGCTGGTGGCGCCGACCTCGCGGTAGTGGATCGTGAAGACGCTTGTGCGCCAGTCGTAAAGAGTCTGCGTGCCGCTGGTGACGGCCACGTTGTTGTCGTCCAGGCGCTGCAACCTGTCGCCCGAGGGTACGGTCTGGAAGTTGCAGATGCCGTTCAGCCGGGTCCACACCTGTGACTTCAGGCAGACTTCGGTCTGGTCGCACGGGCGGGTGTTTTTCACCACCCCGAGCGCCGTGCGCGATAGGGGATAGAACGGGTTCTCGACGAGGAACTCGCCAAGGCGGACGGTCTTGTTCTGATCAACCGGATCTCGCGAATCGATATGAGCAGAAGGTGGGATGCTGAAGGAGGGGCCTCCGACAATCTCGATGCACTCCAGCGTAATCAGTTGGGTCTTGCCGGCGTCCCAGACATCCAGTGAACGGTTGGTGACCTTCCAGATACTGGCCCCGAGCTGGATCATTTCACCGATCTGGAGGATCGAGTCGGAACGAGCGCACTCGGAGTCGAGGATGTTGGTCATGTCCTCCATCGTGAACTCCTTCGTGAAGTCGTCGCCGAGGTTGTCGCGACTGAGCTTCTGGCCACGGATCGCGTAGGTGATGGTGGCGCCCACCGTGGCCGTGTTCACATCGATACCGATGCTGAACCCGCCGCTGGGGATCAAGCCCTGACGGCGAGGCCACCCGCAACCGACGCCAGTCATCAGCGGGAAGCCCGCGTTGGGCCCCGCGATCTTTCGCCGTTCCCACTTGGCCAGCTGCTGGGAGGTTTCCTCGGCGTCCTTGAGGTACGACACCACCCGCCAGTTGGTACGGAGGGGCAGCCCGTTGGGGATGGCTTCGTAGATCCCGAAGCTGGTGTTGTTCGAGGGGACGTATGCGCCGCAGAAGGATCCCTCCGGGAATCCCATCAGGTTGAAGAGGTTCTCAGCGCCGTCGGGGTCGCCGGAAGACTTCGAGCCCTGCGTTCCGTAGAGCAGGTTTGCGCGGGTGCATTTGCCGGAGGAGCTGTACCAGAACGCGAACTCGCTGCTCAAGGTGTTGGTGAGCGAGTTGTTGCCAACGAAGATGCCGGCGCGGTCAGGGGGCAAGACACCGCCCTCGGATACCACCATGTTGAGCTTGGCGGCCTGCTGACCCCCGAACGATTTGATGCGCGAGTACACAAGCCGGGGACTGACCAGAATCCCGCCGCTGGTGCCCGTCCATCTCGTCCAAACGATTGGCAGTGTGTCGCCATACTGCGCTAGTTCCTGTGAGGACTCAAAGCCGTAGGTGCTGGCAAAGCGTTCAGTGCCGCTGCGGCCGGCTAACTGACGCGATCCGCCGCCTTTCTGGTCTGGTGCCGAGGGTTTAGGCGTGAGCAGGTACGCCGCAGCTGTCAGTGCCGCGCCAATGACAAGGTTGATAACAACCGTCCAGAAGATTGCTTCGTTTCGTATGTCTGGTACTTGGTCATACGCAGCGGGTCGCGTTCCTGCCTTGCTCTGGGCGAGTTGAGCAAACTCTTGGTATTCGGCTTCGCTGCAGCCGAGGATGGCAATCAGTTCCCGTTCCCAGGGAAGCAGAGGTCTGCTTACTCTCTGTGCCTGAAAAGCTGACAGCTCCTGACGCCGGTGAACGGAAACCACCGCACCTTGCTGCTGATCCCGCTGATGATCAGAAGGCCCTGGTCCCAGACCACCGCGAACACCCACGACTGCTCGGCTACTAAGGCAACGTCCCCATCGTAGGCGGGGCCACTGATACGACTTCCCCAGCGCAGCAGGTCGCGGTAGACGGTGAACCGGTTGCAGCGATACCAGTCAGAACGAAACGTCGGGCAGGGGAGACCCAACCGCTGGCGGACGATGTAGACCAAGTGGATGCAGTCGATCTTGCCCTCGGGGCCGCTGCCGTCGGCACCCAGTTCGTAGCGGCGGCCGATGAGGTCGATCACCGCATGTAGAGAGAGGCGGTCGTCGGTAGAGGGCCGACCAAGTCGGCTGTGAGGCTGCGGAACGGAATGTCACCGCCGACGGCATCCAGCACAGTGTTCAGCTGCAGGACCGCCGCGGTCTCGTCCCAGCTGCCGGAACTCACCTGCCCGACATAGCGGTAGAGCTGCCGGCTTGGCTCCAGCAACTTGACATCCACCTTGGCCACCCACTGGTTGTCGATGGCCTGCCGGACCCAGGAGCGGGTGAGTGCCGTGTTGGGGAAGATGAGGTTCGCCGTCACGTTGTCACCCTGCCTGTTGATGACGCCGCCCGAGAAGGAGAACGGCAGGAAGTTGGCCGCCTGGATGCTGTGGTTCTGGAAGGTCAGGTTGTTGAGCGTCAGCTCGTGGCCAAAGATCAGTTCCATCAGACTCCGATCTTGCGGCGGGTGGAAGGTGAGTGCTGCATCCGACGCAGCGTCTGCTGCTCGGCCTGCTTGGCGGTGCTGCGCATCCCAGAGGTGAACTGGTCTTGGGTCACGTAGTTGCGACCCTCGAACTGCAGCACAGGACCGGTGGTGACGCTGATGGTCATAGCGCCTGAGCCGCCGGTGGAGGACGGTCCACCGGTGGGATCGGCTCCGTCAATCACGGAGCTGCCTCGAGAGCCCGCATTCCAACGGGCCATGGCGCTGCCCATCTTGCTGCTGGGAATGACGTACTCGCTCTCGCCACCCTCGCCGATCATGGCCTTCGTGGGGCCGGTGACGAAGCCGCCGGTGGCCATGAAGCTCGGGGCGCCTGGCATGAACATTGAGCTGCCGCCGCCCACACCGGCGCCAGGCATGGCCACCGGACCAGCGCCGCTGAAGCCGCCGAAGCCGCCAGCGGCGCTGCCGAGGAAGTTCATCGCCAGGCCGATCACCTGCATCTCGATGTACTTGGCGATCATCTGGGCCGCCATGTCGAGGAAGTGACCCGCAATGCTCTGGAAGGCGTCAGCCAGGGCCTGCTGCGCTGACTTGGCGCCGCTGGCCACATCCTTGAATGCCGTGCCAAAAGCGCTGCCGATAGCGTTGGCGCCAGCGATCACTTGGTTCACCGGGTCCAGCAGCGCGTTCAGCTCGCCTTGCACCTTGTCGTAGGCGCCCTGCAGGCGCTCACCAGGGGACTGCGCTTGCTTGGCGCCTTCTTCGGCTTTCTCCTTTTGCTTGTCGAGCAAGCCGAGTTTCTCCTTGAGGAGAGCCAGCTCTTTCTCCAGCTCCGTCGTGATTTGCCCTCTTGCCTTGGCTTCGGCAATGGCGGCCTCGACGCTGAGCACCTCGTAGTCGAGAAGCTCCTTGGCTTGGGTGTAGGTCTGCTTGATCTTGGCCAGCTGCTCGGCTAGGGCAGGCAACACTCCGTCCGCCAGCAAGGCTCCGTACTCCCGCTGGTAGGCCGCCGAGTTCTTCTGGTCCTCGACGATTTCGTTCATCGGACCGAGCGCCTTGCGCAGCACCTCGTCAAAGCGCTGTTGCAGTTCTACAGCGGCCTTCTGGTCGCCCAGTTCTTTCCAGCGCTTGACCAGCTCCATTGAGCTGATCTCGATGGACTTGGATTTATCCACCAGGGCGGTGTAAACGTTGAGTACGCCGCTGATGTCCGCCAGCTTGGGAGCCGCCGGCAGCGCTGGGATGCCTGGAGCTGTGGGTGCAGTAGGTGCAGTAGCTGCGGTGGCACCCGTGGCACCAGTCACCACCACCGGCACTGGCGCAGTAGACGCCCCAGGCCGCTGGAACAGCGGCGACATCTGGGTGGTGGCTGCGGTCTTGCCGCCCATCAGGGCAGCCAGTCCCGGTGTCAGGGGCACCTTCCCGCCAGGCGTGGGGACATGGAGGTGGGTGGCGTGGCCACGGGGGTCGCGCTCGGGACCGAACAGCTGGTTGCCGAACGCCCCCGTTGCACGGAGCTTCCGCTCCATTTCAATGGTCTTCTGGACGTAGTTGCGGTCGTACTGCGGGGCTGTGAAGCCCATGTCCATCGCGTTGAGCATGTGGTTGGGCGTTCTATGCCCGGCGTTTGTGAAGTCGCCGCTGGTGCGCCCCATGCCTTGGCTGATCAGCCACTTACGCAACACTTCCTTGTCGATGTAGCCGCCGGCGGTCATCGGAGCACCCCCACCTCCGCTGGTGAGTGGCGTGGCTGCGGCCTGGACCTGCTGGAGGTCGCCAGTCTGCTTGGCCAGCTCGTAGGTGCGCTGCGCCATGGCGTACTGGTACTCCGCTACCTTCACCTTGTAGTCCTCAGCCGAGCGGGTCAGCTGCAGGTACGTCTTGGCAACGTCGCGCTGGTAGTCGCTGGCCTGGAGCTGCAGGTCGGCTGACTTCTTGGAGACATCGAGGCGGAACTTGGTGCCGTCCCGGTCGATGTCGGCCAGCTTGAGCTTCAGCTCGCGCTCCTTTTGCGCCAGATCGGCTTCACCCTCGCCGCGCACCCGCAGGTACTCACGGGCGGCGGTGACCAGTTGGCTGCCCTCAAACTTGCTGGTGGGGTCGCCCTTGCCAATCTGAGAGAGGCTCAGGTCCAGGCGTTCAATGCTGAGCTGAGCCTGACGGCGCAGGTTGTCGCTTTCAGCCCTGGCAAGCTCCTGTCGCTTGGAGAAGATCGCGTCTTCGATGCTCTGGCGCAGTTCGATGGAGCTGCGCTCAATGTCGGCGGCCTTGCGCCGCAGTCCGTAGACCGCCTCTTCAGCGTTGAGTCGCAGGTCCACAGCGCTGCGCTCCAGGTCGATGCCCTGCTGGCGCAACTGGCGCTCCTGCGCAGCGGACTGCACCCGCCGGTCGATCTCTGCCTCTTGGCCTTTCAGGTCGAGAGCTGGTGGCTGGGCACCTTTGCCTGCGTTAATGCCCAGTCCTTGCAAGCCTCGGAATACGCCAGGAAGGTCAACACCTGTCAGTGCTTTGGACGTGGACGACAACAAGAAGTCCGTCATCCACTTGGGCGGGCGGACTTTGGCCAGCTCTCTAAGCGCACCAGCAAAGATATTCAGAATCGTCACTGCGCCTGTGACGGCAGGGATCACCTCGGATTGCAGTGCTGCTACAGCTTGATCCCATTGCGCGGTTAGCTTCTTCTGTTCGGCGTAGAGGGCGAAGAGCGACTGCGTGGTGTCAGTACCGAGACGGCGGTTTAGCTCTGCAATAACTCTGGCCTGGGCCTCGTAGCCGCGACCTGACGCGCTGAGTTGTTCGACGGTGTAGCGCAAACTGTCGCTCACCTTTAGCCCAGCAGCCTCCATGGCTGCCAGCGCGTCAGTCGGCGACTTCAGCGAGCTGGCCAAGTCCGTCAGGGACTTGGCGTAAGTGTCCAGGATCTGGCCAATGGCGCTGGTGAAGACCCCAATCATTGGGTTCTTGCCACCCAGCGCCCCACCGGCAAAGCCGCCGATGGTGGCCAGAGGGCCGGCACCGAACAGCAGTGGGAAGGCGCCGGAAACCAGGGTGTTCTCCACCCGGCCCTGCAGGTCCTCGCCCTTCTTCTTCTTGTTGCGCAGGTCGGCCAGTTGGGTTTGTCGGCGGGCCACCGTCAGGGCACGTTCGTCCAGCTGGGCCGCTTTGATCCGCTCGGCGTTTTGTTGGCGCAGGATTGCGATTGAGTTCTTGTCAACCGCAGCCTGTTCACGCAGGGCACTGGTGCGGTTCCGCACCACCTGCAGCGACTTGCCCTCCAGGATCGTGCGCTGTTGGGCCTGTTGCAGCAACGGCTTGGCAGCTTCGGCGGCCTGTTTGTAGGTGGCAGCAGCGTTCTGGGCGGCCCGGTAACCCGGTTGGGCCGTCATGGTGTTGCCGCCGGGGAACAGCTGTCCGCCAGCCGGAACTTGGTTCAGTCCGTATGCCTTGCCTTGGAGGGCAGCGCTGCGTTCACGGGCTATCTGGGCGCTGCGGTTGTTCGCCCGCATCTCCTCCAAGCGAGCCTGGATCTGGCTCTTGTTGCCCAGCACGCCGGCTTTGCTGGAACGCTCCACGCGGGTGAGGTTGTCGGCCCATGCCTTGGTCTGGGCTGCCACCTCCGCAGCCAGACGGGCGTAGTCCTCCAGCTCGGTGTTGAGGCGGGACTGCTCGGCCGCCATCTGTTTCTGGGCGTTGCGACCGGAGGTGAGCAGTGCCATCCGCCGCGACACCTCGGTGTCCCGAACGTCCTGGGTCTGCAAGCCCTTGGCCTGCCGAACCAGATCGTTGATCTTCTTCTGCTCCACCGTCTGGAGCTTCATCGCGGAGGCCAGCTGCTGCGCGGCCTCCCATGCCTGGACGGTGCTGGACTCAAACTCGCCGGACTGCCTTACCGCGTCGCGAAGCTGCGCGTTGAGCTGGTTGAGGGATGACCCCTGCAGCAGCGCCTCGAACGCATTTCCTGCCGAGATGACACTGCCTTCCAGCTTCTCCGCTGCAGAGGCAGCGTTCCGGATTCCGGCGGTGAGTTCAGCAATCTTTTGGGTCGCTTGCGTACCAACCGCAGTGTTGATTGCCTTGCCGGCAGTGATGGCCGCAGGCGCGAACGCCATGGCAGCAACCGCCGCCAAGCCCCAGCTGTTCGGAAGATCCTTCAGGTAGAGCAGCAGCTCCTGAATAGCGTTGCTACCGCCAACGGCTGCTTTGGCTGCGGTATCAATGCCAGCGCCGACACCAGCAATGGCGGCACCCGCGCCTCCCAAGCCTCCAGCAAGGGCAGTGGTCTTGGCCACCAGCCCTGTTAGGGCAGTCGTCAGGGCGCCAACGCCCTTTACCGCTGGTGCGGTGGCAGGCGCCATCTTGGCAAGTGCCAGACCTAAAGCACCGACGCCTCCACGTATTGCGCCACTCTTTATCTGGCTGTCCAGATTGCGAGCAGCCATCGCAAACTTATTGACCTGCGCAGCACCTACACCAAATGCTTCGCCGGTACGTTTCAATGCAGCGGGCAAGTTCCCGCTGATGGCGTTCTTTAATCCCGCGCCACTACCAAACAGCTCAAACTTCAGCCCACCTGCTCGCTGTAGCTGTTCAAGCTGCCCGGTCAGCTTGTCCAGCTGGCGTTCTGCCTGCTTGGTGTCGGCAGTGACCTTGATGTTCTGGATGAAGTCAGCCAAGAACCCAGGTCCTCACCGCGTGGCACCAGTCTAGGCGGACAGTAAAAAGCGGGCCTACCGGCGGGCCCGCCTCATGGCTTTCTCCTGCTGGTCGTTCAGATAACCGAAGTAGGCGCTCCAGCCCAACAACTCCTCGGGAGTTACTTCCGCCCAGAGGCGGGTGAGGGTCATCCCGAGTTCCTTGGCCACCGCGAACGACAGCAGTAGCCATTGATCTTTCTCAAGCTCCTTTTGCAGTGCTTTTGGGCTCCAGGGGCTCCTCATCCTCCGCGCTGGTGAGGACGGCGAGCATCAGCTTTTGGAGGTCCTCGTCGCGTACCTCATGCTTCAGCTCGGCCAGGTCGGCCGGCATGAACAGGCGCTGGCCGGCTTCGTCGAGGGCCTTGTCCACCAGCAGCTGGAGGGCGAAGGCGTTGGCGTCGTCACCCTTGGCGGTGCGCTGGGCCTTGTCCCGCTCGGCCATGGTCAGCGGCCGTGCCCAGAACGTGAAGGTGCTGCCATCGTGCAGTTCCACGTCCTTGCGCGACGGCACCAGGTTGGCGGCGTTCTTCAGACGGTCGATGGCGCGGATGGCAGATGCCATGCAGGGGTGTGGTGTACTCAGTTAAGTATAGATCCTGTGCCAGTAAAAAGCCCCGCCGAAGCGGGGCACCGTCTCTTCTCGACCAACCCTGTCTATCAGGCGAGGCTGAGGTTGAACAGGTGGCTGGGGGGACCGGAGAGGCTGAAATTGATCGAAGCCACGATGGCATCGCTGGTGTTCACCGAGATGGAGAAACCCTCCAGCGAGACGGGTGCCTCGATGTAGGAGGACGCGGTGTCATCCATGATGCCGCCAGAGCCTTCGATGGCGTTGACGTACAGCTTCACCGTGGCGCCGGCCTGGGACTTCAGCAGCGAGTTGGCGATCAGGCGGCTGCTCAGGCTGGTGTTGTCACCAGAGAACAGGACGCTCATCGAACCAGAACCGCTGGCGTAACCAGGGATGGTGGTACGGAAGCTGGCGTATTTGTCAGCTTCACCACCAGTGCTACAAGGCAGGGTGGTGATGTCGATCGATTCACGGCTGAAGTCCAGGCTCCATTCCTGAACCATGCAGGTCACGCTGTACTCGGAGTAACCGACGTTGATGTGACCGGTGGTGTTTTCCCGTGCGGTGGTCAGCGTGGCAGTGCCGCTGAAGGCAGTACCGGGAGCGGTCTTGTCGATCGCATCGCCAGCAGCGTTGCGGCCGCCGCTCAGGGCAATGGTGCCGGCGCCGGTGGTGTAGCCCTTGCCCGCCACGGTGACCGTGATGGCACCAGCGTTCAGAGCACCGCCGGCAGGAACCACAACAGTGGCGCGGGCGCTGGACTCGCTGCCACCACCGATTGTCTGCACCAGGCGGACATCGGTGTAGGTGCCGGGGGTGTAGCCCGCGCCAGCGGTGGCGGCAGCCAGGGAGGCGATACCGGAGCCAGCTTGGCCGCCAGCGCCGGCAAGGGTGATCGGCACGCCGCCCTTGGTGGCGGACACCGCGATGCTGGTCTTGGTGACATCCACCACGAAATACTTCGTGTTGGCGGTCAGCGCGGTGTCGAGCACACCAGCACCTTCCGTCTTGAACACCACGGGGTCGCCCACGCGGTAGTCATGGTTGCCAGGCACGGTCAGGTACTTGCCGGCAGGGAAGTCAGTTGCGTCTGACAGACAGAACTGAACACCTGCAGGCTTGAAGGTGATCAGACCATCGGAGCCGGTGAGGGCGGATGTAGTGCAGTTGACGGCCACTTAGGGGACCTCAGAGAAACGACAGGCGGGGGCGTCACCTGCGGGGGCTCAGGCTGCCCTAACTGTAGGCAGCCTGGAACCCGCAGCTCAGCCGTGTCAGCTGGTGGGGTCTGCCGTCCAGGGAGGTGAAGGTGGGGCCGTTGATCTCGTTGATGCGCCCGCTCACCACATCGGGAGTCGTGGTGTCGAGGTGGAGGGGCAGGTTGTTCAGGGCGAAGGTCACCACGCTGGCGATCTCTTGGGCGCGGCCAGGCCCGCGACCCTTAGGGGTGTAGATCTCTACCACCAGGGAGCCGCGAATTCGCTCCATCGGTCCGCAGAAGGTCTGCTCGGTGGTCGGTCCAAAGTTCACCCGCATCAACACGAACTCAGCCTCCGCGTCGTTATCGACGTAGGTCTGGTTGTCAGTGAAGACGGGGATGGTGGCGTCGTAGGTGGTGATGCCGTCCTCGACGGGCTGCTCGAAGAAGCGGCGAACGGCTTGCAGGGTCATCGGAACGCTTTGAAGAACTCAGAGTCCACCGCAGTTTTGTTCAGCCGCAGCAGCTCCCCGCCTTCCACCAAGTTGGTGTACCAGTCCTGGTCGGCGGTGGAGCGGAGCCGCTCGTAGCGGTACGTGCCCGTGGCATCAGGGACCAGGTCCATGGCGATGGCGCGGTACTCCATGGAGTTGCCGATCGTGTAGCCCTTGCGCAGATCGGGCGGAGGGATGATGGGCTCGGTGTACACCAACTCGCTGGAGCCGTCAGGACTGCCCGGCTGCCCTGGGGTGGTGGCAGGAATGTCCACGTTGCCCAGCTTCACTTCCCAGGCATTGGCGAAGTAGCCATCCCAGTAGGGACCATGGAGTTGCAGCGTGCGCACGGTGCTGTCAGCCAACTCGACCATGGCGTTGCGGGTGGCTTCACGCGCCTTGCGCATCGTGAAGTCCGTGAGGCTGCCCTGGCGCTTTGCCATTACTGCGGCCTCGCTACGCAGGCGAACAGTACCGGGTTGTCGCCCCGGTAGGTCACTGGGTTGATCACCTTGGCGTGGATGGTGGTACCCGCCTGCTGGTACTCAAAGCTGTCTGCCGTGGTTATGTAATGGTTGGCGATCT
>Ga0315906_10006051_pt1 | contig 15064 bp, 13 predicted proteins | sample LakEriMetagenome_4_FD_203526 | JGI IMG/M metagenome (GOLD analysis project Ga0315906, IMG submission 203526) | Freshwater fungal communities from buoy surface, Lake Erie, Ohio, United States - Buoy 2 MA122 | ecosystem: Environmental > Aquatic > Freshwater > Lake > Lake biofilm | place: USA...
TCGCATCAGTTCAAAAAACATCAAATTTGACCGGGCCGATGTGGACCGCTGGCTGGAATCTAAAAAAGTGGATCCTAGCTCTTCCGTTACGTCGCCTGACATCAGTAAAAATTCCTAACACCCCCCACATTATGTTTGGCTTTGTTGAGATGTTAATCCCGCTCGTCTTGGTTTTCGTGCTAGTCATTAGCGGCCTGATCCGGCTGCGCATTTGGGGTCGTCGATATATAGAAGAGATCCAAAGGACGCGGTTTGAAATCGGGAAGTTAGCCGAAGAAGTGGTTCAAATCCGGCAAAAAGTGATGCCCGAGTCTTCTTCTAGGTAGGGTTGAGTTTCCCACGGCACTTAGCTAAGAATGTCTAGAATGAAGCAATAGCAATCGTGTCTGCGGCTGCATTGGATTCGTTTTCAGGAAATGACGTCAGGCTGCAACTGTCTGACAAATCATGCTCAGCATTCCTGTCGTTACAGCTTGCCGGACGCAGAGCCGCGTAGGGTATTGCCGCCGAGAATGGCTTGTATTTCCATGCGCCACTCGTGAGCACTCTTGCTCTCAAACTTCCCGAATCGCGGTTGCTCCGCCATGATCAGGAAAATCGTGCACATTCTCTGGCCCAATCGGCTCATGCTGTCAGTTTGTGCGTCTCGGTTCAGGTTTGGCGGCTTGGGGTGCGGCGTGAAGCTTACTCGAACGATTGTTCAGCATGGCGAACGACGTAGTTTTGGCCCATGGACATTCGCAATGAATCCACCCTTCACGAGATCTTGGCCCAGCTGAACCGGTCACAAATCGATCGTCCGGAAGAAATGATCCAGCGTGCGGTCTTGGACTACGATTTCGAGTTCAAGGAAAGTCTCCGCGTCCGTCTCGAAGCCCAGCCAAAGGGCGGCACGACGCTCCGGAAGATTCACGCGAAAATGCCCTGGGGAGCGAAGCATGTCTATCAACTGGTCAGTGAGGACTGTGAACTGGGCATTCATTTTGAGGCGGCGTTTGGTGGGAATATCGCCCACTTCGCCCACCACATCTTTCGAATCACAGGTGAAGGCGGCCCGCTCGGATCGATTCATTATTTCCCCAACATCCGATTCATCTTTACGAATCGCGAGCCCTGCACGGCCTTGTCCTTGATCGATTTCGAAGGTGAACGCCTTGTGTTTTACCGAGCCGATACGGCCGGCTTTTTCCGATCGAAGGCCTATGCTGTTGTCACCACCGCAGCTGGTGAGTTGGTGGCTGTCATAGTTGAAGTGCCGGGTTGGTTTCGGCCGAAGTGCCATATCAAAATGTACCGCTCTGCCCACGATGTGTTCATCGCTTTGCTGATGGCGACGTTTCATGGACTCGTTTTCCGGGTCCACTGACGGGTAGATCAATCGCTGGGGGCACGTTCTCCGGGGTTGCTCAGCAGTGGCGTGCAAGGTCCTGAAGGGCTCTTTGAACGGCTGCAATCATTCGCTGCAGCTGCTCCGCGGTCACGCACAAGGGGGGCATGAGAACAATCGTGTTTTGGATGGGGCGGGTGAGCAGACCGTGCTGACGCGCAGCAAGACAAACGGCGGCGCCAGTGCCCGCAGGTCCTTCCACATCGATGCCTGCGATGAGACCGATTTGGCGCGTTGCAAGCACGCCAGGCTGTTTTTGCAAGGTGTCGAGCTCACTCGCGAGAAGAGCGATTCGGGGCTGCAAGCGTTCCAAAACAGCCTCGTCTCGGAAAAGGCGCAAACTGGCCAGCGCAGCAGCGCAACCGAGCGGGTTGGCTGTGTAGCTGTGGCCATAGAAAAAAGTGTGATCCGGCGCGTGGAAGCCTTCGAAGACCCGTTGTGTCGTCAAGGTGGCCGCCATCGGCAGGTAACCACCCGTGAGACCTTTGGCGAGGCACAAAAAGTCCGGCACGACGTCTTCATGCTGGCAGGCGAACATCTTTCCCGTGCGGCCAAAGCCTGTCATGACCTCGTCGAGGATGAGAAAGACATCCTTCTGCCCGCACCACGCGTTCAAATCCCGCAGCATGCCCTTTGGCCACAGGCGCATGTTTGCCACGCCTTGGATCAAGGGCTCCATGATGACGGCGGCGAGTCGTTTTTGATCTTCCATAGGAAGGAGATCGAGAGCATCGAGACTTGCGACGCGAAGCACGCGATAGCCAAAAGCATCGGCACTGCCTTTGAAGGTCGGAATGCCACCCAGGCTCGCCGCGCCTAGGGTGTCGCCGTGGTAGGCACGATCAAAGGCGACGAGGGTATCGCGTTCGGGCCGTCCGTTTTGTCGCCAGAACTGCAAGGCCATGCGCACCGCACATTCGATAGCGGTTGAGCCGTCGTCGGAGAAAAACACGCGCTGCATCTTCTCACCCGGCAGCAGATTGACGAGCTCCTTGGCCAGCAAGGCCGCAGGTGAATGCGAAAAGCCCAGAAACGACGTGTGCGCCACCTTGCCGAGTTGCTCGATGATCGCCGCGTTGATCGCGGGATGGTTGTGGCCGTGGATGTTGGTCCAGATCGAGGCATTGCCATCCAGATACTCGCGCCCGTGTGGGTCCCGCAGCACACAGCCGTTCCCGCTTTCGATCATGAGGGGCTCATGCTCCGTCGCTGTCCATGCCTGCATTGGCGTGAAGGGGTGCCACGAGTGGCGTTTTTCGAGTTCAGCGAGTGCGGCGGGCGTCATCAGCGGCCAAGAGAAAACAGGCTAGCCCTCTCGGCAACGGGTTCTGGTCGAAGCAGTCTAGCAAGTCCATTCGCCCCAACCCATCGCCGCGTGACACGGGCGGCAAAGGTGAACGGTCCTCAATGCGCCGTGGCTTTCTCGGCACCGAGGCCGGTGTGTGCCCGCACTTTCAGCTCGGCAAACTGCGCTTCGGCCGTTGCGTCACGGGCAGTGAGAATGGCACCGAGGTAGGCAGCAAGGAATCCCAGCGGGATGCTGACGATACCCGGATTTTCGAGAGGGAAGGGATGACCGAGGAAGGCGGGGCCATTTTTGCTGAGCAGGATGAGCACGATGGAAGACAGCAGGCCAATTCCCAGCCCACAGACTGCACCGGTGGTGTTGAAACGCTTCCAGAACACACTGAGCACAATCACCGGCAGATTCGCCGAGGCGGCGACGGCAAATGCGAGGCCGACGAGGAAGGCCGCGTTCACGCTGGGGCCTAGGTAGATAGCGATGCCGATGCTCACCGCACCCACGCAGAAAGCGGTGATGCGGGCCACCTTCACTTCCTGGCCGGGCTGGGTCTCCTTGCCGTGATGGATGACGTTGGTGTAGAAATCATGCGCGAAGCTGGCGCTGGCGCTCATCGTCAGGCCGGCGACGACCGCGAGGATGGTGGCAAAAGCCACCGCGCTAATGAAGGCGAAGAACAGCTCGCCACCGAGATGCTGAGCGAGTGCCGGGGCGACCATGTTGGGGTTCGCTTTGCCATCGGAGAGAATTTGTGCCTTTTGCAGAATTGTGGCCGCCCCAAAACCGAAGAAGGTCGTAAGAATGTAAAAGAGGCCGATGATCGCCATGGCCCACACGACGCTGGAGCGGGCCGTTTTCGCATCCGGCACAGTGTAAAAGCGAACGAGGATGTGCGGAAGGCCGGCCGTGCCGAGCACGAGCGCGAGGCTCAGCGAGAGGAAGTCTGTGGGCCCCCACGGACCCTTCACCGCGGTGCCGTATTGCAGGCCGGGTTGAAGAAGGTTTTTTGGAGCTTCCGTGCCCGCGTAGGTGGCGGCGGCCACGGAATCAAAAAAGGCTTCGAGGCTGTAGCCGTGATGCTTCAGCACCAACATGCTCAGCATGAAGGCGCCGATCATGAGCAGGATGGCTTTGATGATTTGCACCCAGGTGGTGGCGAGCATGCCGCCGAAGACCACATAGACCAACATCAGGATACCGACACCGATCACCGCCGTGTGAAACGAGGCGCCGATGAGCTTCTCAATGATTACGCCCGCGCCCACCATCTGGGCGATCATGTAAAAAGTGGAGACGGTCAATGTGCTCAGCGAAGCCAGTGCCCGCACCGGACGGGGTTTCAGACGGTAGGCTAACAGGTCGGCCATCGTGTACTTGCCGGCGTTACGCAACGGTTCCGCCACCACCAGCAGCACTGTGATGTAGGCTACGAGAAAGCCCACCGAATACATAAAACCATCGTAACCGTTCAAGCAGATGGCTCCCGAGATGCCGAGAAAGCTCGCCGCACTCATGTAATCCCCGGCGACGGCAAGTCCATTTTGCCAGCCGGTGATGCTGCGGCCTGCGGCGAAGTAAGCACTGGCTCCAGTGTTTTTTTTGGCGGCCCAGAAGGTGATGAGAAGCGTCAGGGCAACAAAGCCGACGAACATGGAGAGAGCGATAGTCATGAGAGGAAGAGAAGAGCAGGGAAAGGATGCAGGATGAAGAGGTCGCTTGTTAGTGGTGATCCTTGATGATCTCAGCGGCTTCCTTGTCCCACGTAGCGGCTTTGCGGACGTAAATGAAGGCGACGACCCAAGCCATGATGAACTGCGAAAGCGCGAAGACGTAGGCCACGTTCACCTTGCCCCACACAGGCGTTTTCATGAGATCGGGAAACCAGCCCACAAGCACGGGGAGTGAGAGGTAGTAGGTCAGGAAGAAGATCGTGGCGATGATGATGAACTTCGCTTTCCGGCTCAACAGGCTACGAAAGGCGGGTTTGGCCTCAATTTGGTCCCAGTTCACAGGCGATGGGTCGTTCATAAAGGTCAAGAGGTTAGGGACTGGGTCAGAATTTAGCAAGGGAAGCTTCGGAGTAGGAACGAACGCGGTCCAGGGACATGACATTTCCATGCGCTGGAGGCCTGCAGATTCATGTCTGCCGCAGATTCGCGAAAGAATTCCGTCGCATCGTTTGGATCAACGTGTCAGCTTCAGATGGATCAACTGTTACGATGAGCTTTACAAACGAACAACGCACCCCAGCAGCTCGCCCCGGCCTCGTGTGCTATTCAGGAGGTGGTTTCTGACGCCATGGCCGCTCCTGCTGTTGAATCCCGGCGCTGGTGGCTCGGCCCATTGCTGTGGTCCTTTGCCATTCTGGGCGGTATTGTGACTGCCTGTGTGGTGAATGAAACGGCGCGTGAAGTCGTGTTGGAAGGCATGGGCTACCTTTTTGCCTTCTTCACCACGCCCTTCATTCTGGAGGCCAGCTTGTTCATTGGCGGTCTTGGCATCGTGATGATTCTCAACGGCTTGCGCATGGAACGCGAGGGCGATGGCTGGGTCGAGATGCAAGTAAAGGATGAGAAGCCCACCCGTGACGAGACTCCTTGAGGTCTTTCACTTCTTCTTTTTCTTCGCCACGCGCTGCAAGAGGGGCCAATCAGGATGTTCGGTGCGGGAGAATTTCATGAGCGCCTCAGCTTTGGAGACGAGGCCGGGCTCCTGCTTCGCGAGGTCGTTTTGTTCGCCAGCATCGTTTTCGAGGTTGTAGAGCTCGATGGGTTTCTCCGGGCCATTGCGGACAGCTTTCCAGTTTCCGAAGCGCACAGCTTGAAGCGACGTGCCTTCGTGAAGCTCCCAGTAAAAATGATCGCGTGACGGCGCAGGGCCGCCGTGGAGGAACTTCACGAGCGAAAGACCGTCCGTGTGGCATTCGGCGGGCATTTTCGCGTCGGCGAGTGCGGCAGCGGTGGGGAGAAAGTCCCAGAAGGCCCACGGTTCATTGCTAACACGACCCGCAGGCACCTTTCCGGGCCACCAAGCGATTGCCGCCTGACGCAATGCCCCTTCGTAAAGCCCGCGTTTGTAGCCGCGGAGGCCGTTGGAGGCTTGATTAAAGAGGCTGCCCACTTCGGACTTGGGATCAAAAGACGATCCGTTGTCACCCGCGATCATCACGAGGGTATTCGAGTCGAGTTTCAGCTCCCGAAGCAAATCGAGCAAGCGGCCGACATCGCTGTCGAGACGCGTGACTTGAGCTGCGTAGGCCTTCTGCGTGGGCGTCCAGTTTTTGTCGGCGTAGATGCCGAGCTTGTCGATCTCATGACGGCCATGTGGCAAGGTAATGGCGTAATAGAGGAAGAAAGGCGCGTTTTGGTGATCACGCAGCCATTGGAGAGTCTCATTGGAGATGAGCTCCTGCGCGTAGGTCTTGCCGATGCCTTTGCCATCGTTGCCAGGCAGGTCGAAGCGTTGGTCGTCCTTATAAAGGTAAGTGGGAAAGTAGCTGTGAGCGTGACGCTGACAATTGTAGCCATAGAAGTGGTCGAAGCCGAGCTTCAACGGGCTGCCACTCGTATCGAACATGCCCATGCCCCACTTCCCGCACGCGGCGGTGGCATAGCCTGCGTCCTTCAAAATTCGTGCCACGGTGATGGTGCCCTCCGGCAGCGGCTTCTGGCCTTCGGGCTGCACTTCTCGATTGGCACGGATCGGGCAATGACCGGTGTGTAGGCCTGTCATGAGCACGGAGCGTGAGGGTGCGCACACCGTGGTACCGGAGTAGCCTTGTAGGTAGCGCGTGCCTTCCGCTGCCATTCGATCTAGGTTGGGTGTCTGGATCAGCTTCTGGCCGTAGCAGCCGAGATCACCCTGCGCGAGGTCGTCGCACAAGATGAAGACCATGTTGGGCTTTGCGCAAGTCGCTGCAGCAGCGGCAAGCCAGAGAGCAAGAATGCGGATCATGAGCGGGAGCTTAACGCGGAGCCGCAGGGGATCTCACAGTCATTGCACGCCTTTCATCAGGCGATTGAGCGGCCTCGAAAGGAGCAGCAGCAGCACGCCTGTGGCCGCGGCAAGATAGACGACTTGCATGAACACCTGTGGCATCTGCGCGGCAGCATCGCCCGTGACCTCACCTGCAAGTAAGCCGGCGAGGATGTTGCCCAATGAGCTGCCAAGAAACCAGATGCCCATGGTCTGTCCGGCCAGTCTTTCAGGGGCCAGCTTGGACACTGCGCTGAGGCCAATGGGGCTGAGAAAGAGCTCGCCCAGTGTGTGCAGCAAGTAAATGGACACCAGCCAAGTGGGCAGTACCGGCCCCGTGGCCAGCGCCCGTTGCGCTGCGAAGGCTGCGACGACAAAGCCCAGTGCCAGAGCAAACAGACCCCACGCGAATTTGGTAATCATGAGAGGCTCCGCTTTCCGCTTGGCCAGACTGTTCCAGAGCATCGCCACCACTGGTGCGAGGCCGATCACCATCAAGGAATTCAACGACTGGAACTGACCTGCCGGAATGGTGCCAAGTGAGCCCATAGTGCGGATCGTGTAGCGTTCCGCGAAAAGACTGAAGGATGAACCTGCCTGCTCAAAACCGGCGAAGAACAACGCCGATGCACCAAACAAAACGACAATCAACACCATGCGCTTTTTCTCTTCCGGCGTCAGTCCCGCAAGAGCAAACGCCCACACAAAAAAAGCCGCAGCAAGGCAGGAAATGATCGTGGCTGTCGCTTTGGCGAGCGCCACCGGATCGATCACGATTACGCCCTTGGCGCACAACGTCGCCAAGATGCCAATCACAACGAGGCCGATGAGCAGCAGCAGCTTATCGCGGCGCAGGTGTGCGGCCGGATGCTCCGGCTGCGCGCCGATCTGGGCAATGCGGTGCTTGGTCATTTGAAACTGCACCAACCCCAAAATCATGCCCACCGCCGCGGCGGAGAAGCCCCAGCGCCAGCCAAACCGTTGCGCCAGCCACGGGCATACGATCATGCCGATGAAGGCGCCGATGTTGATACCCATGTAGAACAACGTGTAGCCGGAGTCTCGTCGTGTGCCGCCCTCGGGGTAAAGCTGCGCCACCATGCTGCTCATGTTGGACTTCAAGAGTCCCGAGCCCATTGCCACGATGAATAGCCCTATGTAAAACGCCTCCGGCTGTTCCATGCCGAGGGTGATGTGCCCTAGGGCGATCACCACACCTCCCCACCACACCGCTCGTTTCATCCCCAACAGCCGATCTCCGACCCAGCCACCCGGCAGCGCCATGACATACACTAGGGCCGTGTAGAGTCCGTAAACGGCCGTGGCCTGCGCATCGTTCAATTTGGCCCCCTGAACCTGATCCACCATGAAGAGCACCAGCAGTGCACGCATGCCGTAGTAACTCATGCGTTCCCACATTTCGGTGAAGAACAGCGTCATCAACCCTGGCGGATGCTTCACGGAGGCAGCGGTGGTCATGTGATGGATTTATCCCTGACGCTCCTGCTCGCGGAATTGCGTTGGTGTCAGCTTGGTCATTTTTTTAAAGTCCTTCGAAAAGAAGAATTGGTCATGATAGCCCACCTGACGCGCGATTTCCTTGACCGGGTCATCGCTTTCGATGAGGCGGCGTTTGGCTTGGTGAATGCGCTCGCGGCGAAGCCAGTCGATCGGGCTGGTGCCGAGCGCTGTTTTGAACTGTCGGCTGAAATGACTCTCACTCATGCCGCTGAGCTGCGCCAGCTCCACAACTCGCGTGGGCATGTGAAAGTAAAGGCGCATGCGCTCCACAGCCTTTTGCACCGCCAGCGGCAGCTCCGGCTGGATGGCTCCAGGCTCCGAAAGCCGCGCATCAAACAGAATGCCAATGATCGCCGCCACTGCAGCGCTCGTCAGCGCCCCATCGCTCGGCCGCTGGCCCATCATGCGGTCAAAGGCACGCTCGAACTCCAGTGCCATAGCCTTGGCATTTACGTTTGCAAAAACCGGCTGGGAGCGGATCTGCAATAGCTCCGAGATACGATCGAGCGGCCGTCCCTCCACTCGTAGCCAGTAGAGTTCCCATGGGTCACCTGTCACCGCGCCATAGGCGTGCGGATGGTGGCAATTCACCCAGACCAGTGAACCGGGGTTTACCTCGTGCTTCTTGCCCGCCACCCGAAGCCAGCCCTTGCCGCTGAGGCTAAGGATGAACTCATGACCTGGGTAGGTCTCGCGCTCGATGCGGTGATCGATGCCTGCCTGGAGGTGTCCAGCCCTTACTACAGAATAAAACAAATCGCGCTGCCAGTCAGCAGGCGTGGTGTATAAATTCTGGTGAAAAACGGTTTCTTGGAACAGCGATGGCACAGCGGGATATTACATCGCTGGCCTAGATGCTGTCGAGTGGAGATTCCATGTTTCAAGCGTCTTCGAGCGGTTTGCGGTTGGTTTCCTCCGCTCGCCAGACGGAGAGGATGCTGATCCCAGCCATGCCGACGAGGTAAAGCGCCACCGGCCAAGGTTTGCCCTCCGTGCGTGCAAGCAATGCGGTCGCGATCAGTGGAGCGAGGCCACCTGCCAGTGGCGAGGCGAGCTGGTAGCCCAGCGAAGCGCCGCTGTAACGTACCCGCGTGCCGAAGAGCTCCGAAAAGAAGGCTGCCTGTGGTCCATACATGGCCGAGTGGATGATCAGGCCCAGCGTGACGGCACCGACGAGACCCAGCATGCTTTTTTGATCGACGAGCCAAAAGAACGGAAACGCGAAAAGTGCCACGCCCACGGCTCCAACTAGGTACACAGGCCTGCGGCCGATTTGGTCGGACCAGATGCCAAACAGCGGAATGGTCGCAAACTGCACCGCAGAGCCGATCAGGACAGCTTGCAGTGCCTGCTCCTGAGTGAAGCCGGCCTGCTTCGTGGCATAGGTGAGCACAAAAATCGTGATGATGTAGAAAAAAGCATTCTCAGCAAAGCGGGCACCCATCGATAGCAGCACATTTCGCGGATGATGGCGCAGCAGTTCAATGACCGGCATGCCTTGCGGCTCAGGTGTGCTCTTTTGCGCTGCCGTGAAGACCGGGCTTTCCAGCACATGCAGCCGGATGAAGAGGCCCACGCCCAACAACAAGATGCCGATGAGGAAGGGCACACGCCATCCCCAGCTCATGAAGGCCTCCTCGGAAAGCATCGAGGACATCAGGCGGAATACAGCCGTCGCCAGCAGCAATCCCACCGGCACGCCCGCCTGCACCCAGCTGGCGAGGAAGCCGCGCCGCCCAGCTTGGTCATGCTCCACCGCCATGAGCACCGCGCCGCCCCATTCGCCACCGACGCCAAAGCCCTGCACAAACCGCAGCCCTACCAGCAGTGCCGGAGCGATCAGGCCGGCCTGCTGATAAGTGGGCAGCAGCCCGATGGCAAAAGTGGCCAGCCCCATCATCATCAGCGTGGTCACCAGCATCGACTTGCGGCCCAGCTTATCCCCATAATGTCCAAAGACGACCCCACCGAGCGGCCGGGCGAAAAAGCCCACCGCATAGGTGGCAAACGAGGCCATCGTGGCAGCAAAAGGATCCAGCGTGGTGAAAAAGAGCTTCCCAAACACCAGCGCCGAAGCCGTGCCATAGAGGAAAAAGTCATACCACTCGATGGTGGTGCCGATGAAGCTCGCCAAGACGACGCGCGTGGTGGATTGCATTCGGTGATTCAATTCCCTCGCGGTGGATTTCGTCAATCGTTGATCGCCACGAAGCTGCTTCGGTGCCTGAAACCGCACCGCCAAGACCTGAAACTTCCTTCTTGCCAAAATAGCGTTCACCCCGACTATGGCAGCCCTCTTGTCCGGGCGCCCCTTGGTGCTGCGGGACGAAAGCCCGACAGACGCCTCCGGAGCGGAAGTGCCTGTGCGGTTTATTTCCCAACGCTCCCAACCCGTAAACAATAGCAATGAGTGCAAATGCAACGCTCGCCGACCTGATCGCAGGTTCTTTCCGCGAGCTCTCCGAGGGATCCATCGTCAAGGGTCGCATCCTCGAAATCAAACCCCAGGTCATCCTTGTGGACATCGGCTACAAGTCCGAAGGCGCCATCCCTTCGAACGAATTCGAAGACGAGGACATCCAAGTCGGCGACGAAGTCGAAGTCCTGCTCGAGCGCCTCGAAAATGACGAAGGCATGGTCGTTCTCTCCAAGGAGAAGGCTGCCCATCGCCAGAATTGGGAGAAAATTTACCACGTCTTCAAAGACGGCGGTCTCGTCAAAGGCAAGGTCAAGAGCGTCGTCAAAGGCGGTCTCATGGTCAACGTGGGCGTCGAGGCCTTCTTGCCCGGCAGCCAGATTGACATCATCCCGCCGAAGGACCTCAATGAGTACGTCGGCAAGGTATTCGAGTTCAAGATCGTCAAGATCAACGACGAGCGCAAAAACATCGTGCTCTCCCGGCGCGAGGTCATCGAGGCCGAGCGTTCTGAGCAGCGCCAGAAGTTCCTCGATTCCGTCACCCCTGGCGACAAGGTCACCGGCGTGGTCAAGAACATCACCGACTTCGGTGTATTCGTGGACCTCAACGGTATGGACGGTTTGCTTCACATCACTGACATGTCCTGGGGACGCCTCAACCATCCTTCTGAAATGGTCGGCATCGGCCAGAGCGTGGACGTCGTCATCCTCGAAGTGAATCGCGAGAAGGAGCGTGTCTCCCTCGGCCTGAAGCAGCTTCAGAACAACCCGTGGGAAAACATCGAAGGACGCTACCCCGTGGGCCACAAGGTCCGCGGCAAGGTCACCAAGCTCGTTGCTTACGGTGCTTTCGTCGAAGTGGAAGAAGGCGTCGAAGGCCTCATCCACGTTTCCGAGCTCTCCTGGACGAAGCGCATTGCCCGTCCTTCCGATGTTCTCGCTGTCGGCCAGGTCATCGAGTCCGTCGTTCTTGGAATCAACAAGGACGAGCGTAAGATCAGCCTCGGCGTGCGTCAGCTCGAGCCGAATCCGTGGGACGATATCGATAGCCGTTACCCGGTGGGCACGAAGATGACCCGCCCGGTGCGCAACCTCACCGCCTACGGTGCCTTCGTCGAACTCGAAGAGGGCATCGACGGTATGATCCACGTGTCCGACCTCAGCTGGACCCGCAAGATCAATCATCCGTCCGAGATGCTGAAGAAGGGACAGGAAGTCGAAGCCGTCGTTCTCGGCATCGACAAGGCCAATCAGCGCATCTCCCTTGGCATGAAACAGCTCGAAACCGATCCGTGGAGCGAGATCGACACCCGCTTCAAGGTGGGCGACGTCGTCAAAGGTCGTGTCTCGAAAATCGCTAGCTTTGGTGCCTTCGTCGAACTCGAAGACGACATCGATGGCCTCGTGCACATCTCGCAGATCAGCGAGGAGCGCATCGAGAAAGTCAAAGACAAGCTCAACGTCGGTGACGAAGTTGAGGCCCGTGTCATCAAGGTGGACAAAGTGGAGCGCCGCATCGGCCTCTCCATCAAGGCCATGTCCTACAGCGACGCCGACATCCAGAAGGAAAGCGCCGCGTTCGAAGCCCTCAAGCCCAGCACCGATCTCGTCGGCCTGGAGCAAGCCTTCAAGTTCGCCACCGAAGAATGGCGTCCGGGCGGCTCGTAATCGACCGCACGACCATCATTACACTTCACCCGGAGGGGACGCCGCGAGGCGTCCCTTCTTTTTTGGGATGAACATTCGCCTGAATAGCTTTTTCGATGCGGCGTCATAGTTTCGCCATGCATTTTCCCTCGCTGTTTGCCCGGATGGTTCTGGTCCTCTTCCTTGCCAGTTGTGAAAAAGCCGTTCCGCCGACTGTCGTCCAAGCCCCTCCAGCGCCTCTCCAAAATGATGCGCAGCTCATCGCTGCCCGTGATGCCCTCTCTCGCCAAGCTGTGGAGATCGAGACCCGCAGCGCCTTGCTCGACAAGCAGCTTGCCGAACTCGAGCAAAAGCTCCGTCAGAGTGAAAATGATGCCCTGCGCGGGCGGCTCGATATCTTGAAGCAGCAAAACGAGCAGCTACGCGCCCAAGCGGACATTGCCCGCCAGCAGAGCGACCAGCTCAGTCGCCGTCTTGTGACTGCCAAGCCGACACCGCTACCCGTTCAGTCTTCGCAGAGCCCTCGCCGAGATTACAGCCTTTTTTATGGCCGCCTAGCCCCCCATGGCCGCTGGGTTGACGTCAGCGGTTATGGCCTCTGCTTCCAGCCCGGTCAGGCTCGCGTGACCACTTGGCGGCCTTATGTGGATGGTTGCTGGAGTTGGTCCACGCTCGGCTGGGCCTGGCAGTCGAATGAACCCTTTGGCTGGGCCACCTACCACTACGGCCGCTGGATCAATCTCAGCCGCCACGGCTGGCTTTGGGTCCCTGGCTGCGAATGGGCACCCGCATGGGTCGCATGGCGCCAAAGCCGCGACTACATCGGCTGGGCGCCGCTGCCGCCCGAGCCCGGCCCATGCATCAGCATTCAGCGGGACTGCGACACCCGTTATAACCTCGGCCCTGCCAGCTACACCTTCATCAGCGTCACGAACTTCGTCCGCCCTTCCTACACCACCATCTGCCGGCCCGTCAGCTACAACAGCACCATCTTCCACCACACCGTCAACAGCACCCAGATCGTGCCCTGCGGCGGCCCCGCCCAAGGCGGCACCCAGCTCTACATGCATCATGGCGGCCCCCCGCGGCATCAAATCGAGCAGCAATGCCGCCAAACCATCCCGCAGACCCAGCTCCGCCCCATCGAGCACCATCAGATCGCCGCAGGCGGCCTGCCCGGAGACAGCCACAAGCCCGGCAAACCGCACCTGCTCCCCGTCATCGAGCTTCCCGCCCTCACCAGCCGCCCCGCTTTGCCCGACATCAAGCCCGCCGAGCACATCGAGCGGCCCCAGCTCGCCGATGCCTTTGTCGGCGTCCCCGCCAACGCCCGCCCCGCCATCCAGCAAACCATCGAAGCAGATCGAAAGAGGCCGCTGATCGCCGATTCACCCCATCCGGCATCTCCCAGCCCCACACAGCCCGCTTCAAGCACCGCGCAGTTCACCGAAACCATCCGCGTTGCCCAGCCCGGCGAGGCTCAAAACCCACCCGCCACACCTCTCGAGCCTGTTGGGTCTCTAAACGGCCTCACAAGCCTCGGCGCGCCGATCGAAACGCGTGGTGGCCAGCCCGATCTGAACGCCCCTGAGGCCCCTTCGATTCCTACCAGCCTCCCCGCCACCACTGTCGTCGAAGCTCCAGTCGCACCCGCGATGCCACCCGCCGTCGAAACGCTCGCCCAAACACCCCCGACTACCGCCGAGCCCACCATCGCCGCCACTCCCATATCGCCCGAACAAGCCGCGACGCCCCCCATGAGCCAGCCGCCGACCCAACCAGCAGCTCCCGACCCAACCGCCGCCGCCGAACAACAAGCTCGCCAGGAAGCCGAAGCCCTCGCCATGCAGCAAAAGCAAGCTGAGCAAGCCGCCGCCGAACAACAAGCCCGCCAACAAGCCGAAGCCCTCGCCATGCAACAAAAACAGGCAGAAGAGGCCGCTGCCCGTGCCGCCGCCGAAGAGCAAATGCGCCAAGCCCAGATGGAGGCCCTGCGTCAGGCCCAAATGGAAGCTCAACGCCAAGCTGAAGAAGCGCAGCGCCAAGCCCAGATGGAGGCGCAACGTCAGGCCCAGATGGAAGCCCAGCGCCAGACCGAGGAAGCCGCTCGCCGCGCTCAAGAAGAGGCGCAACGTCAGGCTGAGGCCGCTGCCCGTGCCGCCGCCGAATCCGTCGCACGCCCCAATCCCCCGCAGTAAGTGATTCCGGAGGGTATTTGCTCACTTCGCCTTCCATGTCAGTTTGCCATCTCCATCGAGCACATAGGTCACAGCCATGGGCTTGGAGCCCGGCGTGGGAGGAAGAAGGCGGCCTTCCGCATCAAATGCCGTCGTGCGGCCCTCGTGATGGCGAGTCCAGCCGGTTAGCCTAGCGGTTTCACCCTCGTAATGCATCACATCCCGCCACGGCTTCAAGCTGGTCAGGCGCGGCGGAAACCATGCCGTGCCGGCGGCACGTTCCAAGACCTGTGGCAGCAGAACATGACTGAGGATCGTGAGGTTCAACCCACGCAGCGCATGGCGCTCGCCAAGCCCCAGCTTCTTGGGGAAAACCGTTGTGCGTACCACCCCATCCTTTTCTTGCTTCAAGATACCCGTGAGCGTGAGACGGTGCAGTTCCGCCCGCACATCTGCGGCGGCGGTTGCCTTTGGCGACCTTGCGGCCAGATCGAGCACCTCGGCTTGATTCTGGATGAACAGCATCGGATCACTGGCCAGCAACTCCAGTCCCAGTAGTAAGGCAAAGCGCAAAGGACGCGGTTTTTCACCTGGCAGATTCCCATCGAGCGCTTTGGCAAGGTCGTCGAGCACGGC
>Ga0315906_10006053_pt1 | contig 15063 bp, 12 predicted proteins | sample LakEriMetagenome_4_FD_203526 | JGI IMG/M metagenome (GOLD analysis project Ga0315906, IMG submission 203526) | Freshwater fungal communities from buoy surface, Lake Erie, Ohio, United States - Buoy 2 MA122 | ecosystem: Environmental > Aquatic > Freshwater > Lake > Lake biofilm | place: USA...
GGCTGCCGCTCCGGCCGGAAGTCGAAGGGCGTGCCCGCCACGGCAGCGAACGCACCGGTGGGGATGCTCGTCGCGTCCACCGGGAGGTAGCGGTCGGCGGCCACGGCCAGTTCGTGGCCGGCGATCGGGCCCGAGGCATGGCCGGCGAGGTTCCAGTAGGAATGGTGCACCAGGTTGACGATCGTCGGCGCGTCGGTCGTGGCGGTCATCTCCACGAGCAGTTCGCCCGCCGGCGTGAGCGTGTACACCGCCCGGGCCACGAGCCGCCCGGGGTAGCCCTCGTCGCCGTCGGACGAGACGAGCTCGAACTCCACGGCCGGGCCCCGGGCGGTCGCCCGCGGCGTCCCCTTCCAGAGCCGCTTGTCGAAGCCCGCGACGCCGCCGTGGAGGTGGTTGGGGCCGTCGTTGGTGGCGAGCGGGTACGTCGTGCCGTCGAGTGCAAAGCGGCCCCCGGCGATCCGATTGGAGCAACGGCCACAGATGGCGCCGAAATAGGCCCGCCCCTTCAGGTAGCCGTCGAGCGTGTCGAATCCGAGGACCACGTCCGTCGGCTCACCGTCCGTGCCCGGCTTGGGCGGCACGAGGAAGCTCGTCAGGGTGGCGCCATAGTCGGTGAGCGTGGCCCGCCATCCGCCGGGCACCTCGAGCGTGAAGAGCCGGGCCTCGCGGCCGTCGGGCAGGCCGCCGAAGCTGGTCACGGTGGGCATGGCCGGATCCTGCGCGACGGCCGTGGCCAGGAGACCGCAGGCCCAGGCGACGATCGCGGCCATGGCGCGGCGGGGACGACGCATGCCCGACACGATGCCACCGCGGCGGCATTTTGGCAAGCGGGCGGGATGCGACCCACTCATGCGCATCGCACTTGACCCTCGCGCGTGCTGCTGGTCGGGGCTGCCCATGCCCCGTCGCCGGACGTTCGCTTCGGGCCTCGTGCCCTTCGCTCACTCGCTGCCGGCTGCGCTCTCGGCATCCTGCCTGCGCTTGCCGCCAACGCCGGCTCTCGGAGCACGGCCAGCCCCTCCCTGTCCTTCGTTGCCCGGAAGCGGCTCGGGCGCGAGGCTCAAGTGGGAGCCGTATCAGGCCGCCTGGGCCTTGGCGGGCGTGCGGGGCTTGGCGGCCGGAGCCGACTCGGCCTCCTCCTGCTTCAGGCTGATCCAGCCGTCCACGCTCCAGGGGCCGCCGCCGTAGGCCATCAGCGCCAGCAGTCCGCCGCCGATGGCGAGGTTCTTCATGAACTGGATGGTTTGCAACTGCCGCTGCACCGGATCCGTGAACCGCCAGAAGTCGTGGAAGTAGAACGTGGCGGCCGCCAGGAAGACGAAGAGAAAGATCGCGCCGAACCGCGTCCAGGCGCCGAGGACGACCGACAGCCCGCCGATGAGCAGCAGGCCGATGGCGCCGAACAGCGCGAACGTGGCGTTGGGCACGCCCTCCGCCGACATGTACTCGACTGTCTCCTTGAAGTGCGGGATCTTGTTGCCGACGGCGCTGGCGAGAAAGATCGCGGCGATCAGCAGCCGTGCCAGGAGCGAGACACAGCCCTGCACCGCCGTCGTGAACGTTTCCATCGCAGCACCTCCATGGCCGGTTCGTCACCCGGCACCGCCGGGAGGGAGGGATGGTCGCGAAGCCCCCCTGTCACGGCAAGGCCAAACTTGGCCATGGCCGTGGCCGGAACGAAACCCGCCAGGCCTGGGGGAAACCCGCCAGGACCGCAGTCGCGGCGGGCCTAGCGGGGCGAGGCCAGGGAGGGCTCGTCCCGCGTGATGCCCCGTCGCCAGGATGGCGACAGCCCGACCAGCCAACCCTTGGCGTTGGCTGCGGCGGGCCTAGCGGGGCGAGGCCAGGGAGGGCTCGTCCCGCGTGATGCCCCGTCGCCAGGATGGCGACAGCCCGACCAGCCAACCCTTGGCGTTGGCTGCGGCGGGCCTAGCGGGGCGAGGCCAGGGAGGGCTCGTCCCGCGTGATGCAATGCAACCCGCCGCGGCCGCGGACGATCTCCCGGCAGTCCACGGGCACGACCCGCCGGCCCGGGAAGCAGGCCGCGAGTGTTCCCAGCGCCGCCTCGTCGGTGGCGGCATCGAACACCGGCACCCCCACGAAGCCGTTGCCGACGTAGAAGTTCAGGTGGCTCGCCGGAAGCTGCGTCCCCTGGAAGGAGAACCGCGGCGGGATGTCGATCGGGATCACCTCCAGCCGCCGGCCGGCGGCGTCGCGGAGCGTCGCGAGCCGCGCGAGGTTGGCCTCCAGCGAGGCATGATTGGGATCGAGCCGGTCGGGCTGGCGGGCCGCCACGACCCGGCCCGGCGCCACGAACCGCACGAGCTGGTCGATGTGGCCGTCGGTGTCGTCGCCCGCGAGTTCGCCGCCCGTCCACAGAATCCGCTCCACGCCGAGCCACTCCCGCAGGGTCCGCTCCATGCCGCCGCGGTCGAGGCCGGGATTCCGCCGGGGATCGACCACGCACCGCTCGTTGGCCAGGAGCGTGCCGGCGCCGTCGGTCTCGATGGCTCCGCCCTCGAGCACGACACCCGGCGCGAACGCCCGCATCCCGAGGCGGGCCGCGATCGCGCCGGCCACGCGGGCGTCGGCATCCCACGGTGGATACTTGCCTCCCCAGGCATTCCAGCCCCAGGTCACGGCGGCGATCCGGTTCGCATCGCCGCCGCCACGGTCGCCCGCCGCGGCGGGCTCGCGCCGCACGAACACCGGGCCCGTGTCGCGGATCCAGGAATCGTTCGTGGCGACGTCGACGAACTCGACTCCCGGCACGCCCGCCAGGTGCCGCCGGGCATCGGCCAGCACGTCTCCGCTGCCGACGATCCGCACCGGCTCGTGGGCGGAGATCTGCCTGGCCACACGGGCATAGGCCGCCGGGATCGCCGCGAAGTCGCCGAGCCACGTGGCCCGCCGGTGCGGCCAGGCCAGCCAGGTCGCGGCGTGCGGCTCCCACTCCGCCGGCAGCCGATAGCCCAGCGCCGCGGGCGTCAGGCCGGCAGCGACGTCCCCGTCCGGCTCCGCCATGGATTCATGTCCCCCAGCGGTCGAGGAGGCCGCCGTAGGCGTCGATCCGCCGGTCGCGGAAGAAGGGCCAGCGGGTCCGCGACCACTCGATGCGGCCGAGGTCGCAGTCGCACACGATGGTCTCGGGCGTGTCGTGCCCCGCCTTCGCGAGGCATTCGCCGTTGGGCGCGTAGACCACGCTGGCGCCCCAGAAGCGGAGCGGCCCCTCGCGGCCGGTGCGGTTGACGGCCACCACGAACACGCCGTTGGCGATGGCGTGGCTCCTGAGCATCGTGTCCCAGGATTCGTACTGCTCGCGGTGCAGGGTCTCCTCCCCGTCGAGCCAGCCGATCGCGGTGGGATAGAAGATCGCCTGGGCGCCGGCCATGGCCGTGAGCCGCGCGGCCTCGGGATACCACTGGTCCCAGCAGACGAGCGGGCCGACGGCCAGCCGGCTCGTGGGGACGCTCATGAAGCCCGTGTCGCCCGGGGCGAAGTAGAACTTTTCGTAGTAGTGCGGGTCGTCGGGGATGTGCATCTTGCGGTACACGCCCCTGGTCGTGCCGTCGGCGTCGAAGACCACGGCCGTGTTGTGAAACAGCCCGGCCGACCGCCGCTCGAACACGCTCCCCACGAGCACGACGCCGTGCTCACGCGCCGCCGCGGCGAGCCGCTCGGTGAGCGGCCCCGGCACGGCCTCGGCCGCGGCGAACCTCCCGTGGTCCTCGGCCTGGCAGGGATACTCGCCGGCGAACAGCTCCTGGAGGCACACGACCTCCGCCCCGCCCGCCGCCGCCTCGGCGATCCCGGCCAGCGCCTGCGCCACGTTCCGCTCGCGGTCGTCGGTGCAGGCCGACTGCACGAGGCCGATTCGCACGACCGCGCCGCCTGCGGGCCTCGATGGTTTCTTCATGGTCGTATGGTACGTTGCGGCCATCGAACGTGCAGCCATGTTCTCGGCCATCTGGCGAATCACGCTCCTGTCCGCTGCCCTGTCGTCGGTCGTGCAGGCCGGCGAGCCGCTCTCCTTCTGCCCCGGCCCGGACGAGCGCTATCGCTCGCCGCTCTACGAGGTGCGGTCGGCGGCCGACGGCCGCGTGCAGGTGAAGCTGGCCCTCTCCGCGGAGCATCCCGGCTACTACTTCCTGCGGATCAACGGCGACTACGGCGACACGCATCCGCTGTTCATCTTCGCCGACCCACCCGAGAAGGACGTGCCAGCCAAGGGCCCCGGCGTGCACTTCTTCGGCCCGGGAGTCCACGACATCGGGCCGCACTACGCGGTCCAGGGGGGCGAGACGGTCTACCTGGCCCCCGGGGCCGTCGTCCGCGGCACGCTCACCGCCCGCGGCGCGAACGTGAGGGTCTGCGGCCGCGGCATCCTCAGTGGCGAACTCCTGCAGGAGGAGTGGATGCGCCACAAGCGCGGCTTCGTGGCCAGGCCGAAGGATGCCCGCGGGCACGGGATCGCCCCGATGGTCTGGAACGACGCCTGGCTTGGCAGCACCACCGTCGAAGGGATCACGATCATCGACGCCCCGAGCTACAACCTGAACCTCACGGGCCGGTACGCGGTGCGGAACGTCAAACTGCTCTCCTGGAACTACAGCACCGACGGCGTCGGCGGGAGCGGCGGGCCCGGCCTGGTGGAGCACTGCTTCTGCAAGGTGAACGACGACGTGTTCACGCTCTACTGGCCCGGCCGCACGCTGCGCAACCTCGTCATCTGGAAGCAGATGAACCAGGCCGTGTTCCAACTGGGCTACGGCTACCCGCTGGCGGTCAAGGACATCCTCGTCGAGAAGGTGGACATCATCCGCGACGAGACCGAGACGCAGAACGGCCACCGCGGGATCGTCGTGCTGGCCGCCTCCAAGGGCTGCGCCTTCGCGAACGTGCGGTTCCGGGACATGAAGGTCCACGGCGACACGCTCAACCTGCTGGCGATCGACAACCTCGACCAGGACACGCCCTGGTCGCAGACGATCGAGGACGTGACCCTGCGGGAGATCGACCTCGTGCTCGAGCGGGTGACGGTCACCGGCACCGAGCGCGGCCGGTGGTGGGGACCGTTCAAGGACCGTGAGGGCCAGCCGATGCGGTCGCGGCTGCGCACCGCCGCTCCGGGGAGGATCCGCGTGCGGTTCGACGACGTGTCGATCGGCGGCGTGCGGCTCGAATCGGAAAAGGATTTCCCCAACGGCCTCGAGACCCAGGGCGACGTGCGGCTCGAGTTCCGCTGAGCGGAACCGGGGCTCAGCCCGTGACCGCTTCCTCGAGCTTCGCCGCCGGCACGGGGAACTGCTCGGCCAGTTCCGCCACCTCGCGGCGGGTGGCAGCGACCACGGCCGCGTCGTGCGGCGCCTTGAGGACCAGCAGGATCCAGGCGGCGATCCGCCGCATCTCGTCGGCCCCCATGCCGCGGGTCGTGAGCGCCGGCGTGCCCAGACGGATGCCGGAGGGGTCCATCGGCTTCCGCTCGTCGTAGGGAATCATGTTCTTGTTGCAGGTGATGCCGCAGCGGTCGAGCGTCTCCTCGGCCAACTTGCCACCGAGGCCCAGGGGCGTGACGTCCACCAGCATCAGATGGTTGTCGGTGCCGCCGCTCACGAGCCGCACGCCGCCGGAGGCGAGGGCCTCGGCGAGGGCCCGCGCATTGGCGATCACCTGCTTCGCGTAGGTCTTGAACTCGGGCTTGAGCGCCTCGGCGAAGGCCACGGCCTTGCCGGCGATGACGTGCATCAGCGGACCGCCCTGCTGGCCGGGAAAGACCGAGCGGTCGAGTCCCTTGGCATCGACCGCACGGCACATGGCGATGCCGCCCCGCGGGCCGCGGAGGGTCTTGTGGGTCGTGCTCGTGACGAAATCCGCGACCGGCACCGGGTTGTCGTGGAGCCCGGCGGCGACGAGGCCCGCGTAGTGGGCCATGTCGACCATCAACTTCGCCCCCACCTCGCGGGCGATCTCCGCGAAGGTGCCGTGCGGGATCTCCCGCGGATAGGCGCTCGCCCCGGCCACGATCAGCTTCGGCCTGTGCTCGCGGGCCAGCCGGGCCACCTGGTCGAAGTCGAGCCGGTGGTCGTCCCGACGGACGCCGTAATGCACGAAGCGGTAGAGCACCCCCGAGGCGTTGAGCTTCATGCCGTGCGTGAGGTGGCCGCCGTGGGCGAGGTCGAAGGCCAGCACGGTGTCGCCCGGCGCGATCGCGGTCATGTAGACGGCCGCGTTGGCCTGGCTGCCGGAGTGGGGCTGGACGTTGACGTGCTCGGCACCGAACAGCGACTTGAGCCGCTCGCGGGCCAGATCCTCGACCTTGTCCACGAACTCGCAGCCGCCGTAGTAGCGGTGGCCGGGATAGCCCTCGGCGTATTTGTTGGTGAGCACGCTGCCCACGGCCTGCATCACGGCGGGGCTCGTGAAGTTCTCGCTGGCGATCATCTCCAAGCCGTCCTGCTGCCGCTGCTGCTCCGCGGCGATGGCCGACCAGACCTCGGGATCCTCGGATTCGACGAAGTTCACGTTCCTGATCCTCCGGGGGGTGCGGGCCGCGAGACGAACGACCGACCGACCGACGATTCTGGGGCACCGCCGCCGAACGGTCAACGAACCACCGGCAAACCCAGCCCATCTTCACGCGTCGGCAGTCGGCGGGCCGCAGGGTCGCCGCAGCCTGCCGCGCCGGGAACCTGGTGAATCTGCGTGCTGGGGAAATCTCATCAGTCCGAGAGCGGCTGCCGAAAACTCCTGGCGTGCCGGTGGTGCGTGTCGCGACGGTCCTGCCGACGGCGACCGGTCCGGGGGGATGCCCATGTACGTGCTCGATCGATGGATGCGGCGGATGGTGGCGGCCGTCGCCCTTGCCTGCCTGATGAACGCCGGCCGGATCGACGTCCTCCACGCCGAGCCGCTCTCCGGCGGCGGCAGATGGGAGTCCTACGCCGTGGTCGACGCGCTGTTCATGCAGCGCGACAACACGACCAACCCCGTCGCGCTCGTGCTCGACGGCGACACGCTGGCCACGGCGATCGGCACACCCGACCTGCAGTTCCCCACGGCTCCGGGCATCCGCGCCCTGGTCGGCCGCCACGGCCCCGACGACGTCGGCTGGGAGTTCGGCTATCTCGGCGTCTACGGCCTGTTCGCCGATGCAGCGGCCACGGGCAACGCCAACCTGGAGATCGCTCCACCCCTGTCGAGTTCCATCGCCGGCCTGCGGGGCGCTTCTGCAGCCCGGGCCACCTATGCGTCGGTGCTCAACTCGGCCGAGGCCAACGTGCTGTTCACGGATCGGTGCCACCACCGCCCGCGGCTGTCGGGATACGCGCTGGAGTGTCAGCCATGCACGTTCACGGTGGACTGGCTGGCCGGCTTTCGCTGGGCCGGCCTCGACGAGCAGGCCGCCCTGGCCTTCGGCGAGTCACCGACGAGCCTGGCCACGGGCTACGCCGTGCGCACGAGTTCGAATCTGTTCGGCGGCCAGCTCGGCGTCCGCGGCCGGGCCGACTGGCGGGCCTGGGCCGTCGAGGGCTGGGCCAAGGCCGCGCTGGCGGGATCCGTGCTCGCCCAGTCGCAGGATCCGCTGGTCGATTCGATCACCGGCGACGTCTACCGCACCGCCCGCGGCTCGCGGACCGACACGCCCGGCGGGATCTTCGACGTGGGGGCCACGCTCGTCTACCGGCTCTCCGACACCTGGGGCCTGCGGTTCGGCTACAGCATGCTCTGGCTCACCGGCGTGGCCTTCGCCCCGGACCAGTTCGACTTCTCGACCGACACCACGGCCGGCGAAAGGCTCGACGCCAACCAGACGCTCTGGCTGGGAGGCGGAAACCTGGGCCTGGAGGCCCGCTGGTGAGCGACCTGCCGGCGGGCCGCGATCAGCGGACGTCGAGCAGTTCCATGTCGAAGACCAGCGTCGAGTTGGCCGGAATGCTGCCGTTCGGCACGCTGCCGTAGCCCAGGCTCGGCGGGACCACCAGCCGCAGACGCGTCCCGACACGCATCAGGCCAATGATCTCGTTCCAGCCTTCGATGACACGATCGACCGCCGCGACGGCCGTCGCCGTCGTGCCGCCGGGAGGCGGTGCGGAGAAGGTGACCGCAGGCGGCGAGAAATAGCCTTCGCCCTCGTCCGTGAGCGAGATGCCGATCACCTTGCCGGCATTCGCGCCGCTGCCGAGGACGGCCACGCCCGTGGCCCGCCGGCCGCCGGGCGGCGGGGCCGCGAACGTGACGGTCGGCGCCGTCGTGTAGCCCGAGCCGGCGTTCGTGATGGCGCCGCCGCTCAGGCGGCCGTTGCCGCGGAAGACGAACGGGCTGCGGCCCGGATCGCGGGAGCTGTCGAACTTCGTGCCATCGACGAGCGTGCCGGTGTAGTCCACGGTGTTGAGCTTGCCGATCCCGCCGAGGGCGCCCGCGCCCTGATTGATGATCCGGTACGTCAGCCCGCTGGCCGTCGTCTGGTCCCTGAAGATCGTGCGGGCGGCCGCGAGCCGCAGCGGCCCGGCGACGGAGGCGAAGGCCGCCTGCCGGCCTCCGACGGGCGACGTCCGCACGAGCCCGGCAGTGCCGCCGGCGTCCCCCTGGGTGGCGACGTAGCGGTCGATGCGACCGTCGCCGTCGGCATCGACGGCCACGGTGAACAGCGGGGCGTTGGGCCGGGCCAGGCCCGCGAACGGCGTGATCGCCCCCAGCCTCGCCGCGGCGCCCGCGGCCGCCGCACGGCCGGTGAAGACCTCGGTCACCCCGCCGCCGCCGCGGCCGGTCGAGGCGAGGATGTCGTCGATGGCGTCCTGATCGACGCGGCCGCTCGACACCGCCACGCCGCCCCGGAACGTGGCGGCGCCTGTATTGAATCGGGACACGAGCCGCGGCGCCGCGGACACGTCGTAAACGAGCACCGCTGCCCGCACGCCCGGGCCGCTGCCGACGACGATCTCCACCTTGTTGTCGGGCGTGACGGCATCCACGAGCCGGCCATTGGCGAACGTGCCCAGTTCGGCGACCGCCACGGTGGCGCCGCCGTTGAAGGTCGGCCCGAAGGGCGTCAGCGTGCGGAAGGCGACGTTCTGCACGGGGTCGGCGGCGGCGACGGAGAGAAACACGTTCACGGTTCCGGCCCCGCGCGACATCGCGGCCACGATGTCCTCGCGGCCGTTGCCGTCCACGTCGCCGCAAGCGATCTCGACGCCACCGGTGTAGCCCGGGCCGAAGGGGAGCGTGCGGAAGGCGACGAGCTCGACGAGCGTGATCGTGGCCCCCGAGACCTGCTGCTTGAAGGCGCGGACCTCGGCCAGGCGGCCGGGCCCGGGGGCGGCGAGCACCTCCGCGACGCCGTCACCGTCCACGTCGCCCATCGCCACCCGCACGCCGCCCTTGAAGGATGCCTCGAAGGCCATCACCTGCGCCCTGACGGCGCCGGTGTCGGTATCGACGAGCTGCACGAGCGGCGTGCTGCGGACGCCGATCTCGGAACCCACTGCGACGCTCGCCGCGAGCACCCGCCGTCCCTCGAGCGACTCGACCCCCAGGGGGGCGCGGGCTGGACGGCGGACCATGGGAGTCTCTCCGGGGACGGGGGCGGCGAAAAAGCAGGTTCCCTACGATCCTGCATACCTTGCGGTTCGGCCCACCGCAATTTTTTCCGCGTTTTTTGCCCCGTTCCCCGGCCGCGCCGCCTCATTCGATGGCCAGCGGCTCGGGCATGAACGTCAGCACGGGGATCAGGAGGGCGGCCAGCCCGAGCAGGGTGCGGACCATGCCGGGCGGCCGCTGCTCGTCGCGGATCGGCGGATGATCGACACCCAGGAGCGTGACCACGACCACCATCACGACCCAGTTGTACTGGCCGAGCACCACGATCGTGGCGATCGCGGCCAACAGGACCGCCCGGGCCAGCCAGTTGCCCCGGCGGCCGAACACCGCGCAGGCCACGTGGCCGCCGTCGAGCTGGCTGATGGGGATCATGTTGAGGCCCGTGACGAGCATGCCCACCCAGCCCGCCATGAACGCCGCGTTGGGGGCGATCGTGGCCCCCGCCGCCACGTCGGGCCGCACGACGGCCAGCAGCCAGCGGGCCAGGAGCGGCATGGCGAAAGGATTTTCCGTCGCGGGCACGGCCTGGCCGTGGAACAGGCCCCAGGCGAGCAGCGGGATCGCGACGACGAGCCCGGCCACGGGCCCGGCCAGCGCGATGTCGAACAGCTGCCGGCGGTCGGCCCGCGAGCCCTCCATGCCGATCACGGCCCCCATCGTGCCGGTGAGCAGAATCGGCACGGGGATGAAGAACGGCAGCGTGGCGGGGATGCCGTGGATCCGGGCGGCGACGAAATGCCCGGCCTCGTGGGCGCCGAGCACAGCCATCACGGCCACCATGTAGGCCAGGCCCCGCTGCCAGTGCGGGACGAGGTCCGTGGCCAGCGTGTCGTCCAGCCCGAAGAGCATCGGCTGCCAGCCGACGACGCCCGCCGCGAACGTCGTGCAGGCGGTGAGAAAGAACAGCAATCCCTGCAGCCGCACGGGCGAGCGAGCCCGCACCGGCCGGGCCGGAGCGGCGGACGCGGTCTCGAAAGCAGGGGCGGGAAGATCCATGAACGCCCCGCCAGGATAGCCGTTCGGGGCAGAGGCTGATCAGGCCGCGGGCGGCGCCGGCAGCCGACACTGCCTGAAGACCCGCGGACGATGCCGGCCGGCGAATCCAGTCGTGCGGTCGGAGATGCCGTCGCAGGCCAGCCTCGGGATCGCGCGGAAACCGACCTTTTTCCAGGCTTGCTCCCGGCCGACGATGCAACGCACGTCGTTGGAATCAGCCTGTCGCCTTGCCACCATGTCCCGGCATATTCCCCTGCTGCAACGGCTGATACACTCCCGATTCCCCCCTCCTTCGCCCTTGTCCGCCCCGCCTTTTCCCAGAGAGCCCGCCATGCGTCGCGCCGTCACCCGCCCCCTTTCCCCGCTTGCCGCGGTCGCGGCGTGCTGGACGGCGATCGCCGCCGGCCTGACGCCGTCGACCGCCGTCGCGGCCGACGAGCCGGCCGTGGTGGCCGTGGTCGCCGTCGATCCCTACGCCGAACTCAAGCAGCAGGCCAAGTGGGTGGGCGGCCAGATCGACCAGCCCACGCTCGACGGCTTCCTCGAATCCTTCATCATGATGGCCACGCAGTTCAAGGGCCTCGCGGGCCTCGACGTGAACCGCCCGGCCGGCGTGGTCGTCACCGCCGAGGGCCCCGCCGGCGTGCCGGTGGTCCGCGGCTTCGTCCCGGTGAAGGACCTCGGCAAGTTGCTCGCCGCCCTGCAGGGTGTCATCGGCCCGGTTCAGGAGCAGGACGGCGTCAAGGTCCTGAGCCCGCCCGGCATGCCGCCGCTCCAGATCGCGGAGCGGGACGGCTGGGCCATCGTCTCCCTGCAGGGCAGCCCCGACGCCGCCGCCGGCTTGGAACAATCCCTCGACCCCGTGGTGAAGGCTTTCTCGCTCGGCGTGCAGTTGTTCCCCGCGCGGATGCCCGAGGGAATGCGGCAGCAACTGCAGGCCGTGCTCCAGCAGGCCGCCGCGATGCAGGCCCAGCAGGGGCAGCCTGTGGATCCCGCCGCCCTCGCCGAGGGGCTCGAGAGCCTGGAGAGGATCGAGACCCTGCTCCTGGGCGCGAGCGTGGACGTCGCGAAGGAGCGGGTGTTTCTTGAAAACCGGTTCGTCATGGTGCCCGGTTCCGCCGAGGCCACGCTCTACGACTCGATGGCGAAGGCCGCCCCGAGCGTGCCGGCGACCGCCACGGCCGACGGCAAGCCGGCGGCGGTGAGCGGCCATGCGGCGGTCGCGATCCCCGAGTCGCTGCGCGAGGTGGCGAAGGCGGCTGTCGTGGAGGCGCTGCCGGTGTCGAGCAGCGGCCTGACTCCTGGCGGAGGGACTTTCGAGATCATCGTACCCGAGCCTGCCAACACGATCAGCAAACTCCTCCGCGAGCTGGTGCCGGCGATGCTCGACGCGGGGGTTCTCGATGCGGCCTTCACGGTCGATACCAGCGCGAAGCCGGCCGCGGGCGAGGCGGTGCCGCGGGTCACCCTCGGGATGCGGGTGAAGGACGGCCCAACGCTCGAGGCGGCTCTCAAGGCCGCGCTCGGTGCCGAGGGCGTCCTGCCCGCGGGCGTGACCGTGAAGTTCGACACCGGCAAGGCCGGGCCGGCGAATCTCCATGTGGTCGAGGTCGATCTCGCCTCAGTGGCCGACGAGGACGCCGTTCGGGCGTTCGGCAAGAAGCTGCCGATCGTGCTCGGCGTGACGCCGACCCACGCCTTCGTGGCGGCCGGCGGCGACGCCGAGAAGCGGATTGGCACCGCGGCCGGCGGCGGCAAGCCCGACCCGAACGCCAAACCCTTCGCCGGGCTCGACGTGTCGCTCGCGACGCTGGTGGCCTATGCCGCCGGCACCCAGAAGCTGGTCGCACCCGAAGATGCCGCCGGCAGCGCCATGGCGACGGCGGCGGCCGAGGCTACAAGCGCTCTCCCCTCGTCGCTCGTGCAGGTGCTCGTGCGGCCGATCGATCGCGGCATGGCCACGCGGCTCTCCGCCGACGCCGGGGCGATCAAGGTGATCAAGACCCTCGTCATGCTCACTACGCCCGCGGCACCCCAGCCCGCCGGCTTCGGCCCCGGCCCGGTGCCGAATCGCCAACCCGTTCCCCTGCCCGGCCTCGCCCCGTGATCTCCCGCGTCCAGCCCACGAGCATGCCCACCGACACCGCCAGCCCAGTCCTGCGCCGCGAGATCGCCGGCGCGTCCGTCGCCGACCTCGCCAGGGAATACGGCACGCCGCTCTACGTCTACGACGCGGAGATGATCCGCCGCCGCTGCCGCGACCTCGCCGCCTGGGACACGATCCGCTTCGCCCAGAAGGCCTGCTCCAATATCGCCATCCTCGACCTCGTCCGCCGCGCGGGCGTGATGGTGGACGCCGTGAGCCCCGGCGAGATCCACCGGGCGCTCGCCGCCGGCTACACGGTCCATGCCGCCGCCGGTGCGGCAGCCTCCGGCGGGCTGCCGCCGGTGCATCCGATCGTCTACACGGCCGACATCTTCGACCGCGACGCCCTCGATGCGGTCGCGAAACTCGGCATCCACGTCAACTGCGGCTCGGCCGACATGCTCGAGCAACTCGCCGAGCGGGTGCCCGGCGCGAGCGTCACGCTCCGCGTGAATCCCGGCTTCGGCCACGGCCACAGCCAGAAGACGAACACCGGCGGCGAGGGCTCGAAGCACGGCATCTGGCACGCCGACATCCCCGAGGTGCTGCGGCGGGCCGAGTGGGCCGGGCTCGCCGTCAGCGGCCTGCACATGCACATCGGCAGCGGCACGGATCTGGCGCACCTGGCCGAGGTGGCCGGGGCGCTGGAGCGGGTGGCCCGCGAGATCGGCCGGTCGCTGACCACGATCTCGGCCGGCGGCGGCCTGCCGGTGCCCTACAAGCCTGGCGAGGTGCACGCCGACCTCTCCGGCTACTTCACGCTCTGGGACGCGACCCGCAAGAAGTTGGAAGACGCCTTCGGCCACCGCGTCCGCCTGGAGATCGAGCCGGGCCGCTACCTGACGGCCGAGAGCGGGTTCGTGGTCACCGAGGTCCGGGCCGTGAAGAAGCAGGGAGATCGGAAATACGTCCTCGTGGATGCCGGCTTCAACACGCTCGCCCGCCCGGTGCTCTACGGCTCCTACCACCCGATGAGCCTCTGCCCGGCCGACGGCCTGGACAGGCCCGAGCCCGAGGAGGTGGCCGTGGGGGGGCCGCTGTGCGAGTCGGGCGACATCTTCACGCAGACCGACGGCGGCTTCGTGGCCACCCGCAGCCTGCCGGCGGCGCGGGTCGGCGACCTGCTCGTGATCGAGGTCGCCGGCGCCTACGGCTTCGTGATGGCGAGCAACTACAACTCCAAGCCGCTTCCGGCCGAGGTGCTCGTCGATGGCGGCACGCCCCGCCTCGTCCGCGCCCGCCAGACCCCCGAGGACCTGGTCCGCGGCGAGACGGTGTGAGGGCGGGTTCCCGCGGAACCATCGTTCGGCATGCGATCCGCAGCGGCGCGGCCCGGGCCTGCCATGGCCCTGAGAGCCGGCGTGGCTGGCCAGCGCAGCCATGGATGGCGGAGCGCAGGCAACATCGAGAGCGCGCAGGCCAGGATGGCCGCAGCGAACGTCCGGCGACGGGGCCATGGCGGGCCCGGGCCGGATTGAGCCGTGTTTTGCCGGTCCCCGGCGACCGGCTAGGATGCTGGGGACGTTGATTCGTCAATTTCCGACACCGTCAGAGCCGATCACAACGCCATGGCCAAAGCCGGACCCCGCAAGAAACTGCCCAAGGAACTGGCGGTCATCAACGCCGACAACTGCACCGGCTGCGAGAGCTGCCTGGAGGTCTGCCCCGTGGACTGCATCGTGAAGGTGCAGCAGTACGACCAGTTCCACAACCTCCAGAGCTGGTGCGAGATCGACATCGAGCGGTGCGTGGGCTGCGAGGTGTGCGTGCACATCCCGGGCAAGAAGTCAAACCCCTACGACCTCAAGGTCTGCCCGTGGGACGCCATCGAGATGGTGCCCACCGAGGAGGTGGCCCAGGTGGTGGCCCAGATCGGCGGCCCGCCGGAGTACGTGGAGAAGAATTGGGACCGCCTCGTCAACACGGCCCAGCACCTGGCCGAGCTGAAGGCAGCAGCGGGCTAATGCAGCAGCGGGCTCACGCCCGCTGCGCGGCGGGCCGTGCCATCCATGGCCACGGCACGCCAGGCGGCCACGGTGAACGCCAAGGGTTCACCGGGCCTCCACCCGTCGCGTCCAGCGACGGGCAGCAGCGGGCTCACAGCCTCCATCCAGCGGGCCGTGCCATCCATGGCCACGGCACGCCAGTCGGCCACGGTGAACGCCAAGGGTTCACCGGGCCTCCACCCGTCGCGTCCAGCGACGGGCAGCAGCGGGCTCACAGGTGAACCTCGCGCACGAACCGCTTCTGGGCAACGAGGGTCAGGGAGGGGTTGTCCGTGCCCCGGGAGCCGGCGTGGCTGACAAGCGAAGGCAACGACCAAT
>Ga0315906_10006056_pt1 | contig 15056 bp, 16 predicted proteins | sample LakEriMetagenome_4_FD_203526 | JGI IMG/M metagenome (GOLD analysis project Ga0315906, IMG submission 203526) | Freshwater fungal communities from buoy surface, Lake Erie, Ohio, United States - Buoy 2 MA122 | ecosystem: Environmental > Aquatic > Freshwater > Lake > Lake biofilm | place: USA...
ATTCTCTCTCCCATTCTCTCTCCCATTCTCTCTCCCATTCTCTCTCCCATTCTCTCTCTCATTCTCTCTCCTCTCTCTCTCTCTCTCTGTACTTGACGTTGTTGGAGGTAAAGGTCAACATAAACTTGAAAACCTGGCATGTTTTTAAGTTTGATAAAAATATATCAAAAAATGTAAAAAAAATCATTTTTTTTTAAACTTAAATTAGGGTTATATAATATAAAAATATTATATATTATTTATATTTTTACAATCCATAGGTTATTAACCTACATAGAATAACTTCAAATAGTGGTATATGATTTTTAAAGATATATAATTATGTGAAGCTAATTTTTTTGGATCTAAAGTACCAGGTAAATATTCATCATATGTTCAGTTATAAATACCCATGAACATAGTTGGACTCATTTCTTTTATTTCTTTAATATATTTCTGTATATAAATACTTTGATTATGCAAATGCACAGACAGAATTTATTTGAAGTAAGAAAAATATAAAAAATTGAAAAATCTAAGTAAACCAAAAAAATATGTATAAAAAATGGTAATTATAAACTATTATCATATAAAGTAAAAATAGTGGTTAAATAATAAAAATTGATTTTTTTATTAATCTAAAATTAAAATATAGAATACATAAAGATATGTCAAGAATAACAATAGTATTACATAATGGATTAAATAACAGAAATCTTCCGCTAGCTTCAGTGTTACGATTAGCTAAAAAGAGTAATAGAAAAGTAAATATAATTTGGACATATACTCCTGTAAGAAGCTGTTTAGAATATAAGGGTGATCTATGTAAATTTAATGAAATCTATAAAAGTATAGATGGTGTTACTATTGATGATTACTCTGAAAAAAAAGATCAAAAAATATATGAATTCAAATATTGGGATAATTTAGACCATGTAATTGATATATCTGGAAACAATGATATATTTATTAATTTCGCTCTATATCCAATTATATCACTAGACGATCGTTCTGATATAGTAATAAACACTCAGAATACTTTAAAGAATAAAAATTATATAGAGCTAGACGATTTATGCTATGAAATAGGAGATATTATGAATAATGTATTAAAACCAGTTGATGAATTACAAAATGAGATTGATAATTATGTAAAGAAATTTAAAAAAAATATGCTTGGTCTTCACATCAGAACTACTGACGGTGATTTTGTGAACTTCAATTGGAAAGAAATTATTAATAAATTAATTATAGAATCTGAAAAGTGGCTGAAAAAGGATTCAATAAATAATGGTTTATTTTTAGCAACTGATGACTTAAATGTATATATTCAATTATTATGTCATTTCGGAAATAGTTTAATATTTTATAATCCTCCTGAAACATTATGTAACTCTAAATCCAGTACAAAATTTAATAATGATAAATATAACGTGTTCGTTGGTCTGATAGAATTATATTTATTATCAAAATGTAATTCATATATTATTGGAACATCAAAAAGCACTTTTAGTTTTTGTGCTATGTTAATGGCGGCAAAAGAAACTAAAAAGTATTTAATTAACTCTATTGATACAATCCCAACACTATAATACTAGTTAAATAAAACTCATGTAAAAAATTGCACAGAAACTAACATTGTTAGAATTTTGTTACCCTACAATTATAAAACTAAATTTAGTTTTATAAATAGTATTAATTTAAGCCTTTACTGCTGGAGTGGAAACAGGTGGATCAGACTTAATAAAGTGATTCTTCAAACACTTTTGAATAAGGAAGTAAGTAAGTGGGGAAGTTTCAGTTTTAGAGTCATACTTCAACAACTTAGACAACTTACTATCTGCAATAATTTGTCTTCTATCCTCTGGATTTTGAAGATTATGCACCTTAATATAGTCACATAAATACTTGGTGACATCTACTCTAGATTTTAATTCGTTCGCGTCCCATCCAGTGAACTTTGCCATTTCCTTAGAAATCTTTACTGGCTTCAAAAATCCAGAAACCTTATTAGTCTTATCAGATGATACAGAAGACGACTTCTTACTCTTAATAAGTCTAGAAGATTGGTTCTTCAAAATCTTCAATTTCTTATTCAAACTTCTTAGAAACTTAACTCCAGAAACACTCTTCCCAGATGATGAATTTCTAATTGACTCAATTTCTGTGTTGATACTATCAATAATTGAATCGTAACTTTGTAGAACAGTTTCCTTTGATGGAGGTGGTAACTTCTTCTTTGAAGATTCTGAAGAACCATCTTCTGAAGAAGTGTTATCAATAATTTCTGCTACTCCTGTTTCAGGAGTAGCTACTACTTTTTCAGTAGTATTAGCAGGAGTAGCAGGAGTATCATTAACTACTTGGTTAGTCTTAGTCTTTTTAGTAGGTGCCATTTGTTTTTATATTAAATACCGTGTCTTTAAGCTATTATTTTACAAAAAGCATTTATATTTCACTTAATTTTATTATATCTCTGACTATCGCCTCGTTCTTTAAATAATTATTCAAACTATCTTCAATATTCAAATTTAGAATTGTTTTATCAATAATTTTAGAGTTTACATATTCATTAAAAAGAATCGGATATTTTACTTTTATTTTCTCTGAAATAAATTTTACAATTATCTGTCTATTATCGTTATAATCTAACGAACTTAGTGCATCCAATATTTTATCACTATTTTCATCATCCATAATTTCTTTATTCAAATATGTTTGAATAGATGAATAAATTTCATCTTTTGGATTTATATTCAACTTTAAGTTATCAGGTAATTCTGGAAATCCTTGAATAACATTCAATAAACGAGATAAGAATCCTGTTGAACATAATCCATTCATTTCTGTCAATTCTTCTCCTAGTCTTTTGTATAGCTCTGATTTATACTTACTGTTATCTATATATTCTTTTATATTATCATAAAAAATACTTAGTCTTATGTTATTTCTAAAAATTGTTCCATCTGTTTTTATTCTGTTTAAACTATTTTCTATCTTAATTTTATTTTTTTCGTACAAAGGATAATATTTTATTAATTCACTAATTACATCTGATGATTGAACAATATTTGTAGTTGTATTTTTTGAATTAACTAAACTATTTGCTGCACTTAAAACTGTTTCATTTATATTATGATCGTGAACGTTTTGACTATCTGAATATATAGTTTGTTTCATATTTTTATTACGATTTAAGTTTGTCTCATGATTTTGTAATTCTGCTATTTGTTCTTGAATAAAAATTATTTCATTAATATCTATATTGCTTTTATTTATTTGTAAATTTTGTCGTAAATTATTTATATTATTTCTTACTTCGTTAATATTATTTCTATCATAAATTATTCTTTCATCTTTTCTAAGTTCTTCTAGTATTTTCTTTGATAAATATATATAATAAGTATTATTACTTCTTAGAAGAATATCTACTGCCGTTGAACGAATTTTTTTATCTTCATTTTTATCAGAAGATATTTTTACTACTTCGTTATATATATCAAATATTTGTTTATTATTACAATTACCGTTCCAAATAATGTATGTTCCTATTTCTAATTTTTTAGATTTATCACTAAATTTATGGTTCATAAATAAAAAATACAGAAAATCTTCGTTCTTTTCTTTACAGAGTATAAAACAATCGTACAAACTATTAACACTTTCGTTTAATTGAAAATATTTTGATATTGAATAAATAATATCTAAAATACTTGGATCTTTATTTTGATTATTAACTACATCATCTACATCTTCATTATTTTTATTATTTTTTTCATTATTTTCATTATTAACTACATCTACATCTTCATTATTTTTATTTTCATTAACGACAACATATTCTATAGAATTATTTTTTTTTACACTCTTCTTATTAGAATATTTTATTTTTTTTGATTGAATAATGTATTTGTATGTATAATAAAAAAATATAAGAAAAAATACAATTATAAATAATAATAATAACATTTTATTATAAATAATGAATAATAAAATAATTTAATTAATGAATGAAAAAACAACTAAAATAAAAACTACTCTATATAAAGACAAAAATATTTATATAAATGTCTAGAAAGTTATCTGAATCAAATAAGAAAATTATTGCTTATAAACAAGACTATAAATGTTTTATTTGCAAACTAATGTTACCTCCATCATTTCAAGTAGATCATATAATTCCACATAGTATAAGTTTAGACGATACCGAAGATAATTTACAGGCATTATGTGCGAATTGTCATTCTATTAAAACTCAGCGTGAGAATTCAAGAATATATAACTTCAAAAAATTACAAAGTAAACAAAACCAAATATTATGCTGGTTTTGTTTAGAAAAAAAGAATAATAATCACAGTTGTAGTAAAATACTTAAACATATTAGTTTAAGTAATAAAAAATCAACTTCCATAATTAATGAGGATTCTTTAGATAAGTTTAAGTTTCTTTCACTTGAACAATTTAATTCTAATTTAGATTACTTAAATATAGAAATATGCTTATATAACTTTTGCATTTACATTAATAATATCATAGTTAAATTAAGAGATGATGATATTTATATTGAAGATATTGGAGAAGCAATATTTTTAGCAACAAGATCAAAAAAGTATTCAAAAAAAATATCTAACATCAACGTAAATATTATTCATAACAATGAAAATGAAGACAATATTAATCAATGCATAGAGTTTTTAGAAGAGAACTTAATAGACTATATTCCAGAAAGAATCTTATTAGAAAGACCGTTTATTTATATAGAATCAAAATCATTATAGATAATTGGTATTTTTTTTCATTTTTCTGTTTCTACTGTTTAAATGTATACCATTACCATAAAAGTTGTCGTAGTTATTATTATTATAATCAACGTCATCTTCTTCAATCAAACTAAAAGATGGATTCATAATACAAATAATAATTATTACGATAAAGAAAATAATCGTATGAACGATATTACCAAAAGGTAATACTTTTCCATTAGAATCAATAGTATTTTGGTTAAAATTAAAATTTTTGAATAATCTATTAGATAATTCATACGTTTGAGAAAACGATAAAATAAGAAAAATGATTGTAAGTATAAAAATATTTTTGTAATTCATTAATTTATTTATAAGTAATTTTTTTTTTTATATTACTATTTTTATTAATTTGTTTATGTAAATACAAACAAATTAAATAAAAAATTAAACCTAATAGTAATAATTATTTATTTCATAAATGTCTTGATCACTTTGATGTATATTATATTTACAAAACATTAACATAAAAACATTTTGTTGTTCTAAAGTTATAATAAAAAATAATTTATTTTTTATTATTATTATAAAGTAAAATGGAAAAAGTAAATAATTTGAATAATTTAAGTGGATATAATCAAATGCGTGCTCCACGTCCTGTTATAGGAAAATGTTTAGAAACTGGAAAATGGAAAAATGAAGATCAAGTTAAAGATTGTTTAGATTGTGTAAATAAACTTGGATATAATGGAGATACACAATTTTATTGTGACGGAAAATGTATGTCAGAATTTTCTACTAACCAAATTTGTTCAACTAAATCATTAGTTTCAGAAACTTCTTCACAATGCTACAAACCATGTGTTCAAACTGGATCACCTACGTCTATTATTTCATCTGGATTCAGAAACCCAGAAAATTTTGATAATAGTAGTTTTTACGACAATGAATATAAGTATAGTGTTGAAATGGCATCAACTCGTGGATTCAAACCTTTTATAGGCATATAATAACTTATTATGTTATATTCTTTTATATTCTCCAATTGATTAAAGTCTATATTAACTTAAAGTTAATGTCCATTCTAAAAAATTTGGCTGTAAAATAAATTAAAAAGTGTTGATATCTATGTCAGATTTGTTTTTTATTTTCTTTTTCTTAATAATATATTTCTCTTTTTTTGCATCAGGGAAATTTTCCCATTTATTATAAAGATAAGTTATAACATTTTCAGAATCAAGTTCAGGATGTGTAAGTTTAGTTTTTTTAGACTTACTTTTAGCATATCTTTCAAAACCAACATTTTTCTTACTTAATTTCTTTTTATTATTTTGTTTAGTTTTATTTTGTAATTGGTAATTTTTCATTTCATTTTTATATCTCTCCCTATCTTCAAGTGATAGCTTTTCATACATCTCAACTTCATCTGGATTATCTGTTTTCATATTATTCCAAATGTTACCTAATAAAGATACAATTTGTTTTACAGAAAGATTTGGATTCTCTTCTTTGAGTTTCTGTCTATAAAACTTACAAAAAAATAAATATCCTGACTTACCTCTTTTTGGTTTATTTGGATCTTTATTTGAATTTTTTTTAATAGTCTTTATAAATAATTTTTGATTAGTTTCGCTATTCCATTTATCAATTAATTTAATATTATTATTACTATCTTTACTATTTAGTAAAAAAGCTTGTACAAAATTATTAATACTATCAATTAACATATTTTTATTCTTAAAAATATTTTCTTAAATAAAACTTTATTTTTACATAAATTTATCAGTAAAATCGTGTTGTTATAAAAAAAAACTCTCTATATTTTTTCATTACCTATTTGATTATAATTCTATCAAGCTGTTGTAGTTCTACCACCTGTAAAAGAAAAAGTTCCAGTTATGTGAATGATTATGAATCCATATATTTATTTATAAAATAAAAGAATTAATATTATGGATAAAATTAAATTATTTTTATACAGATCTGAATATCAATATATTGAAGATATTTGTAAATATATTGGTATAAAAATAATATCAAATAACAAAAACGAATTAATAAATAAAATACTTATTTGCTTTAAAGAATATGATGAATTTAAAACAAAAAATTTGAATAAATATGTTATTTGTAATCAGATTGGAAATAAAGGTAAAGAAGGAATAACATTTTTAGTTAAGTTTAGAAATAAAGAATATGCTATGAAACGTTTCAACAAAAAAAAATCATCCATAAACATACAAAAAGAGGCAACTTTACAAATAAAAGCATCAACATCTGGAATATCTCCTAAAATTATTGATGTGGATATTGTTAACAACTTTATTGTAATGGAAAAAATGGATAAACATCTCATAGACTTAATTAAAGAGAATAATGGTTGTCTTTCTGATAATTACCAAAAACAGATAATTAATATATTTATGAAACTTGATCAGTGTAAAGTTTTTCATGCAGATAGTAATCTTATTAATTATATGCTTAAAGACGATAAAATTTATATTATTGATTTTGGTATGTCTAAGTTAATTGATGATAAATTAATAAAAAAATTAAATACAAACACGCCGAATTTAGAATTTATGAACTTGGGATTTATTCTCAAGTTGAAAGAATTTAAGTTTAATAGCTCTTCTTTCAAAGTCTTACTTTCTTTTGTTTCAAATAGCAATAGAATGAAATATGGATTGTAATTGCATGAAACCAACACATACTTATATTATATAATATATAATATTATTCATTATATTAGAAAATAAAACAATCAGTTTTTAATTTCATTCCACGATGGCTTTGGTTTTCTAATACATTCGATAAATATTTGAACACAATTTTATATATTTTATATTCTTTCTAGATACAGTTAGACAGCCTCCGAGAATTAGTTTGCGTAGATCTACCACTCCTCGTGATACTCCTTGCTCAAAACGTAAACGTTCTTACTCTCCAAAATATTCTTTAAGAAAGAAATCCAAAAAATAAATAATAATATTTTTATATAAAAATTATATAAAAATTTGTTGATTTTCTTTTCATACATTTAATTATCTTCTTTTATGTTTTTTACTTGAGTTAACAGAAGATTTTCTTTTTTTTGTTTTTCTTTTTTTTTTTGAACCATCAATGGTTCCTTTTGGGTTAGATTTTCGTTTAGAAAGTCTAGAAAGTCTCAAAAATAATTCTTTCCCTTTAGAGCCACCATATATATGTGATTCTCTTTTAACTGAGCTTACAATATTTCTTGCTTCTAAATGTGAATTGTATCTATCTACATCATTTATATATTTTTTATAGTTTTCGCTTTTACCGATTTCTTTGTCGTGAATATCTCGTGCCTTTAGATTTCCAGGTTTCTTTGTTGATTTTGATTTTCTTATAAAACTGTCTAGATTTTGTTTTTGTTTATAATTCAAATACATTTTTACATTTTCTAAGTCGTTGTCTTTGTATCTAGAATGTCCACTATCTTTTGTTAAGGTGTATGTACTTTCTGGTACATTTTCTAATTCTTTATTCAAGTTATGATATTTATTAATAAATTCTTCCAATTCATTTGCTACTTGTTTTAATGTATTGGAAGAACATTCCAATTGATTTTTTATTCTCCTTAATGTAAAACCAGTATCCAACTCCAGTGGAGTTGGATTGAGTTTTCTTTTTTTTGTAGTAGATTCTGACATATTTATTTAAATAAATAAAAAATATTTTTTTACGTATTAATATTATTTGATACATGGCAACACATAGCGATTAAAATATAAAGAATCTTTTTCTGGATGAAACTGGAATCCAGTTACTGCAATATTTATAAAATCATTGATTTTCGCGATTACTAAAATATTTTGGTACAGATTTTGTGTTATATACTAAAATAAATTAGTTTATGAATAAAATAATAATATTATAAAGATGAATATTATTATTTATATAGCTACTGCTACTATTATAATATATTTCTTATTAAAGAAAATTAATGATAATAAAAACAAAATTATTGTTTCACTAACAACTTCTCCGAGAAGAATTTATTTCATGAAAAAGGTTATTGACTCTATTTTAAACCAAACTTTGAAACCTGATTTAATTAGAATTAATATTCCTAAAATACATAAAAGAAGTAACCAAACTTATAAAATACCTATCTTTATTTTGAATAATCCTAAAATAAAAATATACACATATGATGAAGATTTAGGACCAATTATGAAAATTCTTCCTTCAATTATTGAAGAAAAAAATGCTACAATTATATACACTGACGACGATGTTTTGATGTTACCTAAAACGATTGAAATTTTTATGAACTATGCTTCAAATGATCCTTATTATGTTTATTGTTTATCTGGTTTCAATTATAATAGAAACTTATCATGGAACATTAATAAGAATTTATTTTCCGAATTTGTAAATATTCCAGAAGGTTACATGTCTGTATGCTTATCTTCTTCTCTTATAAAACAAATAAGTAAAAAGTTATTAAGCAAATATTATAATTTATGTAAAAAGAATGAATTTTGCTTTACTAGTGATGATCTAATTTTAGGTAATTTTTTTGCTATGAATAACATAAAAATAATAAGAATTCACGAAGAAGATACTAACTTTTATGAATGGTGGTATTCTGGTTGTGAACTATCTTATGGAAAAGATGGTGATGGAATTCAACATATAAGTAATGATGAACATTATTCAAGATATAATAATGCTTATGATTTTTTAAAGTTAAACAATATTAACTATTTATAACTTATAAAAAATTATTATATTTTATATTCTTTAGATTCAGTTAGAGAACATCAGATTCAATCAACACTAGTATATCATTTAAAGATAATATTTTGTTCTATAAAAAATGAAGACTAATATAATAGTAGCAAAAAGTAATTCAGATATAATAGAACATTTACATGATGCAATTGATTTTACAATTGATTCGGAAAAAAAATATTATACAAACTTTTTTATACAATCATGAAAATATATATTGTAAAGCTAATGTAAATAAAAATGAAGAAAAAGTATTTCAATTTAAATTAATTGAAAAAAAGAGATTAGGTAGAAAAGTTAAATGTTGTTGTGAAGAAAGAAACAATAGCATATTCGAGTCTATCAAAACATAGATTAACTAAAAAACATATAAACAAAGTTGGAAATAATAATATATATTATCCTACAACAAAATGAACTGGATACCCTTCATAATCAATATCATTTTCTAATACTGTTCTACTTATATATGTATATGTATATGTATATATAAATAAAAAATATTATAATCTTTTTGATTTTTTTTGTTGTTTCTTTGTTGATTTTCTTTTCTGTTTCTTTGTTGATTTTCTTTTTGATTTTCTTTGTCCATCAGCTCCTGGTGGTGCAGGAATAGCTACTGGTGGTGCAGGAATAGCTACTGGTGGTGCAGGAATACCTCCTGATGGGTCTAAGTTTTCAATTCTTTTTTCAGTCTTAAATATTTTATATTTATAGTCTAAGTTTTCAATTCTTTTTTTAAAACGATCTTTATTAGTTAGTAATTTATGGAGAGTTATTATTTCCACATCAGTATTATCAGTATGTCTAAAATGTAGTTTATCAATATAATTTTGTTTTATTTTAGCAAAAGTATTATTATCTTTTATATCATTTTCGTGTTTATTAGATTCATTTTCTTGTTTTTTCAACATTGATTTTATATATTCAACATCAAGATCAGTATTAACAAAATTGTCTTTATTTTGTGTGTTTTTTTTAATATTTAAATCATAAACAGTAGCTTTAGTAATATTTCCAGAGAAACTAGAATCGTTAATATCCAATATAAATATATCACCATATTTTTTATGTCTATTTTCAACCTTTTCTTTTTTTTTTGAACCGAAAAGACTAATATAATTTATATTAACAAAATCTTTACAAAAAGGAAATTCTTTGTAAATATTTTGAACATAATTCTCATCAACCTCAGGAAATAAAGATAATTCCATTTCCTTTTGATTATCAAATAATTCGTATAAATTTAAATCACAAACATATTCAATAATTTTTATTTGTGAATCATCGCGATGTTTAGATTGCATTAAATTACAAAATAATCCACGTAAATCTGTAAACAACAACGTTTTATTTTTCTTTGGATCAAAGTCAATATCGTGATCAACTCTGTATAAAATAATATTTTTAAAAGAGCTATTTCCCATTTTATTATATATAAATATATAATAAATAAAATAAATTTAAGTGAAACAATAAAACTAAATGAAATTAGAAAATATTGATAATAAAGTAGTAAAAATAGGAAAATCAGCAAGTGAAAATTGGGAAATACTGACAAATTCAAAATCACATCATATATTTTTTCATTTATCATCATTTCCATCATGTTTTGTAATTCTTGAAACAAGTGATGATAAAGAAATTATTAGTTTATCTTTATTAGAAAAATGTGCATTAATTTGCAAAAATAACACAAAGTATAAAAAAATGAATAATATAAAAGTAGATTACACTATATGTGAAAATGTAAAAAAAGAAAATAATGTTGGAGAAGTTTCATATAAAAGTAATAAGAAAGTAAAACAAATAAAATTATAATATAGTACTTAAATTTATTTTACTAAAGAACGTGCTTCTTTTAATGCCATTTTATCAACTTTTTCATTATATTTGTTTCCAGAATGAGCTTTAACCCATTCAAAATGAATAATCTTATTACAAGAAACTTTATCATATTCTTTCCACATTTCTACATTTTTTTTTCTCTTCCATATTCCTAATGCGCAATTTATTACGTACAAACTATCACTATAAATTTTACATTCTTCGTTTTCTTCAATTAATTTCAAGCCTTCAATTACTGCTGTTAGTTCCATTTTATTATTTGTTGTAAATTCATTATTATCACTTGAATGGATTTCATGATCATCACTAATTAATATAAATGCCCATCCTCCAAATCCTGGATTTTTTAAACAACTACCATCTGTAAATAAAAATTTCATAATAAATAATATTACTTTTTAGTAATTTATATTTATATCATTTTTACAATAATAAATAAAGTATAAAATATATTTTTTTATATTTAAATAAATATATATGAAGTTTATCAATAATAATTTGTTACTAATAATAATGTTAACAACAAAGACTTTTGTTTTTTCAGATTTAAGAATGGCATCTTCACCAAAAAATAAATTTCAAATAGAAAATAGCAATAATGCTATTCCTTTTGTTAAGGAAAGTATAGCAGTTTATTTTGAGCCAAATGATTTTAATTATGTCGGATTAGAAAATCAACGAATAAATAATTACGATAACTTTTTACGTTCTAATATAGATAACCAACATGATAATCGTGATTTTTATAAAGAGGTAGGAAGAGATATGCTTCCTTTTCGTACTTTAGAAGGTGGTAATTCAATTAATGAAGAGTATAATAGAAATTATCACATTACTGCTTATATAGGTAAAGAAACAATAATTCCTCTTCGTTGGAACAATCCACATTCTGCAGAATGTGAAATAAATTTATGGATAAAAAGTATAGATGGTTATGATATAGTAATTCCAATAAAAAAACCATCATGTTGCGGTGAAGGATATCAAGATAATGTAATATCATTTATAATTCCTTTAGATTTTGTTGATATGTATAGTAAAGTTCCAGGATTTTCCGGATGTAATAATTTAGGAGATTGTACTTTACAATTATATGCACATTCTGTAGAACCACGTACATATGCAATAGGATCACCAATTATTATTTTTGGAAATAATAACTTTAATATGAGTAAAAATTTTGCAACAGACTACAGTTTAGTTGATAGTCAAACAGTTGATCCTATGTTAAATCTTAACTATTTAGATAATGATATATGTTTACCTACTACAAGTAGTTCATCTCATATTTCTTCTTGTAAACCAAGATTTGCTCGTCTTGTATCTGATCAGTTTAATCATGCCTATCAAAATAGTGATTATTCACCATATAGTGGTCAACAACATGAATCTATAAGTAAAAATTTACAATCAGCTATTATTTTACGCATGGTTGCTTCAAGTGGTGAATTAAGTAAATCTCTTTTTAATAATGACGATATAAATTTTATTGATAATTTAATAAAAAAAGTTAATTTTATAGTAAGTAAATATGAAACCGAAGCTAACAATATTTTCAATAAAATTAAAGATAAATTTGAATATGAATATTACATAGGTAACCAAAAACTTGCTAAATGTTTTAGATGTTATGACACAGGATCAGTTAATAATAACAGAATAGAAAGACAAACATATATTCCTTCTTTTTTTATTAATGATAAAAATATTTCTAAACAAATTAAGAATTCATTACCAAATGACTTACAAAAATTAATTATAAATGATGCTGTTCAAATTTACTTTGCTTCATTAAAATCTATTAGTGATGATTTTAATAAAGCATATAAACGTGGATTTATATATCATCCAGCAATGTTAAAACCAAATATTACTACTATGAAAGATATTACTAAGTTTCTAAAAGTTGATAATAAAGGAAATATTGATAATGGTATTTTTGCTTCTAGTCAAGCAAATATTATTAAAAAACATAATATTGAAAAAATTATTTCTTTGATTGATAAATTTTATTCATATAAAAATAATACTACTCCTTTTTTTCCTACTACATCAATTAATGATAATAATATTTTTACTACTTCTTTTCCTGTTATTAATAATACTTTACCTCCAAATCCAGATGATAATTTACCAACAAATCCATATGATAATTTAGACTTAGATAAAAATAATGAAGAAAATAATATCTTAAGATCTGAAGCATCTTTTTTACATAAAAATACTTTAATTTATATTATTTTATTATTAACACTGATATTTAGTTAAAAAAATGATTTTTTTATATTTATTGGATTATATTTTACATTTTTATATGACTTTATTAGATATAGATAATATAAAATATAGACTTTTCTTAGCTATTAAGAAGAGAAATATCAAAGCGAGACTTGCTATGCTTATTAGGAAAAGAGATATAGATTTATGGTTATTAGGAAAATAAAAAAGAAACGAAACAGAATTAATAATATAAATTAAATAATTTATATTATATCAGTGTTTGTTATTATAAAAAGTAAATACATTATTTTTAGTATTATTTAAATTCAAAGACTATATTCTTTTTCGTCATAAAGAAATTTATGTTGTGTATGTTAAGTAAATTCTTGCAACTAAAGTTTCAGTTCCAGGTAAATAATTAGTTGCTGGACATCCCAAATTTGTAGGTGTTGCATTAGTAAAAACTAAAGTTGCCGATGAATAATCATAATCAAGTCTACAAGCAGTTTGATTAAATAATCCAACAGCACGACTAGTTGTAGGTGTAGCAGTATCATAAAAATTTCTTCCCCAACTTATTACAGAAACAGGATAAGAAAATGCGGGATTTAAATTAGTTATAGTTATTGTTGAATTATTTGGCCCTGCGAAGTTGAAAATGTTAGTACCTGATATATAGCTATTTACTATAACTTTACTTAGGTAAGTAACACCTGAATAATAAACATCAATTTGTCCAACTGTTCCCAATGATGGTCCAGTCGGTCCAGTTGCTCCATCTAATCCGATATATCCAGCTGGTCCAGTCGGTCCAGTGCATCCACTGTATCCAGTGCATCCGGTTGCTCCATCTAATCCAATATATCCAGCTGGTCCAGTTGGCCCAGTTGATCCAAGTTGAGTATACATAATTTGACTAACATTTAAATAAGCGGAAGGAACATTTGATAATGTAGCGGTAGCATTTGATGCTTGCAATTGAATATTGCTTGATGATGAGTAGTAGTATAATTTTAATTTATCTCCAATAGAAAATGTTCTGGTTATTTGACTACTAACAACTAAAGGTACTGATCCACTAGAAACAGAAAATGTTTTTGAAGAATTACTTAAATTTGAATTATTTAATTGAAACCAAACAGTAGCGTTTGCTACACTACCTGATGTATTAATAAGTTGTAATGAATAATTAATATTAAAAGTACCAGAACCCGAAATAGTAATTTCTGCACCTAATGTTGAAATATCAGATGTATATAAAGCTAAATTATTATAGGAAATATCTGCTAATGATATACCACCTCCTACATTTCGTAATGTCCACACAGTACCATTTGTTGAACTGTAAATACTATGAGAACCAAATCCTGATGCTAACCAAATGTTATTATAATATTTTACTGATAAACCTGATATATTAAACATAGTTATACCTAAACCTGTCCATATTGTACCGTTAGAAGAATAAGCAATTGTATTTACAGAACCTCTTCCAACTGC
>Ga0315906_10006059_pt1 | contig 15051 bp, 9 predicted proteins | sample LakEriMetagenome_4_FD_203526 | JGI IMG/M metagenome (GOLD analysis project Ga0315906, IMG submission 203526) | Freshwater fungal communities from buoy surface, Lake Erie, Ohio, United States - Buoy 2 MA122 | ecosystem: Environmental > Aquatic > Freshwater > Lake > Lake biofilm | place: USA: Lake...
TCCTGCTGGCAGGCGGTTCCGCCCCGTCGGCGCGAAGTCACACGACCTGGGGACTGGAGCTCGACGCGCAGGATCAAGAGTGGATCGCGCTGGACGCCGTCGTCCGCCGCGCTTCTGGCGATGACTCCTACCGGCGCACATATGACTATAGCCGATTTGTGCAGGCGTACGATCTTGCGCCGCCTCCGGGCTATCAGACGATCGAAGCGTTTCTCGAGGCATTGGCAAACCGACTTCGTGAGCTGCATGGTTTCAGCAACCATCCGCTCGAACAATCCCTGCGCGGTGGCTCGCAATTGCAGCTCAACCCGAATGTCCCGCAGGATCCTCTGGTCGAGAAGCTGCTTGCCGCGCTCAAGCGGCCCATAAGCGAATACATTTCCGTGCTCGGCCGCGATCCGGCGCACCCGTTTCTGGCACCCAATACAGGCAAGTGGCGGATGCAGGGCGCCTGGTCAGTGCGGCTTGTGAAGGGCGGCAACCATGTGAACCACATTCACTCGGAAGGCTGGATATCGAGCGCATTCTATGTCGTCGTCCCGTCTTCCGTCCGGGCAGAGAGCAATTCGAGAGAAGGCTGGATCACTTTTGGCGCGCCGCCCTTCAAGGCGGCCGGGCTCGAAGCCGAACATTCCGTATGCCCCAAACCCGGACGGCTGGTGCTATTCCCTTCTTATATGTGGCACGGCGTGAACGCGTTCTCGGAAGACGCCGAACGGATCAGCGTGGCCTTTGACATCGTTCCGGATTGAGAAAAACCCACCTTTCCGTGCACGGAAAGGTGGGTTCGGTAAGATCAAGTTGGCCGGATTCCAGACCCCCTGATCAGGGCGTCCAACCCGGTCCGATATGCTTCTCGAAGAACTCCTTGCCCTTCGTCAGCACGATCGTCCAGTCATCACCCTGGTCCCGGCGAAGATAGTGATCCATGCCTTTGAGTTCGATGAACTCGTAGGGCTTGCCGGCCTTTTTCAGGGACGCAACCATCATCTCAGACTGCTCAATCGGCACGGTGACATCGAGCTCGCCATGCACGATCAGCAGCGGCATGCCGACTTTGTCGGCGTTCTGGTTTGCAGAGTACCGGTTCAGCTTTGCCGCATCGGCGTTGGGATCGCCAATGGCGCCCGCCCAATACTTGTAGGAAATGCTCTGTGTACCGCCTTGCTCCTTGCGCACCCAGGCCTGCATGGCACGAAGGTCAGAAACGCCGGCGCCGGCCAGTGAACACTTGTAAAGATCGGTGTCGCGGTAGCTGGCTGTGAAGGCCACGTAGCCACCATGCGACCAACCCGCCACGCAGATCCGGTTGGGATCTGCGAACCCATCCTTGATGAGCGCACGGGTGCCATCATTGATGTCTTCCTGGATCAGCTGTCCCCATTGGCCATGCCCAGCCTCGACCCATTTGCGGCCCGTGCCCGAACCGCCGCGGAAATGCGGCTGGAAGACCGCGTATCCTTGCGCCGACCAATATCCTGCCATGGGGTCGCTTCCCCAACTGTCACGCGCTTCCGGACCGCCATGCGGCAGCACGATTGTCGGCATGTTGCGGGTCTCAGCGGTTGCGCCCGGCGGCAGCCAGAGATAGCCCCACATCTCCGTGCCATCGGCAGCGACATAGTCGAAGACCATTTTGGAGGGGAGCAGATTGGGATCGACATCGACGCGGGTCGACTGGAACCGCTCGAGATTTCGTCCCGCAGTATTGTAGATGTAATAGGCGCCAGGCTCCTTGGGTCCGTCAACGACCACCATGAAGGAGCCCGTGAAGCTGCCTCCGCTTCCGAGAGAGACGTTTGCATCCTTACCAATCACGTCTTCAATGCCCTGCCAATGGCTGGCGAGCAACGGATCGGAAGGCAGGCAAGTCCACTGGAACCCGTCATAACAGGCGCCGACAACAGCGGCCGTTGTCGGATCGCGCATGACGCTCACGACATCAAAGTAGCCATTCTCGTAGATGGGCTCTGCATAGGTGCCCGTCGTCGCATCATAAACGTAAAGACCATTCGTATCACGCTCGTTAGGCCGTGCACTGACGATTGCCGTGCCTGGACGCGGACCGCGGCCGAGGCCCTGGAAGTCAGGCGCACCGTTGGCACGTTCCTCACCGCGGAAGCGAGCCACTTCGATCCACTTGCCTTTGGCATCCCGCCTGCTCCAGGCCGTGCCCTTGCCGCCTGATACCGAGTCCTCGCGCAGCACCGGTTTCAAGGTGCTGTCGAGCACCCAGTTGATGGTGCTCGAGCCGCCGGTATCCAGAATATCGGCCTTACCGGTCTTCAGATTGACCTTGCGCAGCTGGGTTCCGCCCGTTGTCGGTGTCTGCAGAAGCACATGATCGGGATCTTCGGGAAGTATGTCCTCGATTCCGGCGCTCACCCACCGCGGGAAGCCCTGTTCAGATGACGGATCGTAAAGCGACTTGAGATCGCCGCCGCTGAGATCGCTCGAGAATATCCTGCTTGTATAGGAAAACCCGAGATCGGCAGCATCGGCATAATCGCGCGTCCGGGAACTTCCCTTGCCCTCGACGATTTCGAACTTCTGCTGAAGGCCGAACAAGAGCCGGTCATTGCCCTTGAACTGAACAAAGGTCAGCTCAAGGTTCTGATCCGCGCGTGCCCGCTGGATCGGCCTCGTTACCTTGGACGTCCGGTCGTGAACAACCAGCAGGTCGCCGCTGGCATCGCGCAGGATCCCGGCGACGAATTTGCCGTCCGGCGACAGTGTTGCAGACCGGAAAGTTTCATAGCCGACGAATGCACTCACATCTGCCCGAGCCACCTGGCCTTGCGCCGATGCCGGAAGAACAGCACCTACCGGCGCGGCCAGTAAGAGCGCAGCCAAGGCTGCGCCGATGTGTTTTGCACGCATGAAGAATGCTCCCGCTCAGAATTAAAGATTTCAACGCCCTGTGGTGACAGATATTCGGGCGCGCTACAGCCCCGTCAAGGTGTTTTGGTAGTGACCGTGGGCAACCGCGGCGCTAACAACGCAGCTATGAGCCTACCACCCCGAACCCGAACTGTCGCGATCACCCCGGGTGACATCGCGCGCCTCCTACAGGCAGGCAATGTGCAAATGCGCGCCGGCAATTTGGCCGCAGCCGCCGATATTGCTCAGACGCTGGTGCGCGCAAATTCAAGCATCGTGGATGCCTGGGTCCTGCTGTGCAGCGCTTTGATCCGTATGGGCAGCGCAGATGATGACCGGGCGCTTGCCGATGCTTTGGCCGCAATCCCTGTTACGCATCCGGCGCATTCAATGCTGGCCGCCGAGCGCTCGCGTGTCCTTGCCAGACGGGGCCGTTACAATGAAGGCGTTGAACTGGCTCGTTTGCTTGAGTCTCACGTCCGTCTCACACCGCGTCAGCACGACATCCTATCAAACACATTCACAACTTCAGGCCTGTTTGAAGATGGTTTGGCACATGCCGAAAAGGCCGCCGCCGGTTTGCCCAACGATGCGTCTGCTGCCTATAACCGGGCAATCGCTTTGCGTTACATGGGCCGAATCGACGAAGCGCTTGCAGCGTTTGAAGCGATCCTGTCGTCCTTTCCCGACCACTCGCTTGCCCACTTCAGCCTCGCCGATTGCAAGCGCTGGACTCCGGAAAACAATCATGTGGCAGCGATCGAGGCAGCTCTCAGCCGGCCGAATGTTTCCTCTAACGACCAGGCCCGGCTGAACTTTGCGCTGTTCAAGGAGGCCAACGACGCCGGCCTGACAGATCGTGCATGGCAGGCCTTAACTGAAGGCGCGGAGATCGTTGCCAAGCTTGCACCCTATAATCTTGCAGAGCGCACCGCCTTCACCCAATGGCTTGAAGACAACTTTTCAGGAGACCTCAGCTCTCCCCCCACCGAAGGGCCCGAACCAGTCCCGATCTTCATCATCGGTTTGCCACGGTCCGGCACAACATTGGTTGAGCGAATCTTCTCGGCCCATCCTGATGTGACCGACATGGGCGAAACGCATGGCTTTTCGCTGGCTATGCGCGATGCCGCCGGCTTGCCGCGGTTCGGCGAGTTGGACCTCGACTCGCTTCGCCAACTCGGAAAGGTGGACTGGGCGGATGTCGGAAGGCGCTATCTTCGCAGCCTCGACTATCGCAAACCAAAAACACGCTTCTTCACGGAAAAACTCCCCCACAATTACCACCTCGCTGGTCCAATGCGCCTCGCCTTCCCGCAGGCAAGATTCGTACACCTCCGCCGGGCGCCAATGGACTCGCTGTTCGGAGCCTACAAGGTCCTTTTTGGTGAGGGCTCGTATCTTTGGTCCTACAAGCTCGAGGACCTGGCGCAGGCCTACAAGTTATACCGTCAGATTACAGATCATTGGCGGCGCGAACTTGGCGAAAGCTTTGTGGACGTCACCCTTGAGAACCTGATCGCCAACCCGGATGCGGAGATTCGCCGTTTGCTGGCCCGTGTCGGGTTGGATTTTCATGAGGCGTGCCTGGCTCCGCACACGGCAAAGGGCGGCGTGTCCACAGCTTCGAGCAGCCAGGTCCGACAGCCAATAAACAATCAAGGCGTCGGCGCTTGGCGCAAGTATGCAGGCGGCTTCGAGCCGCTGCGCCAGAAGCTGGAAGCCGCGGGCTTCGTGGACGCTAAGGGCGACCCGATCTGGTAGCGTCGACGGCACCAGACTCGATCAGCATCGGGCAGAATTCACCATATCAAAGAGTCATCAAGCGGAGGGCTGCCGGTCCTCTTGCGCGCGCGATGCAGTCAAACCGGATAGCCGATACCAAAACCAAAAAAAGGCGGCAGGTTTCCCTGCCGCCTCTCTTGTTTGGATCGACTGAAGCTTAGAACTTCAGGCGGGCTTGGACCGAGAAGTTCCGGCCGATAACCCACGGTGCATAGAGCGCAGCGTCGGTGTTGGCCTGGTCGAAGAAGCCGCCGACAGTCTGAGGCGGGAACTCGTCCGTCACGTTGTTCACGCCGCCGACGACACGGAAGCGATCCGTCACGTCCCACGCCACCGACACGTCGAAGTTCGACAGTTCGGGGCTGTCCGCAGCATTCGTGCCTGCGAACGTACCGCCCGGATAGTCGGTCAGGAGGCTCGGCACATAGTTGTGACGAATCTGGAACAACCAATCGTCAAGCGTGTAGTCGAGGGTCGTTACAGCTTTCCAGTCCGGCGTTGCGCCGCCGATACCTGCTTCGGTCGTTCCCTGGATTTCCAGGCCACCAGCGTTGTACTCGTTGGTGATGGTAACCAGAGTGTTGAACCCGACCGAACCGGGAACAGTCTTGAACACTTCATCGATGTCGAACTGGTAATCAACCTGCAGGTCGACGCCCTTGATGGTTGTCGTTGCCAGCGAGTTCACCAGCGAGGTGTCCACCGACACGACTTGTCCGGTTGCCGGATCGCGAACGATCTGTTGGCAATCCGCAGCAGACTGCGCTGTGGCGCCCAGGTTGCTGTAGCAAGAGTTCAGGATCGTCTGAGCGCCGCGAGAAACGATCGCATTATTCAGTTCGATCTCGAAATAGTCAGCCGTCATCCGGAAGTCGCCAACCGGGATGAAGTCTGGCTCAAGCACGAAACCAGCCGTGAAGGTTTCACCTTCCTCAGATTCGAGGTTGGGGTTGCCGAATGCGAAGGCCTGAACCTGAGCGTTGGCGGCAGCGAACGTCGGAGCAAGGGCCGAAGGCACGAAGCCAGCGCCAATGTTTCCGTTGGTGGTGCAGAACGTTGCAAGTGCTGCGTTCGCAGGCTGCGTCGCCGCAGTTGTGCCGGCGCGGCAGGGATCCGTGAAGCTCGGGAAGCCCTGGTCGCCATTCTGGAAGGTCTCCAGAGCCGACGGTGCACGAACAGCTTTGTTGTAAACTGCACGGAACCGCATCCAGTCAACCGGTGCGTAACGAGCGCCGTACTTGTATGATTCAACACTACCCACGGTCGAGTAGTCAGAAACGCGGTAACCCGCTTCGATTGCCAGCTCTTCTGCGAAAGGCATGTCAGCGAGGATTGGAATCGACACTTCGCCGTAGGCTTCGTAGACGTCCAGAGATCCGATGATGTCCTGAACGGCGTTGAAGCCTGCAATCTCGCCGCGGCGCTGAGCGTCATCGGCAAAGAATTTCACGTCATCATCGCGGTATTCAAAACCGACGACAGTCGCGATCGGGCCGGCCGGAAGATCGAACACATCACCGCGGATGAAACCGGAGAACAAAGTCTGTTCAATGATTTGGGTTGCGGCAATGTTGGTCCGAATGAAGTTGGCTGCTGCAGGCGTAACAGTGTTCGGCCCGAAGATATCAACGTTCACGCAATCCGGCAGCCGAGCATTCGCCGCAATGTTTGCGCAACCGATGATGCCCTGGAGCATCGCAACGCGGTTCACGTTGTTCTGAAGCTGCTGGCTGAAACGCCCCTGGCCCCAGCCCGCGGAGAGGTTCCACTCCCAATCTTCGGAGATATCGCCGGAGAAGCCGACGCGGGCCAACAGCTGGGAGTTTACAAACTCGCCGGCGCGCGGGCCGAGCGCGTTGGAACGCCAAGCGTAGGTGAACGGCTCGTTCGTGTTCAGAACGCCGTTTCCGTTGCTGTCCGTGTCGAACTGGTTCAGGATACCGTCATTGTCGATATCGGCTTCGTTCAGGGCCGTCAGCGGGTTGTTGGTCGCAGCAACACCAACGGTACGGGACAAGAGTGCCGCCGACAGGTCAGGATGCGGATCATCGCCGTTGCCGAGAATGCCATCAGGGCCGGAGATCGCCTGCGACCCAACTTCGATCGAAAGTCCGGTGATCGGGGTAGGAGCGAGCTGAACCTGAGCGGTGCTTCGCACATACGACAGGAAGGTCTTCATCCGGATGCTGTCGGTAACGTCATAGTTGCCGAAAGTCTGGATGCCCCAGCGCTCTGCCGGGAGGTAGATGAAGTTGTCCGGCGCGAAATTGTAGCGCGAGGAGCCATTGGCGCGGATCGGAACCGCACAGCCTTGAGCACTGAAGTAAGGTGTCAGAGCGCCGTTGTCGTTGAAAGACAGGTTTCCGCCGTTGACGGCGACCCCTGCGGTCGCAGGGTTACAATCCGTGTTTGCCGATGCGAACTGACCAGCCGTAGCCGGGTTGGTCGAAAGGTTACGGAACGGGTTGGATGCGTTGCTGGAAATCTGGCCCCAAGGCGGGGTAGCCGAACCACCACCAGCGAACGTGCCGGCCGAGCCGAGAGCGCCGAGGCGGGTGCGCGTGTCAAGATAGTCCTGCAGCGAATCGGCAATCTCAACACCGGTGTAGGTGCCGGTGGCCGAGTCATAGCCATAAACGAGGGCGCCGGAGACGCGGGAATAGTCGTACTGGCTCTGCTTGACGCCGTCGCGGTTGAAGTACGACGCATACGTCACGAGGTTACCGCGACCATTGTCGAAGTTGCCGCCGAACAGGAAGTCGGCAGTCTCATACTGAGCGTTGCCGTCAAAGCCGCCGCCAGTACCGACAGTGACCTGCGCGCCTTCATAGTCGTCCTTCAGGATGAAGTTGACGACGCCTGCAATGGCGTCCGAACCGTAAACGGCCGATGCGCCGCCGGTCACAACTTCGATCCGGTCAATCAGGCCGGCCGGGATGGAGTTCAGGTCAACTACGCCGGTGGCCGACGAACCCGGAACGCGCTCGCCGTCAACGATGACCAGCGTACGCGACGGGCCGAGGCCGCGAAGGTCGATGGTTGCGAAGTCTTCGCCGCCAGCGTTGTTCGACGTGACCGTGTTGCCCGGGATAACCTGCGGCAGTTCGTTCAGAAGCGTTTCGATCGTGAGCGTCGCGTTGAGCTCGATCGCTTCAGACGTCACCGACGTGGTGGGGCTGATGGCCTGGAAGTCAGCGAGCGCAAGGCGCGAACCCGTGACCGTAACTTTTTCCTGACGCGCTTCGTCTTCAGTCGCTGCCGGCGCAGTCGTTGCTACCGGCTCATCTTCCGTCTGCGCAATCGCCGGCAGTGCCACGGATGCGATGATCGCACCTGCAAACACCGAAGACGTAAGAAGACGTGTCTTCCAGTTCTTCTCGCTCACCTGAAACCTCCAATGTGAAATAAACAAGTCCCGCCCCTCGCGGGCAATCCGACTCCCCAGAGCCAGACCTTGCGTTTTAGTAACGATAGGGGTGACGGGGTCGTCAATGCCGGGTCTCGGGAAAATGTGGCGAATTGGTGCAAGTGTGACACAAAGGCATCAGTTATTGTTTCGTCATGCAGGCAGATCGTGCATCAACGTGCCTCCCGCGCTATCACTGACCGGAAATCACCCAACCGCATCATCAAGAGGATGACATGAAACTGTATCGTGCTGCCGCCGCTTTCGGGCTTTCCGCTGCGATAACTTCGCTGTCCGGCGCATTGGCCGAAACAGCTCCGGCGCGCCCCACCGATCCGATCTATCAGTGTGCCTCGAAGGCCGATGACGCCGAAAGACTGGCATGTTTCGACAAGGCAGTCGCCGATCTGAAACAGGCCGAAACCAGCGGCGCTGTGCGCACGGTCGACATGGCCGCCGTCGAAAAAATCGAGCGCGATTCTTTTGGCTTCTCCCTGCCTTCCCTGACCGAAATCTTCCGCCGCGACGAAACGCCTGAAAAAGCGGCAGCGCAGCCTGTGGAGGAAGTGAACCTCGCGATTGCGTCGATCACCGTCAACAAGGTGACGCGCCGCGCGACCATCAAGCTCGAGAATGGCCAGGTCTGGGAGCAGGTCGATTCTGAAGAACTGCCTCGCAGCAAGGTACGAAAAGGCAAACAGGCTTCCATCCGGAAGGCGTCAATGGGCAGCTTCCTGATGGTCATCGACGGCAGCGGCACAGGCATCCGCGTCCGCCGGATCGCCTGAACCCGCGGGCCTCGAGGTCACGTCAGGAAGAAGCTCAGCACGACCAGTCCTGCTGCCAGCAGCGTCAGAACCACGACGGCGGCTGTCAGCAGGAAGCCGGTGCGCAGGAAGGACATAACGTAGCCGGTATCATATGTGACCCGCAGCATGCGCCACAGGTAGACGAGCAGGACCAGGAACCCGATCGCTGTCGAAAAAGGCGCAACCGCCGGCCAGACCATCGATACCAGGATGAGCAGCGTGCTCAGAACATAAACGAAGGTCTGGAAGTGCAGGCCGGTGATGATGTGGTCGTAGATGTAGCGTTTGCGGTGCCACGCATACGAGAATGCGAGCAATAGCGAGAAGATCGGCAGGAACAGCAGCGTGAAGCGCGGCGCCCATTCTTTCATGCGCTCGCCGAAACGCTCCTGGTTCTCGTAGAAGTTCGCCATCCGGTCGACGGCAGCCTGCGCGGTGGCGAGTTCCGCTGGCGAGAGATCCGGATTTGACTCGACCACCGACTGGCGCAGCCCATCCCGGTCAATTGACCCGTCAGGACGCACGAAAGCCGCGAGCGAACCGGATTGTTCCCCTGTTTCCAGTGCCGCCTCCATCGCCTGGCGCTGCTCAGGTGTGAGGTCCTCTGCCGCGAGCTTCTCGCGCAGGTCTGCAAGGTCGGCCTCATTGTCCTTGCCGATATTGAACTGGGTCTCGCCGCCAATCACGATATGGCCCGATGGCGCGTCGCCCGGCGAGAAGCGGAATTCCTTCAGCCATGGCTGGTTCTCGAGCACGGTGAACACCGTCAGGAAAAAGATCACCGAGGTCAGCAGGAACAGCCGGAAGGGCGGCACGAAACGCGCGCGCCGGCCATCGATGTATTCCCGCGTCATTCTTCCCGGGCGCAGCAGAAGCATCGGCAGCGATCGCCACAGGCGGCCATCGAGGGCAAACATGTCGCCGATGCTGGAAGCCACCAGGTCCCAGACCGGGCGCTGGAAATCCGCGCCCAGTTGACCACATGCCGTGCAGAACCGGTCCTCGACCCGCGCGCCGCAATTGCGGCAGGCCAATCCCTTCACCACCGGATGATGCGTTCCGCTCGCAAGACCGTCCGCGGAGGCAAGGCCGGCCGCTTCAGCATCGTGTTCCATCACCCACCTCCCCCGCGAAAAAGGCTCAGGGCGTTTTCATACCTTCGCGGCAGAGGAAACGCGAACGATGGTTGTCCTTGGCATTGTCCACCCAGCCGGTGAGCGTCGGATCGACGAGCGCCTGCGTGACCTGCACCCACATCGGCGTGATCGGGAACTCCTCAAGCATCAGCTTTTCAGCCTCAGCAAAGATTGCCGCGCGCTTTGCCAGGTCCTGCTCCTGGTTAGACTGGTTCAGCAGCGCGTCATATTCCGCGTTGGCGTACTTGCCATAGTTCTGTTGGCCGGTCGTCGACTGCAGCAGATACAGATAGTTGATCGGATCATCGAAGTCGGCGAGCCAGGCGCCGTCCGAGACTTCGAAGTCTGTCTGGCGCAGGCGCGCATAGAGCACCTTGGTGTCCTGCTTGACGATGATCGGCTCGACCCAAGGCGCAATCTCGGCCCAGTTCTGCTGCGCCACGGGGGCAACCTTCGGATTGTCGCCGGTCGAGCGGTGGATGAACTCGAATTTCAGCGGGTTGCCGGGGCCGAAGCCGGCCTCCTCGAGCAGGCGCTTGGCTTCGGCGAGGCGCTCGGCGCGCGGCATGTCCTTCCAGCTGACCTGCGGACGCTCCACGTCATAGTTCGAGATGCCCGGCGGCACAAAGGCATAGGCTGGCTCGAAGCCCGGGGTCAGCACGTTGCGCACCATGAACTCGCGGTCGAGCGCCAGGGCGAGCGCCTCGCGAACCCGCGCGTCATTGAAGGGCGCCTTGGTCTGGTTGAACGACCAATAGGTCGTCAGAAGGCCGGGATAGGTGCGCACCCAGCCCGGGAACTTGGCTTCGAGCTCTGCTTTGCGCGGGCCGGAGAAGACGTTGTTGATGTCCAGCTCGCCCGCCGCAATCTTGTTCTCGTAGGCGGCTTCATTCTCGATCTCGAAATAGGCGACCCGGTCGAAACAAGCTTCGGCGGCGCCAAATCCGGTCGGGTTCTTCTCGGCCACGAGCTGGTCGCCCGTGCGCCAGTAGACGAGCTTGTAGGGGCCGTTGACGACAATGTTCTCGGGCTGGATCCAGGCGTCGCCGAACTGTTCGACGATATGCTGCGGCACCGGGAAGGTCGTGTAATGGGTCAGGAGGCCCGGCAGGTAAGGCGCCGGATATTCCAGCGTCAGTTCGAGTGTCTTGTCGTCGATGGCGCGCGCGCCGAGTTCCTCGGGCGGCAGCTTGGTTGCGTTCACTTCCTCGGCATTCTTGATGAGCCAGAGCATCGAGGCATACTGCGACGCGATTTCCGGTTGCTGGATGCGGCGCAGGGCATAGACGAAATCGTTCGCCGTTACGGGCGTGCCATCCGACCAGACATAATCGCCCAGCTTGAAGGTCCACACCGTACCGGTCGCGTCCACTTCCCAGCTCTCAGCCATGCCAGGCACCGGCTTGCCATCCGGCCCATCGGTGGTCAGGCCGATCAGCATGTCGCCGATGATGATGTTTTCCCATTGGGCCGAAGACTTGTGCGGGTCGAGCGTATCGACCTTGGCGGAGATGCCGCGCCGGAGGGTCGGCACATCACCCGGCTTTTCAGCACTGCCGCCTCCTCCGCCGCAGGCTGCGAGAGCCAGTGCGGCGATCGCAAGAACCGAAGAGGTGAGAAGTGTGCGGCGAGTGGTCATGGAAAGCCTGCTCCTGATCGTAAATGGCGCCCGAGGCGAAGTGACTTCGCCTCAATTGTCCCGGGTGACGAAATTTCTGGCCTATTGCTGCCAGACGCGCGCCGGATTGCAAAGCCTTAACGCGTCAACTTGAGCAGAAGCTGAACGGATCAGGCGCGCGCCTTGATCAGCTCGAAAACCGAACGCGGCGTCGGCGTTGCATCCGGCGTCGCAACGAGGCCGCGCTCGATCAGGTCCAGCATGTGACCCAGCACGCTCATCGCGGCGGCCGGATGAAGACGCTGGTCAACATCAGCATACATCCGCTTCACCATCGACGGGATCGAGGTCTCGCCTGCCCGCAGCTCGGCCAGGATCGCGGCTTCCCGCGCTTTGCGGTGATTGGCGTATTCGGTGATGAACGTGTTCACGAACGCCTTGCCGCGCACCGCTTCGCCATGCGTCGGCCAGAGCGTTTCGAAGCCGGTCGTGCGGATCTTCTCGAGGCTGCGCATGTAGGCGCCCATGTTGCCATCCGGCGGCGCGACGACCGTGGTCGACCAGCCCATGATGTGATCGCCCGAAAAGCAGGCATTTTCTTCGCGCAGGCCGAAGCAGAGATGGTTGGCCGTGTGGCCGGGCGTCTCGATCGCATCGATCGTCCAGCCGGGACCGTAGATCACATCGCCATCGCCGATGCGCACATCCGGCGTGAACTGGAGGTCGTCCGGACTGCCCAGCTCATCCTTGGCGGTATGGATGCCGCAATCCTTCGCATACGTTTTGCAGCCGGCCCAATCCGCCAGCGGCGCGGCCAGCGGCGAATGGTCCGAATGTCCATGGGTCACGAGAACATGTGTGACGCGCTCGCCCTTCAAGGCGGTCTTCAGCGCCTCGAAATGCTCCGGCAGGGCCGGGCCGGGATCGATCACGGCTACATCGCCCTGGCCGACGATATAGACGCCGGTGCCCATATAGGTGAACGGACCGGGATTGTTCGCAATCACGCGGCGGATCAGCGGCGAGACCTGGTCAACCCGGCCATATTCGAACTCGATGCCGCGGACGTAAGGTATGGCCATGCGTTGGGTAACTTTCACTCAGGAACGTGAAGCCGCTCAACGCTTCTTCGGTGCGAAAGTCTGCGCGAAGGCCCGGGCCATCCGCCGCGTTGCCCGCAGCTTGCTCCCGAGTTTCAAGGCGACCGGCGGACCCATGTCCGTCTTGTTCGCATCGACGATGAAGATTCGACCCGTCGTCCGATCGCGTAGGACATCCACCCCGCCCCAGTCGAGCCCGATTTCAGCAGCGAAGCGCTCGATCACGCGGATTTCATCAGCGGAGTAGCAATTCTTGGGCTCGTCGAGCAAAACCTGGACATTCTCGTTGAGAAAACGCCGCTCCAGCGGACGGCGCTTGCGAAACACGACAATCGGTGTTCCGCCGACGAGGCAGCAGCGCAGGTCTTCGACCAGGCCGCCCGGAATCTCGTTGTCGATCAGGCGCTGATAGGCTTTTCCGAGAACAGCGCCCGGCAGCGGCCCCTCGATCACGCGCCCGTCATGCGCGGCGTTGGCTTCCGACTTCTCGACCATCCGCGCCGTGAAGGTTTGCGGATCGACCGACAGCGAATCGCCGCTGGCTTTCTCAAACGCAGCGGCGACGCGGGACTTTGAAATGTCGTTGCAGTTGAAGTTGATCAGGCGCGCGCCGTCCTTGACCTTCGGTACGCAGTTCACGGTCTCCGTCGAATCGTCGAACTGCATCACGATGTCGGCCGTCGAGACGTCTTCCACCAGTTTGGCGCCGGAGACATGCATCACCGACCAGATGAAGTACCAGGGCCGCGGCTTGTCCGGGAAGAATGCCATCGTCGGCCGCTTGTGACCTGTAAGGCGCCGCCATGTGCGCCAGGTCTGGACGAAGAAATAGAAGCAGAACCAGGTGAACACGCTGTGCAGCAGCGACAGGTCTGGCACGATGCGCGCGCCGGTTTTCTTGACCAGGATCACGCCCTGGTCGAGCTTGAAATCGTCGGTCCACATCCGGCCTGACATATGCTCTGCTCCCGGTTTGCCGCTTGCGCCGGCCGGTTCGTCTACAGGGGCTGACGCCTCGCACGACTTGTGCCCGGCTTCAACACCTCCTTTGTGGCGCGACTGTGTCAGCCGCCTGGCCTCACAACAGTTCCCGCAGGCCGGACAGGTCGTATCCGGCCCCCGCTGCGGCGTCGATTATGTCGTCCCCGGCGCCCTGCCCTGCATGCACGAGGGCCCAGGCTGTGATCGACCTTGTGCCCGTCCGGCAATAGGCCAGCACCGGCTGCGGCGCCTCGTTGAGGATATGGCTCATTCGCTCGACCACTTCGGGCGTCGGCGCCCCGGAAAACGGCAGGGCGGCGAATGTCAGGCCCAGGGATTCGGCTTTGGCGCGAATCTGACCCATGCGCGGCTGGTCCACCCCGCCTTCCCCATCCGGGCGATTTGCGATCAGCGTCTTGAAGCCGGCCTTGGCCACGGCTTCGAGATCTGCCTCGGTCAGCTGCGGCGCCACGGCAAAATCTGGCGTCACACGGCGGATATCGGCCATGGGGGAGTTCTCCTTGGAATGCAGCACATCGCTTGATCGCTGCGCCCTACAAGCTAAGGAATGTCATGGCTCCTGCCAAGCGGGCGGTGCTGTTCGAACCATTCAACCTGCTGTGACCAGAGGCCACTCGCACCCGTGTCGATGTTCCTACGTGCATTCCGCCGGATTCCCTGGGGCTATACAGCCCGGCGGCTGCTGATTGCGATTCCGACCATGCTGGCGATCATCTCGGTCGCCTTCCTGATGATGCGCGCCGCGCCCGGCGGACCGTTCGACGGTGAACGCAAGCTGCCACCCGCCACCGAGCGCGCCATTGCCGAGAAGTTCGGCCTCGATAAGCCCCTGCACGAGCAATACCTCGACTATGTCGGCGGCGTGATCCAGGGTGATTTCGGCCCCTCCTACAAGACGCTCGGCAAGAGCGTGAACGACCTGATCGCGGACGGCCTGCCCGTTTCGCTGACCATCGGTTTCCTGACCATGGCCATCTCGCTGGTAATCGGCACGGCGCTCGGAATCTATGCAGGCCTCAGGCAAAACTCGGCAGCAGACTATGGGGTCATGGGCATCGCGATGATCGGCATCTCAGTGCCGAGTTTCGTCATAGGCCCGATCCTAATTCTCCTGCTGGCGCTCGGCGCGGGCCTGTTTGCCGTCGGCGGCCTCGGCACCTATCCGAACATCGGCATGAGCTGGCACAACATGACGCTGCCGATTCTGACGCTCTCGCTCGCGCAGGTGGCGATCATATCGCGCCTGATGCGCGCCTCGATCATCGAGACGATGCGCGCCAACCATATCCGCACCGCGCGCGCCAAGGGCCTTAGC
>Ga0315906_10006066_pt1 | contig 15032 bp, 18 predicted proteins | sample LakEriMetagenome_4_FD_203526 | JGI IMG/M metagenome (GOLD analysis project Ga0315906, IMG submission 203526) | Freshwater fungal communities from buoy surface, Lake Erie, Ohio, United States - Buoy 2 MA122 | ecosystem: Environmental > Aquatic > Freshwater > Lake > Lake biofilm | place: USA...
CGGTCGAACGACCGGGTTTGCACTGTCCAAGAACAGTTCGGGCTCGCTGTCGCTCAAGGCATCAGGGTCGCCCTTCACCGAAGCCTTGGGTGCAGGCACCACCACCTTCACCATCCCCTTCGTGAGCGCTGGTGCGAATTGGCAACTGTTCCCGTCGACCAATACCGGTGTGGTGGTGGACATCAAGAGCGGGTTCCAGTTGCCCGGAACCACCACCTATGTACCCGGGGCCATGCTGCGCGTGTGCCAGGCGAACTCTGGCGGTTGCTGGCCCTTCATGCTGGCATCGCCCGCGCAAGTCTGCTCCTTGATGAATTCAGGAACCTTCAAGACCAACGCTGCGCTTCGCGCTGACGCACTGTCGAAGATCAATGCCGTCAACAGTGGGCTTGCACCTGTTGCGTGCCCGTAAACCCACTGCATCGCCCCCCGCACATGTACCAGGTTCAACAGCGTGTGCCGGGCCGAAAGGCAGCGGCATCTCATTCAGGTCTGGTAGCGCCCGCGCTGCTGGGCCTTTTTGTTTTGGTCTCGTCCCAGCAGGCCCACGCCCAGCCCGCCCGCCCTCCCGGCCTGAACGACCCTCAGCCTGGCAGGCTGAGTGACCTGGAAGAACAACTGCGCCGCAGTGCCCCCAGCCGTGAGGGTGAAGGTGCGGGCACGCAGATTGACCGCCTGCGCCTGGACGAAAGCGCCCGCCCGCGGCCTGAGAACCAGGCGGGTGCCATGACCTTCGTGCTCAACACCCTGCAGGTGCTGGGCAACACCGCGCTGGCGCAGGAAGAGATTGCAGACCAGGTGCGCAGCTATGTGGGCAAGCCCGTCACCGGGGCTGACCTGCAGGAAATGGCCGCCCGCATCACGCGGCTGTACGTTGCGCGCGGCTTTGTCACCTCCCGGTGCGTGGTGCCTGCGCAGCAGGTGGTCAATGGCGCCGTCACGTTGCAGATCGAGGAAGACAAGCTGGGCAGCGTGGTGCTCTCAGGCGCCAGCAGCTACCGGTTCGACCTCAAGATCTTCCAGGACCAGGTGAATGACCTGCGCGGCAAGATCATCAACGGCCCTGAGCTGGAAGCCCGCCTGCGCCTGGTGGCCCGTGTGCCTGGGGCCCGTGTGCAGCCCACGTTGCGCAAGTCCGCCTTCGGCGTGACCGATCTGGTGCTGGAGCTCTCCACTCTGGACGATATGGGCGTGGTGAGCTTGTCCAACGACGGCACCAAGCTGACATCGCAGAACCGGGTATCGGTCAGCAAGGTCTTCAACAACATTTCTGGCGCAAGTGACGTCTTGAGCATCTCTGCCACCGTGGCCCCCGAAACCCAGTTCTTCGGCGGCGTGAACGCGGTGTACCAGTTGCCCATTGGCGGGCGTGGCGGCAAGCTCACGTTTGCTGGTTCCAGCCTTTACTACCGGCTGGACCCAGCCGCCGTAGGCAACAACGCCATCCGCTACGAAGGCGGCTCACGCGCGCTGGACTTCAATTACGAGCAACCCTTCCGCAGCGCCCCCTTCAAGGGCAACGCGCTGTGGTTTGTGGGCTTTGAGAACCGCAGCGTCAAGGCCGCCACCGTCTACAACACCGTGTTCGACCAGCCGGCGGGCTACCGTTACGTGGACACCGAAGACAAGCTCTTCCTGGTGACGGGCGGCTTGAGGTATGAGCGCCTGGACGACGCCTTCGGCCGCCGCGGCCAAACGCTGCTGGCGCTGACTGCCAAGAGGGCCATGCCCGGCTGGTTCGGCTCCATGGACACTGACACCATCAACAACAAGCGTGAAAACATCGCAGCCGCCAAAGAGCCCATCAAGGGCCCCATCGGTGACGTGCGGGGCCTGGAGCCTGACTTCCTGAAGGTGATTGCCTCAGCCGGGCGTGTGCAGACGCTGCCATGGTCTGTAGCCCTGCAAGGCTCTGTGGATGTGGAGTGGTCTTCTGCAAAGAAACTGCCCCAGTCCTACGAGTTCGCGGGTGCTGACAACGGTGCCAGGGGCATGCGCTTGAACCTGCTGGCGCAGCGGCCGTTAGGCAACACCGGCGCCACCATAGGTCTGGGCTACGTGCATGCCCAGGCCATCAGCTACTTCCGCGACGCCGCCGGCGGCGGCACCCCCGCCTGCCAGACCTCACCCGGCGTGTACGAGGCGAAGTCCATCGGCCGCAACGAATGCTCTGCCGGCCACCCCTACTTGATGTTTTCTTACCGCAGCAAGAGCCTCTACGGCGATTTCACCTATTCCAAGCTGCCTTACTTTGCCAGCAACCAGCAGAAACTGAAGGTGAACCTTGGGGTGTTCTGGTAAGCCCGTCGGGTAGACCTGCGTCGTCTGACGGGGGCTGAAAGCCTCGGCCCTTCTCAACGCAAGGCGATCTTGTGGCTTTGAACTTCTCCATCATCGTCCCCACGGTCAACCGGCCTGAAACGCTGGTGTACACCCTGCGCACCCTGGTGGATCTGGGCGGCGACGATTACGAGATCGTCGTCACCGACGACGCCGGGCACCCCGAAAACCGCAGCGTGGTCGAGTCTTTCGGCCGGCCTGATCTCATCCGCTACATCCGCCATGAAACCCGCCAGGGCATGCGCGGGAACTATGAGTTCTCTGTAGGCGTTGCGCAGGGCCAGTACGTCACCATCCTGGGCGATGACGACGGCTTTGTGGTCAACGCCCTGGTGTACGCGCGCGAGGCGCTGGCGGCCACGCGGGCCGAGGTGCTTTTCTGGTGGCCCCACATGTACTGGTGGCCCACCGCGCTCATCGAGCACAAGCGTTGGATGCTCTACGTGATGCGCCCCGCCAAGAACGTGCGCCCCGTGGACCCCTTCTCCTACGTGGAAGCGCTGTACCAGCCTGGCGTTCATCACTGGCTGTTTGAGAGGCTGCCCTCCATCTACAACGGCTTTGTCAGTCGCACTCTGCTGCAGCGCCTGAAAGAGCGCACCGGTAGCTACTTTCTGGACGAAGTGCCCGATGTCTACAGCGGCATTGCCAATGGCGTGATGGCAGAAAGCGCCGCCTTCATCGAGTGGCCGCTCAGCATCCGTGGCATCTCTGGCAAGTCATACGGGGTGGCCTTTCGCAACCCGGCAGGCAAGGACATTGCCAGTGAGTTCCGCGGCGGCATGAAAAGCCCGATGTGCGCGCCCGAACTGGTGGATTCCTCCGCGCTGGCGGTGCATGTGGCCTCCATCAAGCTGCGCGCCATCCGGGCGCTGCAGGGTCGCCTCAGCGCGTACAACATCGCCGTGCCGGATGTCATCAACGGCATCCTGTCTGAGATACAGGAAGGGCAGGGCCGCACCGCAGAACTACTGGCTGATGCCCGAGCGCTGGCAGCGAAGTACAACATCGACATCGGCCACATCCACGAAGCAAGCTTTCCCAATGCCACGCCAATAAAGCAGTGGGGATGGCAGCAGGACCTGTTGGCCGTGAACTGCGAGCCCGTTGGTGTGGCGGAGATTGCTCAGGCCAGGAGCCTGCTGGCTGCGCTTGTTGGGGCGTGACGGCGGTATCGTGACCACGCATCTGTGAACCAGCAACGAGGAGCACACCCATGCTCAACCCAAACAACGTGGTTCGCCTGCAAGGCTATGAATATCTAAGGGTGGACCCTACAGCGTTCGGTGAGGTTCCTGACGCTGCTGCGCGCATCGGCCAGGCCCAGCTGTTTGCGCTGACGGACGGTGCCCTGGTAGCCAGCGCGAATTTCTCGGTGCAGGATATGGCGCTATTCGGCGTCAAGATTCATACCGCCATGTTGGATCCAGGTACCTACCGAATTGTTCTTCGCATGAACGGGAGGGAACTGGCTGGCGACATGAACGTTCAGAGGCGCCCCAACGCACTGGCAACACAGGTACAGAATGACCTGAGGCAACACGGCACCCCCATCATCTTCTTCGGATATTGTGATTCCTCAATGTATCCATACGGAGAAGATACCAATGCCTGGTTCGACAGACCGGACGCCAAGGCGCGGGTAGAAGACATGCATATCTCGGGCAAGATTGATGATGCCCAAAGAGAAATGCTACTTCAGTTCATTGATGAAGGCTACATCATCATCAAGAACGCCATCCCGCAAGAACTTGTGGATGGCGTGAATGCCGAACTTGATCATGTGATTGCAACCCAGTATTACAACTATGAATATGGCAGTTCTAATCGAATAGAGGGAATGCACAAGTTTTACCCTAGAACTCAGGAGTTATGGCTGAGCGAGGACTGGCGAAAGTATGTTGATCTGATCTTTCAGGAGAGGTCATTGCCTTGTCAGACGTTGGCTTATATATTTGGAAGCGAACAGGCTGCTCATCAGGACACGATACATTTGACGCCGTATCCACGCGGATACATGTGTGGAATATGGATTGCGCTTCAAGATGTGATACAGGAGAGTGGTGAATTGGAGTTCTTCCCTTCGTCGCACATGGAAGAGCCAGTACGTTCTTCATGCTTGAAGACAGGGAAAGTGAATAATCATGATTACATCAAATTTGCAGGTGAAGTCGAGGCGATTTTTCAGGATATAGCGTACAAGTACCAAAGTGTTGCCTATTATCCGCTAAAAGGTGATGTCTTGATCTGGAATGAAAATCTTCTGCATGGTGGAAAGCCAAGGCTTAGAAAAGAGACGGAGCGGCGATCGATTGTTATTCACACATTTGCAGAAAACTCTGTAGTTTTCTATGACAGCACAGGTATTCCTGGATTTGTTGCAAATTTGAATGAGAGCGTTTAAGATGTTTGATAAAAAATGGATTAATGTGGTCATAACGACCTTTCAGCACGAGGCTTGGATTCAGCAATCAATCGATTCAGTATTGAATCAGGACTATCCATACATCAAGAACATTTTTATTATCGATGACTGCTCTGAAGATAAAACTTTCGAGATATTGAAATCTTACCAAGATTCACGAATAAAACTATTCCGTAATGATGAGAATATGGGGGTATCATATTCTGCAAATCGGATCCTTGATATTGCATGCGCAGATCGTGACGTTGATTACATTGCGATATTTTCTGGCGATGATGTTTGGGCGCCCGAAAAGATCTCTAGTCAAATAGAATTTTTACGAGAAAATACAAGGTATGATATTATTTTTACTGACTGCTTGACAATTGACGAAGTGGGGAACATTTCCCCAAGAATGCCTATCTTTGACTACGAGAATACGAGTCGTCATCAATGGGTTTTTAAGTTATTTCTTAAGAATTGGTTTGTTGGGTCGTCTGTTCTATTCCGCAGATCTTTGTGGAAAAATATTGGGCCATTTGATATCAGACTTCGTCAGATCCAGGATTGGAAATTGTGGATCTCTGCCGTTTCCAAGGGCTTCGAGGTTTATGTGCTAGAAAAGCCGTTAGTTTATTACAGATTCCATACAAACAGCATATCAAACAACGAATCTCCAGAAAAAAATGCTCGGCTTCTCACCGAAATCCCATTTTGTCTTGAGGCGTTTAGAGATATTTCAATTGGTGATCTTAGAAGCGCTTTTCCCAGTGATCTTGATAGATCTGACCTATTTGGGAATACTCGTTCGGTAGATGTTGGACTCGCCGTTCTTTCCTCTATGGTAAATAGTAGGGCATATCATCAATTTGCTGCGGAAACTATGAGTGGGTATTATAAAGACAATTATCATCTGGGTCTTGTGAAGGATAAAGAATATCATCAATTTATCGGTAATTTGCGAAAGTAGACATCCTGGTTGGTCTATTCTCCATATGGCCGAGTACCGCCTCCACGAGAATGAATGGGTTTTCCCCGTGGGACTGGGTGTGCTGTTCAGCGCTCCCGGTTTCTTCAAGATGCATTTGTCAGGCCGCCGTGGTGCTTACTTCGAGTGGGCGCAGGATGGCAAGGTCGTCGCGGCAATCCATTTCACTGAAGTTGAGCCGGGCTTCTGGCGCAGCCCGGCGCGCGGCACGTATGCTGGGTTTGTCTGGGTACCGGGTTTGGGACTTGAGGCCTTGCTCAGCTTTCACGATGCAGCCCTGGCGCGACTTAGGGCTTTGGGTGCTTCGCGCCTTGAGGTGCTTCCCGCTCCGATGGCGCATGATCCGACCGCTTTTGCAACCCAGACATACCTCCTGCGATCCTGTGGCTACGAGATTTCCCAGTGCGACCTGAACCACAGCCTTGAGGTTGATGAGCGGCCACTGGCGGACCGCATGACCTATGGCAATCTGAAGCGGCTTCGAAAAGGCGTCCGAGAAGGGTTGATCGCGCAGCCGCTTGTGCGAACGGATCTGCCCGAGGTTTACGACACGATCGCGGCAAACCGTTCGAGCAAGGGTCACGAGATGTCGATGACGTTGTCACAGTTGATGGCGATGGTGGAGTGCTTTCCCGAAGCGGTAAAGCTGTTTGGCTGCCGCCTAGGCAGTGAGCTGGTCGCGGCAGCGGTGTGTCTGCAAGTCGAAAAGGGCGTTCTATATGTCTTCTACTGGGGTGACCGGCCCGGCTATTCAAGTCTGAGCCCCGTCGTGACGTTGGCAGACGCCATCTACGCCCACTGCCAGACCGAAGGCATCAGGCTGCTCGATGTTGGCACTTCCACGGTCGACCGTGAACCTAATTTGGGTCTTATCCAGTTCAAGAACGGTTTGGGCTTTTCGGCATCGCTCAAGGTTCGTATGACTCGCCACATCTGAAACCATGGCTCGCGACCTCGTTGCCTATACCGACCAGTACCGCAGGCTTCCGTTCGAACCTGTCCAGGCCCTTTACCGTCGCCGGAGGGTGTTGTCTGAAATCGAGCGATATGCGCCCCGCCGGCTGCTGGAGGTGGGTTGCGGCCACATGCCATTGCACACCGACTTGTCTGGCATGCACATCACGGTGGTCGAACCCGCTGCCGAGTTCGCACGCAACGCCCGATCCACTGTGGCTGCGGGTGCCGACGTCAAGGTCATCGAGGCTTTCCTGGAGGAGGTGGAACTTCCCGAGATGCCTTTTGACATGGTGGTCGTCAGTTGCCTGCTGCATGAGGTGGACGATCCGCAAGCGCTTCTGGCCGCTGTCAGGCGAATGTGCAGCAGCAATACTGTCGTTCATGTGAACGTGCCCAATGCCCGGTCGTTGCACCGCCTCCTGGCAGTGGCCATGGGCTTGATCGACCGCCCGGAAGCGCATTCCCAGACCCAGACCACCATGCAGCAGCGCGGCATCTATGACCTGCAGACTTTGGAAGTAGAGTTAGCTGCTGCTGGATTCGCGGTTCACGAACGTGGCAGCCTGTTCGTCAAGCCCTTCACGCATGGCCAGATGCAGCAATTGGTCGATCAGCAGTTCATGACTCCTGCCATGCTGGATGGCCTGGGACGGCTGGCCGACACTCTGCCGGAGCTGGGTTCAGAGATATGGGTCAACGCGACCCTGTGCCATGACTGAGTCGCCGCTGATTGCCGGAAACAACCTGGCCGTGTTGGTGGCCGCGGCTGAACTTGCCCGGCGTGGTCGGCCTCCGACGCTGCTGACCGACGGTCGGCCCTTGGGAGGGCACTTTGCCGGCATGCAAGTAGACGGTGATGCATACGACCTGGGCATGGTTCTTCTGGAAAAGCTGCCTTCTACGGCACAGGGCGCCTGTTTGGCGACGTACCGCAGTGAGGTGCGCAATGACTGGACCCGGTTTGGTGATCTCGCCGCCAACTGGCTTGATGAGCAGCTTCGTTCGCGCAGGGCCCCCACACCCCAGTGTCTGGTCGATTCCAAATGGTGGCCGGATTACCTGATCGCCAACCGGCTGGACGCATTCGCCAACGCCGGTGTGGACGCACCGGACTTGCTGGACCGCGCGGACCCGCGGCATGCCAGCCAAAAGAACCTTGGGTCGGCCTATGAGGCCCTGAGCTACGCCGAGGCCGTGCGTCTGAACCATGGTCAAGCCTTACACGAGCGCTACATTGAGCCGTTTCTTCGCAAGCTCTTGAATGTGTCGTCTGCGGAAGTGCTGGCTCGTTATCACCGAGCTGCCTGGGTGCCACTGTTCCATCCCGAGACACTGACCCAAGCCTTGCGCGGTGAATCGGTGAACCTGCCAGAGTATCCTTTCTGGGTGCCCGATCAAGGCCACGTCGGCGCTCTGGTGTCGCACCTCATTGCCAGATTGGTTGCCGATGGGGTTCCGGTGGTATCGGAACCGCTGAGCCACCTGAAGTTTGAGGGGGGGCGTTGGACCGTCTGCACGCAGGATGGTGCCGCCTGGAGTGCGCCCCAGATGGTGCTCGGGGTGACGCCCGAGCGTGCCCGCTCGCTCATTGGTCTTCCACCGCTGGCGCCACTTTCAGGTGCTTCGGTGGCGCTGCTCATGGCCCGTGTCAAGAGTTCAGCCATAGGCCAGGGTTGCGCTTGCTTGATGGTAGTTGACGAGGGTTATGCGGCCTATCGCCTGACGGACCAGGACGCACTCGCGGGCCGGGACCCTGCGTGGCACCGGGTAGTGATCGAGGCCAACCCGGAACGTGTATCGAGGCTGGCTGCTCACGAGCCGATAGAGTCGGTGTTGAAGCGGGAACTCGCACAGTTGCTGGCGGTGGATGACCCCGCATCGGTGCAGGTTGCCAAATGCGTCACCGCCCGCAACGCCCTCATGATTCCGACTGCTGAATGTGTATCGCAGGCTGCCCGTTCCCATGCGGATCTGGTTGAGTCGATGCCGGGTTTGGCGCTCACGGGGGCATTGCTCGGCTACGGCGTGGCTTCGCTGAACGACCAAGTGGTGCAAGGATTGAAGATTGCGGAGGACTTCGTGTCATGAATGCCCGAGTTCAAGAGTTGGAGCGTATCGCTGCGCAGTACCACCTGAATACCGAAGTGCCGGACAAGTTCATCGAGGACATTTGTCAGGAACACTGCTGCGATTGGCTGGCTGGCTTGATCCGCCCGCAAGATCGAGTCATCGAACTCGGTTATGGGGAGGGTCACACCTTGGCCCGGCTCTCTACACGGTCCAGCAGCTACACCGTGGTGGAGGGGGCCACCAGCTTGGCGGCGCTTGTGAGGGAAAAGCATCCAAGCGTCGAGGTTGTACAGGCCTTGTTTGAAGAGCATGTGCCACAGGAGCCCTGTGACAAGCTGCTTGCTTTGCATGTGCTGGAACATGTCGACCACCCGGTAAGCCTGGCCAAGCATCTTCGGTCCTGGCTGAGGCCCGACGCCGAGATGGTGGTGGTGGTGCCCAACCGGGACTCCTTGCATCGTCAGCTGGCCGTGGCCATGGGATTGCAGCCTGCCCTGGACACACTCAGCGCCCGCGATCACCTGGTGGGTCATCAGCGTGTCTACGACTTCTTGACGCTTGAGCAGCACTTGCGGGAGGCGGGTTTTGAGGTCATCGAACGTCGGGGGTTCTTCCTCAAGACATTGCCCAACGGCATGATGCTTGACTACTCGCCCGCACTTATTCGGGCGCTCAACACTGTCGGTGATTCACTCCCCCCGCACCTGATGGCCAATATCGCCATTAGGGCGCGGCTAGCCTGAGATGCGGTGAGTAATCTTTCGTGCCGACCATGAACATCGAACGCTGTCACATCATTGATCTACCCAAGATCACCGATCCCCGTGGCAACCTCACCTTCATCGAAGGCGGTGCCCACATCCCCTTCGACATCCAGCGCGTGTACTACTTGTACGATGTGCCAGGCGGGGCTGAGCGGGGCGGGCACGCTCACAAGGGCTTGCACCAACTGATCATCGCGATGTCGGGCAGCTTCGACGTCGTTCTCGACGATGGCGTCAACAAGCGTCGCTTCCACCTGAACCGGTCCTACTACGGCCTGTACGTCTGTCCCATGATCTGGCGGGAGCTTGATAACTTTTCGTCAGGGTCTGTGTGCCTGGTCTTGGCTTCGAACCGTTACGACGAGGATGACTACTACCGGGCCTACGATGACTATGTCGAAGCGCGGGGCCTCAAGGCATGAAGGTACCGTTTCTCGATCTGAAGGCGGCCGTTGACGAGTTGCGACCTGATATTGACGCGGCTGTTGGCCGCGTGCTCGGCAGCGGTCATTACGTCCTCGGTCCTGAGGTCGAGGCCTTCGAGAGTGATTTCGCGGCGTATTGCGAGGCGGCGCACGCCGTAGGCGTTGCGGACGGTCTGGATGCCTTGCATCTGGTGTTGCGGGCCTGGGGTATTGGGCCGGGCGACGAGGTCATCGTTCCCTCCAATACCTACATCGCCACCTGGCTTGCCGTCAGCCAATGCGGTGCCTCGCCCGTTGCGGTGGAGCCTGATCCGGCCACGCACAACATGAACCCTGCCTCCATCAAGGAGGCACTGACCAGCAGGACGCGCGCGATCATCCCGGTGCACCTCTACGGCCAGCCGGCTGACATGGACGCCATCGTCACCCTCGCACGCGCCCACGGGCTGAAAGTCTTGGAAGACGCCGCCCAGGCCCACGGGGCGCGCTACCGCGGGCGGCGCATCGGCGGTGGCGGTGGCGACGCGGCGGCCTGGAGCTTTTACCCCGGCAAGAATCTCGGGGCGCTGGGTGACGGGGGCGCGGTCACAACCAATGACCCGGAACTTGCCGACCGCCTGCGCGTGCTGCGCAACTACGGGTCACGTGTGAAGTATGTGAACGAGATGCCGGGCTTCAACAGCCGTCTCGACCCCCTGCAAGCTGCAGTGCTCGCAGTCAAATTGCGCCGCCTGGACGAGTGGAATGCGCGGCGGCGTGACGTTGCGGCCCGCTATCTGCAGGCACTGGCCGGCAGCGGCCTCAGCCTGCCTTTCGTACCCGAGTGGGCCGAACCCGTATGGCACCTCTTCGTTGTGCGCCACCCCAGGCGCGACGAGCTTCAACGCCAGCTTGCAGAAGCGGGAATCGGCACGCTGATCCACTATCCAATCCCGCCTCACCGGCAAAGTGCCTACGCTGGTCACCCGCAAGCAGGCCGAGGTCTGCCGATTGCCGAGCAGCTGGCTGGCGAGGTACTGAGCCTACCCATCGGCCCCCATCTTGGGGAAGACGCGGTGGAGGCAGTCATCCACGCGCTACGCCGGGTGCTGCCGTGAAATGAATGCTGGTCGAGGCAACACTTGGTCGAGTCCTGCGGCGGCCGTGAGGAACGAGAAAGTGGATGTCCAAATGACAACGCAGCGAATGCATGTTCTGCTGGTCGGGGGTGCTGGTTACGTAGGCTCCCAGATGGGAGCGCTGCTGGCTGATCAGGGGGCGCAGGTCACCACCCTGGACAACCTCTGCGGCGGGCACCGTGATGCTGTCTTGCACGGCCGTTTCATTGAGGGTGACCTGGCTGATTTGGCCCTGTTGTCGCAGGTGCTTGCGCACGGGCAGTTCGATGCGGTGATGCACTTCGCCTCGTTCATTCAGGTGGGCGAATCGGTGCGGCACCCGGCCCGGTACTACCGCAACAACGTGGTCAACACGCTGAATCTGCTGCAGTGCATGGTGGAGGCAGGCGTCAAGCGGTTCATCTTCTCGTCCACGGCGGCCATCTTTGGTGAGCCGGCCTACACGCCCATTGACGAGGTGCACCCGCGCCAGCCCCTCAACGCCTACGGCCGCAGCAAGCTGATGGTGGAGCAGATGCTGGAGGCGGCCAGTGGTCGATGGGAAATGGCACCGGCTATTCGGTGCAAGAGGTCATCGATACCGCCCGCGCGGTGACGGGGCGTGACATCCCACTGTTAGAGGGCGAGCGCCGCCCTGGCGACCCTGCGCGCCTGGTGGCCGATTCCTCACGAGCACGTGAGCATCTCGGCTGGGCACCGCGGCACGGCGCTCTTGAAACGATCATCGCTCATGCGTGGCAGTGGGAGCTGCGCATGGCGGGTTTGGGGTTGTGACCGCAAGGGCAAACCGATGCGGTGGCCACTGCGTTGGTGCAGACGGTGTTTTCCTCCCACTACATCGAACACCTGGCCCCGCAAGAGGTGCCGCTGGCTCCGCCCCGGCTTTCGGCCTCTGGGCCCTGGACAGCAAGCCGGCCCGTTTTGCTCAGGGGATTGTGGCCTTGAGGCGGGGGCATCTGGATGTGGGGGGTGAAGGGGTGGGGTTGCGCGCCTCCACCTTGAGCTGGCCGATCCGGGTCAGGTTGGCCAGCGGCTCAGGCGCCATGGTTGTCGCCTTCCAGCAAGCGAATGACCGGCTGCGCCAGCACCTTGTTGACGAAGGAATCAGGCTCGGCGCGGCGGAACATGAACTCGTTCAAGGTGTAGCAGGTAGGGTTGACCTTGCGGGCCAGGGCCTGTTCGGCGGGCTGCAGATGCGCCAGCACCTCGGCCAGGCTCAGGTCCATGCCTACCAACATGACATCCACATCGCTGGCCGAAGTGTCTTGCTGCTTGGCCACGGAGCCGTAAATCCACGCGTGGACGAGCCTGCCGCGCAAAGGCTCCAGAGCCTGGGTCAGCACGGCTTGCACTCCACAGGTCTTGCGCGTCAGCGACACCAGCTCCGTGTATAGCGGGCTGGCCGGGTTGGCTCTGAATTCCCGCAGGTTCCCCCTTCGCACGCTCAGCACCACACCCGCGCTCGTCAGGCGCTTGAGCTCTTGCTGAAGCGAGGCGCTGCCCAGCCCCGTCAAGCGCAGCAACTCATTGAGGAAAAAGGATCGTTCAGGCTGGCCGAACAGCCAACGGAACAAGCGCGTCTGGCGATCAGAAAAGATGGCATCGGCGAGCGACATGCTGCACTTATAGCATGATCATGCCAACTTATTGCATGATGGCTGCCCCCTGGCACTAGACGCTGTTCCAGCAGTCTTCCGCAGGGCTCATCAGGGGGGCTTGCGCAAAGCCGCTCAGGCTCTGCAGCAAGAGTGCTGCCTGTGGTCGAACCTTTTGTAGACTATATTTGGTCCACAAGGAGATCCCATGCGCTACTCGTCACAAGTCAAGCCCATCAGCTACCTCAAGGCCCACGCGGCGGAGATCTTGGCCACGCTCGGCGAGCAACGCGAGCCCCTGGTGATCACCCAGAACGGTGAGGCCAAGGCCGTCTTGCAGGATGTGGCGAGCTACGAGGCCACGCAGGAAACCCTGGCCCTGTTGAAGGTGCTGGCTTTGGGCCAGCAGGAAGTGGCTGCCGGCAAGGTCAAGCCACTGTCTGACACGGTGGCCCGGCTCAAGGCCAAGAAGGCCTCAGCCTGATGGCATCCAGTTACAGCGTCCTGCTCACACAGGGTGCCGAGCAGGATTTGGAGGCGATCTACGATTACATCGCCGAGTTCGACGACCCTGCGAATGCCGATCATGTTCTGGATAGGTTATCGGCCACGGCCGAGCAACTTGCCGTGATGCCGGAGCGTGGCAGCCACCCGAGAGAATTGCTTGATCTCGGGATCAAGGACTACCGCCAGGTGTTCTTCAAGCCGTATCGCCTCATCTATCGGGTGATGGGGCGTGACGTGGTGGTGTTCGTGATTGCCGACGGCCGTCGCGACATGCAAGCGCTGCTCGCCCGACGCTTGCTGGGCGCCTGACGGGGGTGGACGCGGCGCAGACGCTGCGCTACGGCCACGTGAGGTGCAGGGTTTCCATGATGCTGTTGTAGGTGTCCAGCGACATGACGACTGCGTCGCCCTCAGCATCGCGGCGGCGGCTGATGTTGACATCTGCATCCTGGACGACCTGGTCCAGCACGGACTTGAGCGCATTGCGCGCATGCGAATAGGTCACGACGGCCATGGTGTTTACCTGTTCATGAAGTTGATCAAGTCAATCAAATCGGGGGGCTTCCGGGGCCGCGCGTCTGACCTCAGCGTGTGACCCAATGACGCCAACGATCAGGGCCGTGTGCTCAGGACTGAGCCCTGCGGTGTGGTTCACGCTTGAACCTGTGTTGACAGCCATGCACGCAGACGTGATGTGGCGGGTTGACAGCGGTCTCCAGCGGCCTGGAGAACCTTGAGGAAATTGCTGAAATCGCAGGTGTAGTGGAGGCGCCGGATGATGCCCTTTTCCTCCAGTGCGCTGCCGAGCAGCATGACTGCCTCCAGGTCTGGCAAGATGTCAAGGCCATCGAAGGGACATGCCCGGTCCACATGAGGACCGGTTGAAGTAAGCGAAGTCAGCTAGGGTTGCCTCAAGGCCGGCATGTCCGCTGAAAACACACTCGGAATTTCCAGTAATCAATTTTTCCGTTCCAGAAGGATTGCTCACATGTCTTTAGTTATAAATCAAGAACACAAAGATAGAGAGGAAGCCGGACAATCTATCGAGGCGATTCATAGGCTGAATTCGGGAAAAGTTAGCGATAAATGGGCTTCTTATCTAAAATACTACGATCAACTGTTCGAAAAGCTTCGTCATGAGCCCATCGCAATGCTCGAGATTGGAGTACAAAATGGTGGGTCACTTGAGACATGGTCTAAATTCTTCACTAAGGCTGTTCATTTAATTGGTTGCGACATAAATCCAAAATGTACAGACCTATATTATGAAGATCCTCGCATACAAATAGTCGTTGGAGATGTAAATGCAGCATCTACGGCGCAGAGGATCCTTGATATCAGTTCTGATTTTGATATAGTTATTGATGATGGATCTCATGTGTCAATCGATATTCTTAAGTCATTTATAAAATATTTTCCCACACTAAAATCGGGTGGAATATATGTAGTCGAGGATGCGCACTGCCTATACTTAAAAGATTATGGTGGAGGTATATTAAATGAATCTAGTGCGCACCAATTCTTCAAGAAGTTGTGCGATGTAATAAACTTCCAATTCTGGAATGCAGACTTAAGCCTTGAAAATTATCTGAGTGGATATTTTGGGTCTGGTCCACTACCCAACTTTATTAGTGAAGGTTGGATAGATTCTGTTGAATTCAGGAATTCCCTCATTATAATACGTAAAGCAACCGCAGGTGGACACCAAAAGCTAGGAGATCACATCATAAGCGGATCGATTGCGGCCGTGGAGAGTTGGGGAGGTAGATATGGTTCTCGGTAGATTTTTTATTTGATACTGATCAGGCGTAACCTATCATTGACTGGAGTCAAGGAATTCAAGCCACAGGAGTTACATGGTACA
>Ga0315906_10006069_pt1 | contig 15030 bp, 10 predicted proteins | sample LakEriMetagenome_4_FD_203526 | JGI IMG/M metagenome (GOLD analysis project Ga0315906, IMG submission 203526) | Freshwater fungal communities from buoy surface, Lake Erie, Ohio, United States - Buoy 2 MA122 | ecosystem: Environmental > Aquatic > Freshwater > Lake > Lake biofilm | place: USA...
TTGAAAAATCTTGAAGGATTAAAGCTATCACAGATCAATCAAACACCCGTGATACAGGTATTAGATATGCCAAAGTATCCCTTAGTAAATCAAACCTACCATTGGATTATTTATTTATTAGGCGGCATGTTAGTTGGGGTCTTAATTGGCGTATTTTTTGCCATTTATTTATATACAGAAACCTTACAATAACGTAAATGCGTCGCCTATTTTTACTCAGAGCTTATGGCGATTTTGTGATTGCAATTAGGTCTGCGATGTTGTCTTCAAATCCAGCAGGTATCAAAATTATAGCTTCTAATCATTTATATCCTTTATTTGAAGCCATCTCCTCCGTTTTAGATACGAGTCAACTTGATATTAGTTTTGAAGATTTTGGAATTGATCTTGGTCAGTTAAATTTATTTACTAACAGGAATCTATTTCATAAAAACACCCTGGAGCAAGCTAAAAAAATTAAAAAATACATCATTGAAAATCCTTCTTTTGATACGGGATTAGAAATCTTAGAACAGCGAAGAAAAAAAGGCGCTTTACAATTTATCACAGGAAAAAAATTCGAATGCATTGTTAATAAGGATTTTGTCTATCAGGAGTATGCTAATTTCTTTGGGCATGAACCTAATTCAAAATTCATCAACGATCATGTTGAGAAAAAACAATTTCTATTATTACCAGATGCAAGAATATCAAAAAGAAATATCCCTCAAGAAATTATTCAGTCCATCATAAAAGAGGTGAATCAAAGAGGGGCAAGTATGCAGGTGGCTTATTTTAAAAGAGTGAGTCAGGTGAATAGAACAGGACGTCCTATTAAAGTTCAAGTTCAAACGGATTTAATATTCAATCAAACGGTGTATAATAATTTTAAAGAGTTGATCCAGCTAATACAAGAGGCTGATTTTATCATTGGCGCGGATAGTTTACCAATTCACTTGAGTCAACTACTAAATAAAAAGCATTTCATACTCTATCCAGGTGGAGGCTCTAAAGCATTCTTTACTCCCTATACGGTAGCTAGGCAGTATTATTGTGAGTTTAATAAATATAAGTCCACTACTATTCCCTATTAATGCTTCCATATGAACGAACAGATACCTGCTTATATAATCTATGGACAAAATGAAGATGCTCGACAAGCTCAGGTAGAACAGTTGCAGCAAGCTTTACCTAATGCCATTTTGGTTGATCCTATTTTTCCTTCCAGGCAGAAAGTGCCATTTATTAAAGACTTGATTGGTAATGCTTTTAAAAGATCAGGCTATCAATTAATGCCTTCCGAGCTTGGCGTATTCATGTCACATCGCAGCATTTGGAAAAAAATTGTACAAGAAGATAAGCAGGATCAGCATTTTTTAGTCTTAGAATCGGATAGTAAGATCAATGCAATTCATCTGATTGAGCAAACTATGCCTATTGTAGAAAAAAGCTATGATTTATTCTTTTGGGGCGCATGGAATAACCATGTCAGTATAAAGAGATCGACTGCTGTATCCATCAACAAAAAATATAGCATTGGCAGCCCCTTAATAAGGTCTATTTATGGGGCATATGGTTATTCATTAAATGTAAAAGCAGCAAAGCATTTATTGGCGAAGTCTAGTAAAATAAACTATCCAGTAGATCTCTATAAACATTATGTAGACCAAGATGAAATTAAATTAGGTGCTATGAAGCCTGAACTAATATCTACATGGCAAACAACGGATAGTACTATCAGAAAAGAAAGACCTATTGACATGCTAAAGCGTATCATAATAATTAAGATATTTAGCTTCAGAAATCAAATTCTAGCTTACTTTTGTTAAGCATGATGTCAAAAAAATCTATTGTAGTAATTAGTTGGGATGGGATTTCGAACCCATTATCTTATGTGCTTCAAGATACAGCACCTGATTTTGATCTTTTTATTTTTGATTATAGCGGACAAGACAATGCAAGTAAATTGGAAGCATTGCAACCAGCATTTTATTTAAGCCAACAAACAGAATGTAAGGGCGATATTTTACAAGGCGTTTACACCTATTTATTACAAAATAAGGTAGAAGATTTTAAGTATATTGGTTTATTAGACGATGATATCTACATAAGTTATAGTGATTTAAATAAATTATTATTTATTGCCAATATGGAAGCATTAGATGTGTTTCAGGCAAGTTTATCTCATGATAGTTATTATCACCATCGACAATTTATACAAAAAGCAGGCAATGTGATGATACCTACTAAATGGGTAGAGATTATGGCGCCTTTTTATTCTAAGGAAGTATTTTTTGAAGCAGGGAAGGAATTTAATAGAAGCATTTCTGGAACAGGGATAGATGTGTATTTAATTCCTACTGTACAAGTGTTACTTGGCAAAACAAAAACTGCTGTGGTACATGCAGTGAGCATGAAACATTGCAGGCCAATCAGAACAGACAATCGAATTTTTAGAAACGGCAAAGATAATTTAACAGAGATTGCAGAATTACAGGCTTATTGTATGGATATTATAAAACGAGATCCAACAAAATTTAGTACAGAATTTGTGCGTGATGTGATTCATAGAAAATATGTGTATGGCATACCACTTGAGTATAAATTAAAAAGAATCCCTACTTTATTTACAAATTTGTATCGTTTTCTTGTAGACGAAAGTTATAGATAATTTAAGATGCAGACTCAGAAAAATATTTTTTACAATGTGCTGCTTGCAATTTCTCAAGTGCTCTTCCCGCTAATTACATTTCCTTATCTAGCAAGGGTTTTAGGTCCAGATAATATCGGAAAATTAAATTTTGCAGAAAGTATTGCAAAATATTTCATTTTATTAGCAGCCTTGGGTATACCGATTTATGGCGTTCGTGAGGTTGCAAAAAAAATGAATTCAAAAAAAGAGCTCACGCTTTTATTTTCTGAAATATTTTTCATCAATCTATTCACAACTGTTTTTTTAACTATTGTATTTAGTATTGCTATTTATTTTTTTCCAGCCCTGTCTCAAGAAAAAGAATTATTTAAGTGGGCGGTATTATATTTCATATTTCAATTATTTTATTTTGAATGGTTTTTTATAGGCGTAAAAGAGTTTAAATACATAGCTTTAAGATCTTTTTTTATTCGGTTTTTATTTATAGTTTTTGTATTTCTTTTTATCCAAGAAAAATCAGATTATATTTATTATATGGTTATGCAGGTAATCCTAAGTGCAATTATCTGTGTAATAAATTTTAGCCGTCTTAATAGTTTATTAGATTTCAAACATATTCATTTGAATGAAATTAATTTAAGTAAACATTTAAAGCCTTTATTAATTTTATTTCTTACTATTTTTTCTATTAGTATCTATTTTTCCTTAGATACCATTCTACTCGGTTTTTTAGCTAATAATGAGAGTGTGGGTTATTATAGTTCGGCATTGAAATTGACCAAGTTGATTATTGCTGTTTTAGGTTCAATTACAGTTGCTGTCTTCCCTCAAATGATCAGTGTATATCAAAATGGAGGAGAAGAACAATTTAAAATTTTGGTTAAAAAGTGTTTCGATTTAATTGTAGGATTATCAATACCACTTATCCTAGTTTTAGTAGGTTTATCGAATGAAATTGTAGAACTCTTTTTAGGGCATTCTTTTGAAAGAGCAATAGTTCCTTTAATCATCACAGCACCACTAGTTTTAATTGTTAGCTTATCAAGTATTTTTGGCTTTCAGGTTTTAAGTGCTTTGTCAAAAGATAAATCAATTTTAATATCTGCTTTAATGGGTATGTCTGTCAGCATCTTGCTTTCTTTCCTATTAATTCCATACTTGAAAGAAAATGGTGCAGCTATTACAATTTTAATTACTGAATTAACAGTTAGTATTTCTTTTATTTATTTTTCAAATAAATATTTTTCCTTAGAGGGGTATTTAAACTCATTTTTTATTAAAGTAATAGAAAGTGCACCTTATTTATTGATTATAATCATTTGCAAGTTGTTGACAAGCTTCTTTCTATTTACAATCATAAGCTCTTGTCTATTATCAGGCCTTTGGTTTTTAATATATCATTTTTATATACGACCAAATAATATATACAAAGAACAGGCAGATAAATTTCTTAAAAAATTAAATCATACAATATGATTTCAATTATTATCTGTTCTAGGACCACTTCTATATCTTCTGATTTAATTGATAATATCAATAAAACAATTGGTGTACAATATGAATTAATTTGTATTGATAATTCAACTAATGCGTATTCTATTTTTAGTGCATATAACGAGGGTGTTAAAAGAAGTCAATTTGATATTCTTTGTTTTATGCATGATGATATTAGTTTTAAATCAAATAACTGGGGGCAAAGTGTACTAAATAGATTTACTGCCTCAAAAATTGGGGCTATTGGTGTTGCTGGGTCACCTTATTATGCTATTTTGCCTGGTGCCTGGTGGAGTGGCGGTTATATTTGTCAATCTGTATTTGGAGAACAAGCCCTTGCATATCAAGCTTTAAATGACAATGCATTACCGGTCGTTGTCCTTGATGGTTTATGGTTTTGCGTAAGGAAGTCTTTATTTAGTATAATACGATTTGATGATGTGACGTTTAATGGGTTTCATTATTATGATATTGATATTTCTCTTCAAATACATCAGCAAGGTTATGATATTCTAAATGTCTATGATATTGCAATAAAACATAGTTCTGGTAAACTAGATGCTATATGGTTGAAAAATGCCCTATTACTTCAAAAAAAATGGCAAAAGAGTTTACCAGCCAGTATTACAAAAATTAGTTATTTTAAAGAAGTGACTATTGAATATGCTGTATTGGAAGAATACATTCATTCTATGAAAAAAAATGGGGTAAATCAATTTGATATTATTCAATTTTCATTAAAGCAGCTTATCAACTATAGATTAAAACGCTTTAAAATAAGTTTCCCATTTATTTTTGCTTATTTATTATTACGTTATTTATTAAAAAAGCTGCATCTAAGATAATTATTATGTAATTTTACAATATGTTTAAACGGCCTATTTTATTAATAATCATTATCTTATCTGTAAGCACAAGTCCACTATTTGCTCAAGATTCAATTTCGATAAGAAAACCTAATACAGATAAAATTAAGCTTTTTATTAAAAGAATATTTCCAAGTCAAAATTCTTCAATAGAACCTAAGAAATTAGATCGTAAAATTAAAGGTAATAAGCCGACGACTAAAAAAACAAAAGTTCTAAAGACTAAAAATGTAAAAAAAGAAAACGAAACAATCAGTCTTAAGACTACTCAACCCTATAATCCAATAAAGATAAAATTACCCAATTTTGCTTTTTTAAAAATTGGAATCAAATTATCAAAAAAAGATAATGACAGTTTACGATTACCAAAATACAGGGTTAATCAAATAAAGAAGTCAAAAATTATTTCTTATCGTGATCAAATAGCGGACATTAATACTAAGATTTTTTTACTCGAGCGAGATAAAGCATCCTTGTTGAATCAAAAAGATGCTTATGAAAAAGACATTGCAGACTTGTATCAAGAAGATTCAATAAAGCAAAAATTAAAACCCGAAATACAGGATGCTTTAATTAAAGTAAGATCATCTTTAGCAATTCCTGTTGGATTTACTGATATAGATGAGCAGATTAGAAATCTTCAGTTATTAAATAAAATACCAAGTGATCAGTCATTGACTATTAGACCTTATCATACAGATACAAAGTTTAATTATGCTAAAATTTTATCTTTAATTGATTCCAATATTAAATACAATGGCCTGTTGTATCAATCTAGAGGTAATTCAATTACTTTGCTTCCAATTAATTTGAGTCAGAAATTAAATACAGATCATCCTTATGGGTGGAATGATGGAGCCATGTCTTATTCAAAAGGTTACCAAATGCAAGTATCTGCTGGTATTTTTGCTTCATTTGGAAACTTAAAAGTACAGTTAAGGCCCGAATTTGTTAAAACAGCCAGTGGCCAATATGAAACAAATCAAAGCTGGGGTTTAGTAACTAATGGGCTAAGTAAAATACTTCCTGGTCAATCATCAATAAGATATGATTTAAATAAAATATCATTAAGTGCCTCTACTCAAAACCTTTGGTGGGGTCCTGGAATTTCGAACTCAATGTTAATGAGTAATAATGCACCTGGATTCTTCCATTATTCTATCGCGAGCAATCGACCACTAAAAACGTTTTTAGGTAATTTCCAGTTTCAAATCATATCGGCTACACTTAAACAAGATAGTTCACAAGGATATGAGAACAGGAACTTAAAAAAATTGAATTTACAAAATAGGAATAGGACTTATAACGCATTGACTTTTACTTTTCAGCCGGTTATAATGAAAAATATCACATTTGGATTAACTAGGGCTTTCCAAAATTTAGCAGAAAATAATATATCAGGATTTGTTCCAAAATATTTACCGGTACTTGGTTCATTCTTTGGAAGTGCATACAACGATACTATTAATAGAGACCAAATTTTATCTTTTAACACTCGTTGGGTCTTTCCAAAAAATCATGCAGAAGTGTATTTTGAATTTGGTTATAATGATGCAAAGGATAATTTTAGAGACTTAATGTTAGATATGTCTCATTCCTCTGGTTATGTATTTGGCTTTAAAAAATTAGCTTATTTAAATAACATTGATTATTTAGATTTTGGTGCAGAAGTCATTAGGATGGCCCAAACTCCAAGTTATTTAATGCGAAATGCAGGTAACTTTTACGAACACGGAAGAATAACAGAGGGGTATACGCATAAAAATCAAATTTTAGGAGCAGGTAGTGGATTTGGAAATAATATGCAAACGGTTAATTTGAGTTTTAACAGAGGTTGGAATAAATACGGACTTATTTTTAATCATATTGTTCAGAACCCAACACAGATTGTTACTGGTTCAATAGAAAATCTTGGCTTAAGAACTACTAAATGGGAAGATTTTTCGTATGGTATTCAGACAAGATATAGGTATAGAAATATTTTATTCAGTGCTAATTTAGAATATGTCAATTCAAAAAATTATCTCTGGACAAATGGAACTAATAGAACTAATTTTTACGCATTTATTAACACCATTTTTTTATGGTAAAATATATCACCCTTTTTATTTCATTTTTTATATCAACTAATATTGTTGCACAGATAGCATTATTAGACGAAATAAAATTATTGGAAAATAATAGGAATCAACAATTACTAGGCAATCTATCTGATTCTAATAGAGGGCACTCCATCTCTTTCTTTACAAGATCAACTAGTCTTTTACATTATTTGAATGATACAATATCACCAGAAAGATTTAAAAAGCTTAGAATTCAAAATTTTCAAATTACAGATACTAGACAATTTAATGACCACATGCCTTCTGGTTTTAATGATGGAAATATGTATCCTGCAGTGGGCAAACAGGAGCGAATAAGTTTAGGCTTAAACATAAGATGGCGCGCACTGGATATTAATTTACAACCAGAATGGATAGATGCAGTCAACGAGCCACAGGACTTAGATAAAGGAAATCAAACAGATCGAAATTGGTGGCCAAGGTATTATTTGATTACTGCTAACAATATCGACCATTTTAGAAGGTTTGGGAACAAGCCAATCCAAGAATTTTTTTTAGGACAATCCCGTATTGGATTAAGTTATCCGAAATTCAGCTTTGGGGTATCTACCGAAAATATTTGGTGGGGTCCTGCCAAAATGAATAGTTTGATGTTTACAAATAATGCCCCAGGATTTAAGCACTTTTATCTACAAACGAACAAACCACTTACTACCCCTATTGGAAATTTTGAATTAAAGACAATTATTGGGGTACTTGATTCCACAAGGTTCATTAATCCTGATGATAGTATCATGAGGACTGTTTGGGCTGGCGGTATTTTTCCAAAAAAGACAGCAAATAGGAATATAAGCGCTTACATTATTTCTTGGCAACCTAAATGGTTACAAAATTTTTATTTCGGCTATGCTTATTCTACAATTAATTATTCGGCAAAGGATGCAAAGTTTGATGAGCAAGGAGAAAAAATGAGTATAGGTGTGCTCATGGGTAGATTTATCATGCCTAAGGATCATGCTGAATTTTATGTTGAACTGGGTACACCTAATCAAGCACCACTTCCTTGGAAATTTTTTAACGATAGTGCTAAAACTGCTTTCACAATTGGTGCGAGAAAAATTTTTCCAAATTTAAACAGGAAATCATTTTTAGAATTTTTTGTAGAGGTAACTCAATTACAATTATTAGATCCAAGAAAAGTATTTACACCTGGTGCACCATATGATGGACCACAATATAATAGCTGGTATACTAGTCCCTACGTAAAACAAGGTTATACTAGTAATGCTCAATTATTAGGGGCATCCATTGGACCAGGCTCAAATACACAATCTATTGGTTTAAGTTGGAATAAGGGGTTGAATAAAATAGGCGCTCATCTTCAAAGACTAGTTCACAATAATGATTTTTATAATTATGCATATTTGAGCAAAGTAGGTTCTGGAAAGTCAAATGCATATTGGGTAGATTTACTTGCAGGAATTGAAGTACAATTACATCCTCAAAAAAATACATTAATCGCTGCATCTTTTTTGAATACTCAGTCAATGAATTGGAGGTGGCTAAGGATTGAAGACGGAGTTTCTTATTGGTCCGATCCAACTACTAAAACACCGGATAAATATAATTTTCAATTGAATATTTCTGTTAAATTCTTTTTTAATGGAACTCGTTAAAAATTTATACCTAAGGGCTTATCTTTTGATAATGACCTTGTATGTATTTTTAAATAAGGGGGTGGCTTATACTTATTTGGTTGAATTATTGTGGTTATTTGGGATTCTACTTTTATTAATGGACCGAAAAAAAGTGGAATTCATCTGGAACAAAACAACCAAACTTATCCTGTTTTTTATAGCCATTAGTTGTATTTACATCTTAAGAGGATTTGCTAAATACGATATAATAGACCTTATTAGAGATAGTTTTATATTTCAGTATGGATGGTTTGTATTCATTCTATTCTTATTCAAAGACAAACAAGCACAAATTTGGGAAACCCTTTTTTTTATTTATAAATGGTTTCCATTTGTTGCCTTATTAAATTTCATATTACAATATTTTGTACCCTTTTTTGAAACGGTTATGCCTTTTGGAGGCATTCCTATTTTATTGTACAAAAATGGGGATATGGGCGTACAATTATTAATTAGTACTTTAATGTTATTGTATACTTTTGAAAAGAAGACTTTAAAATGGCGTGTGCTATTAAGTTTAGTGATTGCATTAGACTTTTTGATTCTAGCATCTTATAGTCGTTCAGGTATCGTTGCTTTTTTAGCCAGTATGCTATGTTTTATTTATTTCAATAAGGACATCCAATTACAATCTAGAGTTAGATTGCTATTAAAGCATCTGCCAGTTATTTTACTCATAGTGACCCCAATCTATATCAATATTAAAGTGGCAGAAAATTTTCAGGGAAGATCGGTTGGCTTGGAGCAAATTAAGAATAATTTCAGTTCCATTGTAGGTGGTACCACAGATGCCACATCCGAAAGTAATGTAGTCTGGCGATTAGTTTGGTGGGTAAAAATAATTGACTACAGTTTTTCTTCACCTAATTTCTTTATTGGTAAGGGTTTGGGAATGAACCTAGCAACGGAGGATGATATCATTACATTGGATGATACATTAAGGTCTCCACATAATTTTCATCTCAATATTATGGCTAGGTTTGGGGTATTGTTATTTTTAATTTGGACTTATTTTTTAATACAAATTTTAAAACCTATTTTTAAAAAGCAATTAGTAGGTAAACGCTTATTAATAGGATGTATATTACTTGCCTTTTTTATCAACGCAAGTTTCGATGTTTTTTTAGAAGGCCCCATGGGTGCGTTTCCATTTTGGACATGGGTGGGTTTGTATTTATTGACTGAGGATCAAGTACATTTAGTTGAGCCCATAACTAAAACCAATTTGGAAAATTGATTCTTGTTTTTTAGTGCCCCTTCCTGTGGTATTTTTATCATCAATGTATTCAAAGCTAGCCCTTAGGTAACAGTTGTTAAACCATTCATAACTTGTTTGAAAAAAGAAATCATTCCTGGTTTGACGATAATCCGATAAAAATTTTGGTTGGGGTTCTGAATTGTATTGGTCATAGACCGAACCCTCGCCTCCTTTATTCATAAACTGAAACCTTGTGTAAAATTTTAGTTTAGGCAAGTAATTATACCTAGCAAAAATCATTTTTCTGTGAAAATTACTGCCCATCCAATCTCCTAGTGGATAGTTGAACTGGGTATAGGTTTGTGCGGGTATTAAATTATTATATACAAAAGGATTGACCCTAGTGTATTCGGCACCTAAAGTCAGGTATGGCATAAAATAATCAGTCACCGATCCGCCAATTGTATACCCTAATTGGTTCCTGCTTTTTGCTTTATTGAATATAGATGCTAATCTGATCTCATCAATGAACAAAGAGCCATATAAATGGGTATTCTTAATTTGATTCCTAGAACTTAACTGCAAAAAATATTGTCCGTTAGAACCTGCATTAATTAAGTAATTGCTCTTATTGTTATCGTAAATTTTAAATAAATTAATGGGAATTAAAAATCCTGGATCTAATTGGTCACTATAAATAATACTTTCTCCTATCGCTAAGTCTAAACCCTTTTTTAAGTTAAATTGTAAGGAATGGCTTGCTATGAATTTTTGTCTATTGATAATGCGAATATCACCGCTTACACCACCAGTATAGGTAGGGTATGTTTTAGTAGAATCAACAATTTCTGAATTGAGCCATCCATGAAAATAGTTAAAACGCAACCATTTAATAGGATTGTAATCGAATCTAATTAAAGGAAAACTTGGTGCACGATCCGATAAAACAATGCGACCGTTTTCGCCATAGCCCCAAACAATCTGGTCCTTACCAAAACTAATAGATCCATTTTTAAAACTATAACTGATGGTAGCACGTATATCTGAATGATTGATTTTTCTATCATCATTCAATCCAACTAAAATTATACCTGTTTTGGAATCTTGTCTTCTAAAATCTAATTTATTCACTGTATAAAAATCACGAACAGTACCTAGTTCTGTCACATCTCTGTACATTATTTGGTAGCCCCATTTTTTTCCAACCTTACCCCAAAGGTTTAATCCATTACTCACCTGTGTGATGTTTTGACCTCCACCCACAATAAAATTGGCACTCACATTTGGGTCTAGGTTCAGTGAAAAATCTTTTGTGTGAATAAAAAACATCCTGGGGCGCTGGTGCGCATCTTTAACAAAAAACCCAATTTCGTTTTTGATCAATGAGTCAGCAATTAAATCCTGATTGTATTCTTGAAGATAAAAATCTAATTCTTTTAATTCAATACTAGTTAAGCTTGCTCTTTGTTGGGTTAACTGAAATAATGCAGTTGCAATTTTAGTTCTTTCAATTGGCTGAATGATATCATTGAACTGAATAAATCCTTTTTGCGCCATCCTAGCAAGGTAACCATGGGCCTCCACATTTTTATTTTCCCAAATAGTTTGCGAATAAGTATGCTTTGTAATAAAGCTTAATACAAGCAAAATAAGGACGAATCGTATTTTATATTTCATTAGTACGCATTTTGATCGCCTCTAAATATATTGACAATCGTTTGAATGATGATCTGTAGATCCAACCAAAAACTCCATCTGTGAATATAGTATAAATCAAAATTCACACGACGTTGCATTTCTTGCGTTGTCTTAGTCTCGCCTCTGCAACCATTCACCTGGGCTAACCCTGTGATGCCAGGCAATACCATATGACGTAACATATAGTTGTCCACTGTTTGCATGGATTCTAAGTTGAGTGGTGTTGGATGAGGACGTGGACCAACCACCGACATATTCCCAATCAGTACATTCCAAAACTGAGGCAATTCGTCTAAGTTGGTTTGTCTTAAAAATTTTCCAATCAATGTAATTCTTGGATCGTTTTTAAATGCCTGATTGTAATGACCTCCTTCATCTAAGTCAGAACTTTCTTTTACCATTGACCTAAATTTAAAACAAGTTATTTTTTGGTTGTTCAATCCCCAGCGTTCTTGTTTAAAAATAATTGGACCCTTACTTGTTAATTTAATAATGATGGCGATGATTGGTAAAATAAATATACCAATGGTTAAAAAGAAGACTGTAGCAAATACAATATCAAAAATTCTTTTCACTAATTTATTTTCTGCTTTATCTAAAGGCAGAGAACCAATATTCACTACTGGCAATTGACCAATATTTTGAATAAAAACACTAGAGGTGGTGAAGTCTGTTAAATCGGGTAACATCCTAACGCGCACATTGTTATTGTCACAAATGCGAATACAGTCTTGTATTTGTTTGGATTCCTTATTGGAAAGTGCAATAAAGACTTCGTTGATTTTGTTGGAACTAAGCACTTGGTCCAATTGATCAAGTTGACCAAAATAGGTCACATCGTTTTGAATAGATGGTTGATCTGCGATATAACCCGCACATTGATACCCATAGTAATAGTATTTATGGACGGTCTCAATAAAGTTGGCTGCCACTTGGTTATTGCCAATTAATAATACTTGGTCAAAATAGGCGCCATGGTAGAGTGCTGAGTGAATTTTCTTTCTGAGTGCATATTTGGTAGCGATGGCTAAAAAAGAGCAAACACTCACAAAAACAATGATAAATGGAGAAGAGTATTTATGGTTTAAGCTCAAGAAAAATAACATTGAGCTGAGTGCAACCGCAAAAACGATGGTATGGTAGAGGATAAAAACAATCTCCTCCGAGAATTTATTAGACCTTCTGTCCGAATAAAGCTTCGAAAAAAGCGACATAGACCACCATAAACCAATGGCTACAATGTAAAAAATAGGGCTAATCACAGGAACAACGCCCTTATTAAATCCATAAGCTGTCAGAAAATAGCTAACAAACACCACCAGGGCGTCTAGGCTATACCTAATATTTTTAAAAAATAGGCTTGGTTTCTGCATGCAGTTGGTTAATGAAATTTATTTGTTGGTGGGGGGATAAACAAAGCTAAATAAAAAGCGTTAAAACCTCGTTCAAAATTTTTGATAAATGGGTGAAAATTAGTTCATTATTAAGATTGAGAATTCATTATAATCCTTATCTTCGCTTCAAATTCCCCCCAAAAATTTTAAGGCTACAATGCAGCTATAAATTAACTACTAATTACATCATTTTTTATACGTAATTTGAACTGTTGTTTTATATTTGTATAAATCAAAAACTAGGTCCGTTCTGTGACTTAGAGTGGCATAGCCATATTAAAAAATCAAAAAATTCAATATATGAATTTATTCAAAAGTGTTTTTTTAAGCTTGTGTTTCTTGGTGCTTACAAGTACCCTTGTACTGGCACAAACTGGTGGTAACTTATTGGCAGGCAAGGACTTATCTACCATTAAGGTAGACGCCCTAACCGATGCCGAGTTAGCACAGATTCAAGCCCAGTTAAAACAATCAGGTGTTAGTATTGATATGGTAGAAGCTCAAGCCATAGCAAAAGGGATGTCTCCTACTGAGTTTGCTAAGCTTAAAGCTAGGTTGGCGAATGTAAAAGGAAGTAAAAATACCTCCCCCTTGACTAAAAAAACAGTCAAAAAGCCAACTGATAATGCACTGGATACCACAGAGCAAGAATTTTTGATTGAATCTAAGATCAATCCATTGATTTACGGTTCTGAACTTTTTGCTAATAGCCAGGGTTTTAAAAACAGTGATAATGTGGCCACACCACTCAATTACGAAGTGGGTACCAACGATGTATTAAAATTAGTGGTTTATGGTGTACAGGAATATAGTGCAGATTTAGATGTGAGTAAGGAAGGAACTGTTTTGATAGAAAACGTGGGACGAATTAAAGTGGCAGGATTGTCTATTGAAGCAGCTACTACAAGGATCAAACAACAAATGGCGAATACGGCTTATCCAAGCTTAAGGTCTGGTGAATCAAAGATGGCTTTAACCGTGGGTGATACAAGAACCATTCAAGTAACAATCATAGGCGCACAAAGAAGCGGTAATTACAATGTATCCTCTTTATCCAATGTATTAAGTGCCTTAACCATGGCGGGTGGTCCCAATGAAATTGGTTCTTACAGGGCCATTGAGTTAATTCGTCAAAACAAAGTGGTTAAAACATTTGACCTATATGCATTTATGCAAAGTGGGGATCAATCACAAAATATGGGTTTAAAGGACAGAGATGTGATTAAAGTGCCTCCATATAAAGGCAGGATCGAGATCAAGGGTCAAGTAAAACGTCCAGGTATTTTTGAATTAAATGGCACAGAATCCTTCAAGCAGTTTTTGCAATATGCAGGTGGTTTTGATGACACTGCATACACAGCTTGGGTGAAAGTGATTCAAAAAAATGATAAAGAAAAAGCTGTAAAAGACTTAGCACAAAATCAATTTACAAGCTATCAACCACAGGGTGGCGATATCATACAAGTGTCTAAAATTTTAGATCGCTTTCAAAACAGGGTCAAATTAACTGGCGCAGTATTTAGACCCGACGTATATGAATTGACAGAAGGTATGCGCATTAGCGATTTGGTTCAAAGAGCCGACGGATTGAGAGAAGATGCGTTTATTGGAAGAGCTCAATTGGTAAGATTAAAACCAAACTTGTTAAAAGAATTGGTGACAGTGAACTTATTCAAAGCCTTACAAAAAGATCCTAACGAAAATATTCTTTTACAAAGAGAGGATGAATTGTATGTAAATTCTATTGTAGACTTAAGAGATTCTTTGACTGTAGATTTATTAGGAGAAGTAAGAAGCCAGGGTCGTTTTAACTATGTGGATAGTATGACGGTGAAGGATTTAATTTTAATGGCAGGTGGATTTACATTTGCTGCCAATAAACAAATTGAAATCGCAAGATTGGTTCAATACGGAGAAAGGGTAACAGGTAATCAGGTGGCCACTATCTTAAAAACAGAAGTAAATGGTGATTTGAGTTTTAATGCAGG
>Ga0315906_10006071_pt1 | contig 15027 bp, 14 predicted proteins | sample LakEriMetagenome_4_FD_203526 | JGI IMG/M metagenome (GOLD analysis project Ga0315906, IMG submission 203526) | Freshwater fungal communities from buoy surface, Lake Erie, Ohio, United States - Buoy 2 MA122 | ecosystem: Environmental > Aquatic > Freshwater > Lake > Lake biofilm | place: USA...
GGGCGGGCTGTTCCTGATCGGGAAGAGTACCTACGAGATTCATGAGAAGCTCGAGGGGGTGGACGGCGCCAAGACAGACCGCATGGCCCCGACCTTTGCAGCGGTGGTCACCCAGATCCTGCTGCTCGACATCGTCTTCTCCCTCGACTCCGTGATCACTGCGGTGGGCATGGTGAACAGGATTCCCGTGATGGTCGCCGCCGTGGTGATCGCCATGCTGGTCATGCTGCTCTTTGTGAACCAGATCTCCGCGTTTGTAGATCGGCATCCAACCATCAAGATGCTCGCGCTGTCGTTCCTGATCCTGATCGGCACGATGCTGGTCGCCGAGGGATTCGGTCAGCACATCAACAAGGGCTACATCTATTTCGCGATGGCGTTCTCGGTGGCTGTGGAGTTCCTCAACATCCGGATGCGCAAAGCCCAGAAGGTGGACCTCCACCAGCCCTACCGATGACGCCCGCTGAAATACAAGGGAACGAGGAGCTGCGGCGGCACGAGTTTCCTGTGGTGGCCGACCGGGTGTTCCTGGGGCATGCCGCGGTGTGTCCGCTGCCGCGTCGCGTCGCGGAGGCGATCGCACATCGGGCAATCGCAGGGACGCTCGATGATCAGGAATCCGGGATCCCGGCAGGATACGTCTCAGGAACCCGAGGGTTGATCGCCCGGAGTCTTGGGGTGGATGCCGGGGAAATCGCTTTGGTCGGCTCAACATCAGTTGGTTTGAGTCAGGTCGCCGCGGGTCTGCCCTGGAGAAAGGGTCAGAATGTCGTGGTCTATCAGGACGACTACCCGTCCAACGTCTACCCTTGGATGGCTTTGGCCGAGCAGGGGGTGGAGGTCCGATTCCTCAACATCCGGGAACTGGGGCGCATTCGGCTAATTGATGTGCAGGGTCAGGTCGACGAGGACACCCGACTGGTGGCCCTCTCGAGTGCTCATTTCGTCACGGGATGGCGGTTGGAGGTGGCGGCCTTGGGACGATGGCTGCGGTCGCGTGGCATCCTGTTCTGCCTCGACGCCATTCAGACTCTGGGGGCATTTCCGACGCCGCTTGATCAGGTCGACTTCATGGCGGCCGATGGTCACAAGTGGCTCCTGGGTCCGCTGGGGGCTGGAATCCTCTACGTCCGGCGCGAGGTCCAGGATCTTCTGAAGCCGGTAGCCCATGGCTGGCATAATGTCGAATGCCCGGGTTTTGTGACCCAGGACGAAATGGTGCTGAGACGGGATGCGCGGCGCTATGAGGCGGGCAGCCTGAACCTGGTGGGGGCCGCTGGACTCCGGGCTGCGTTCGCCTTGCTGGAGGAGGTGGGACTTGGGGAGATCGAGGCTGACCTGATTGCCAAGCGGAGATGGCTTGTGGGGCAGCTGCAGGGCAGGGGCATGGAGGTTTTGAATCCTGCCCCGGCTGGGCCGAACGAGGGCGCTCTCGTCACCTTCGGAGTTCCGGGTCGCTCCTCGGTTGAGGTCCAGAGAATCCTGCAGGAGAGCAGATTCGTTGTCTCCTTGAGGCATACCCGGGATGGTCGGGACTGGATCCGGGTCAGTGCCCACTACTATAATACGATGGCGGAACTGGAGCGCTTCATCGAGGCTCTACCGGCCCACAGGTGACCCCGATCACGGTGGAGTTCCTGTGAACTAAAAAACTCGTTGACGCTCCATCGCCACGCATGGCAGGGTTCTCTCACACACGGAAACTATTTGGTCTCTCATGAACAAAAACCTCCTCGCCCTCACTGTGGCGGCCTCGGCCTTGGCCTTCTCGGCCTCGGCGGCCACCTCCAACATCGTTGGGTACGTCAAGTTGGCCCTCAAGAAGGGCAACAACCTCGTCTCCAATCCCCTGAACAACACCAACACGGACGGCAATAAGATCAGCAGCCTCTTCGGCTCGATCGACTGCTCCGTCCTCCGTTGGACCGGTTCGGGATTCAACACCACCGACACGGTTGCCGGCGCCGGTGTGGTCAGCGGTGACGACTTCACCCTCGCCCCTGGCGAAGCGGTCTTCGTTGCTGTGACCGCCGACTCCTCCGTCACCCTCGTTGGCGAGGCGCTCACGGGCACCCAGACGGTTGCGATCAAGAAGGGCAATAACTTCGTTGCCTCGAAGATTCCCCTCTCTGGCGCTGCTGACACCGTCCTCGGTCTCGGTATCGACGGTTCGTCGGTTCTGACCTGGAACGGCAATGGGTATGATTCCTTCGATTACGTCGATGGCGTGGGCTACCTCACGGGCGCCCCGAACATCGCGGTGGGTCAGGGTATCGTCGTGAGCGCCACGACCGATGCCACCTGGTCGAAGACCTTCACTCCGGCTCCTTGATTCAGTTTTTAGTCTCCACGAATACATAACCAACCATGAATAAGTTGCTCCTCACCACTCTTGGCATGGTCGCCGCGGTTTCCGCGGCCTACGCTCAGGGTACATTCAACGCCAACAACAACTTCACGCCGGCCGGTGCTTCCGCCAAGGCGTTTGTTCTCGGTCTCGACGGAAACCCGCTGGCCAAGGCCAACGGCCGCGTTGAGATCCTCTCCGGTGGCACCAGCCTCTCGCCGAATGGCAGCGCCGGTGTGGCCCTGACCCTTGACGGTCTGTTCTTCATCAACGGTCTCGTGGCTCCGGGCGCTGGCCTCGGCGGCACTGCGAACCTCGTCGTCCGCGCTTGGGACGTCACCACTGGTGCCACCTATGCTGATGCCACCTCCCGTGGCTCGGTCAACGTGGTCATCAGCAGCCTCGGTGGCGGCACGACCCCTCCGGCGACCTTCGGCAACAACTCGGACTTCAAGGGTCTGAAGCTCGAAGGCGGCGGCGTCATCCCTGAGCCCTCCACCGTCGCCCTCGCGGCTCTCGGTGTTGCTGGCCTCTTCGTGATGGCTCGTCGTAAGAGCTGATTCGAAAGCTTCTTCAAGACCGCCCTGGAAACAGGGCGGTCTTTTTTTTGCCTACTCTCTGGGCTGGCGACCACGGAATCACACCTGACATACGTTCGAATTTACAGCGGCATCCCCATCCTCCGATCTCATTGCTTCCACTCACCATGAATGCCGCACTGATCGTCGCTGCTGGACGTGGCACCCGAATGGGGGGCCACGTGGATAAGGTCCTGCTCGAATTCGAAGGGGTCCCGGTTGTGGGGCACACGTGGCGGCGCTTCGAGGAATGTGAAGCCATATCGGAGATCATCCTCGTCGTTCGCGATGGGATGCAGGATTCCTTCGGTGCCTTGGGGGCGAAGATGGGGTTCAGAAAGCCCCATCGGTTTGTGGCGGGTGGCGCCGAGCGGCAGGACTCGGTTTGGAATGGGCTTGGCGCCCTGTCACCGGGCGTCGACCTGGTCGCAATCCAAGATGCAGCTCGTCCCTGTACCTCGGTGGACTTGATCACCCGGTGCCTCCAGATCGCGCAGGCATCAGGTGCTGCGGTCGCTGCACAGCGGGCCACGGACACCATCAAGGAATCCGACGGGGGCATGGTCATCGCAAAACATCTGGACCGCTCCCGGCTCTGGAGTGTCCAAACCCCTCAATGCTTTCAACTGCCGGTCATCCGCAGGGCGTTGGAGACCGTTCGCGCCTCTGGGAGGGTGCTCACGGACGATACCGCCGCTTGCGAACTCATCGGTCAACCCGTGCAGCTGGTTGAAAGCACGGATCCGAACCCCAAGATCACGACTCCGGCTGACCTCCCGCTCCTGAGAGCCTTGCTGGCCCAGCAGCGCGACTGAAACGCAATCCAGGCATCTGGAGCCGGTTCAGCTGACGGGGAGCAGGGACACCCGCTCGTTCCGGTCGTTCCGAGTCACGCCCTGAGCCCGTGGGTCGAGGCTGAGGACTCCATCGACGAGAAATGCATACCGGTGGTGGCCATGTTTCAATTCGAGGGTGATGGACCACGACTTGTCGAAGCCCTGAGTCATGGGATGCTTCGTCGGATCCCACCCATTGAAATCGCCGACCAGACTCACGGATCGGGCTGTGGGGGCTTGGAGCAGGAAGTTGACCGCACGCAGTGTCTTCAGCTTCGTCATGTCGGAATCTCCCGCATCTGCGGGGCGGAAACGATTGTGGCTTAAGTGCTTCCGCGCAAGCGTGTTCAGTGGGGTGATGGCACCAGGGTCTTTCGCGCGGAATCGCTTCCCATGCTGCGATGGAATCCTCAAGGATGCTCTGATGAGCCTGCGTAAGACCAAGATTGTCGCTACACTGGGACCGGCGTCGTTCGCGCCCGAGAAGGTGGACGCCCTGATGCTGAAAGGAGCCAACGTCTTTCGCATCAATTGTTCCCACGCCAAGCCAGACCAGATTCGCTCATCGGTTGCGGCAGTCCGAGCTGCCGCGCGTGCCCGTGGAGTGTCGACCAGCGTCTTGATGGATCTGCAAGGGCCAGCCATTCGAACTGGGGATGTGGCGACTCCGGTCCGCCTCCATCCTGGTGACAAGGTGGCGTTCATCCAGCCCGGGGAAACGTGTGCGTCGCCCATCTCTTTCACGGTGAACCATCCCCAGTTTGCCCAGGATGTGGAGGTGGGACGGGTGTTGCTTGTCGACAGTGGAGAAATCCAAATGCGGATCCTGGGGAAGACATCAACCCAGGTGGAATGCGAGGTTCTCAACGAGGGAGCCATGGGAAGTCGGCGCCACATCAACCTGCCCGGGGTGCGGGTTTCCCTACCCGCGTTGACGGACAAGGATCGGGCGGATGTGGCCCTTGGTATCGAGCTGGGTGTGGATTTTCTGGCACAGAGCTTCGTCCGGGAACCGGAGGATGTCCGGGAGCTGAAATCCCTGCTCAAGGGGGCTCAGGTTCCACCGCAGGTCGTGGCCAAAATCGAGCATCAATTCGCCGTCGACCACTTCGCGGCCATCGCCCAGGAATCCGATGCCATCATGGTGGCTCGGGGTGATCTGGGGGTTGAGTGCCCGTATGAGGAACTCCCCATCATCCAGCGTCGGATCGTCAAGCACTGCATCCATCATGGACGCCCCGTCATCGTTGCGACCCAGATGCTAGAGAGCATGATCGAGAACCCGGTCCCGACCCGGGCGGAGATCACCGACATCGCCAACGCCGTCTTCGAGCAGGCGGATGCCATCATGCTCAGTGGTGAGACGGCGGCCGGCAAGCATCCGGTGGAATGCGTCGAGGTCATGGACACCATCGCCCGCCGCATTGAGCGCAGTGGCGGTGCCAACTACCACTTAAATGCTCATCTTGAGGAACCGCGTGAGATGCTCATGCGCAGCGCGGTGGGGCTTGCCGACCAGCTTGAAGCGGCGGCACTCGTCGTGTTCACAAGGACTGGGCTTCTGGCAAGGATCGCCTCTTGGCTTCGTCCCCGGTCGAGCCCCATCTACGCTTTCAGCGACCGCGAAACGCTCGCCAGGCAACTCTCGCTGCTCCGGGGTGTTGAACCGATGGTCATGCCAGCCTGTCAGGATGATCCAGCGGGGTCGGTGGAGGGGGCCCTCCATCGGCTTGTTGAGTCAGGTAGAGTCAAGCGGGGTGATTCGGTGGTTGTGGTGCTTCCCCATCCGAGCAGCTTTGACCACGAGGTCGAGTCCATCAAAATGCATGTGATCGGGTAGCGGCCCCCACAGGTGCCGAATCTCGGACCTCTGAACGGCTCCAATGCCATGCGGCATGTCCGTACCTCAGGGCCATGGCCTGTTGATGACGCGCGTCGGGTAGTTGCCGGTCTGAGACGATCGCTCCCCAGACCTTCCGGATGGCCATTCGGATCCGATCAGGCGGCATCGGAATCCGGGTTAGGAAATCATGGTGGTCCCGGGAATCCCGGTACGCCGGTCGATCGACGGGCAGTTTGAGGAGGTCCGACATGCGCCGGATGTCGAGACCGTACAGAAACGTCCCGTGGAAGAGGATGGCTCCGCGGGTTCTCCGCTGGGCGTTTCCCGAGAACTTCCGCTTCCCCTTGGGAAGGGTCAGGGCCAGGTCCGTATGTCCTTCGATGCTGATCCGCGTTTCCATCAGCGGTTGGAGGGCAGAGACCTGACTCTCCAGGATCCATCGGTTCGTCGAGTCGATCGACTCCAATGCCGGAGCAGACCCTGGATCCAGGGTGATGCCGTAGCAGAGGCATCCAGGGCCCTGGAGCACGGTGCCGCCACCCGATCTCCGACGGAGGATTGGGACGTTGGCATGGCGGCATGCCTCAACGTGAGCGGTGTCGGGGATGCTCTGGCCGTACCCGACCACGACAAATGGAACGGGGGATTCCCAGAACCAGAGGAACTGGCGGCCGGTGGCTTCGGTCTCCTCCAGAAACGCATCGTCCCAGGCCAGCAGTTCGGCAGGGTTGTTCGAGGAGGGGATATCTACGGCTTCCACGCGGCATGGATCATGGGTTGAGAAGCGAGGACGTCCATACCAAGCTTCCGCTGATGGAATCACCGGAGATTCTCCTTGGGATCGAGTGTGGTGGGACGCGGACGGTGGCGCTTGCCGTGGGGCCTGGGTTCCGGGTGATGCGTCGGCTGGAACTGGGTCCGTGCAACCTGAGGCTCGTGGACGACGCCCGCCTTGAGGCGCACTTCCGCGATGTTGCGGGGCAGACGCCGAAACCGTCGGCCATCGGGATTGGAATGGCCGGGGTCAGGGATGGGCGTGATTGCGATCGGGTCCATCGAATCCTCGATCGGGTGTGGCCTGGGATTCCGGCTAGAATCGACCACGATCTCGAGTCGGCCATCTCGACCCCTGATGTTGACCTCGGATCCACCAGCGAGGCTCGGGTCGTAATCCTGAGTGGTACAGGCTCATGCTGTTTTGGACGCACCCCCGAAGGCAGGACGGTCAAGGTCGGGGGATGGGGTCATTTACTGGGTGATCGCGGCAGTGCCTACGATGTGGCATTCAGGGCTCTGCGGTCTGTAGCCCATGAGTTGGACCACTCCGGTGTCCAGGGTCACCTGGGGAAGCGCATGCTCCGGAAGCTGGATCTCAAGGAACCGAATGACTTGATCGCATGGCTGGCGAATGCGGGGAAGGCGGAGGTGGCGGCCTTGGCTCCTCTGGTCTTCGAAGTGGCTACAGATGGGGATCGCACTGCGTCCCGGGTCGTGTCGGAGACAGTTGAAATCCTTGCGGCCGATGCATTGGCCTGTGCCCGACGACTTCGTCCTGTGAGGGGTCCCATTCGTTTCCTGCTAGCCGGAAGCGTCCTACTGAAGCAACCCGGTCTTGTCCGAAGGCTGCGGCATCGGATCCAGGAGGTGCTGGGAAGGGTTCCTGTGGAACCCTTGAGCCGGGATTCGGTCTGGGGTGCAGTTGTCATGGCGCGCTTGGCTCTTCAGCAACCGTCTCGAATCTCACCGAAACCCCAGCAGAGCGACCGGAAGGCACCGTCATCCCGGTTGTCCCCGGTCTCGAGGGAGTCCTCCCCGACCGAGCTCCGGAATCCCCGGTCCATGCACCTTGATCGGCTCGGCATCACTACTGCCATCGGGTTGATGCTGGATGAAGATGCACGGATATCCGATTCGATCCGCCCCCACGCGAAGGAGTTGGCCCGTCTGATCCGGGATGCCGCCTCGGCGCTCCGTCGGGGGGGGCGACTCCTATATGTCGGTGCGGGCACCAGTGGACGACTTGGAGTTCTCGATGCCAGTGAATGCCCCCCGACCTTTGGGACGGCACCGGAACAGGTCCAGGGAATCATGGCCGGGGGACTCTCCGCCCTCCACTCTTCGATCGAAGGCGCAGAGGATCATCCCGAGCAGGGGGCATCGGCTGTGGCCGATCGGCATGTTGGCCCACTGGATGTGGTCCTAGGCATTGCCGCCAGCGGACGAACCCCTTTCGTATGGGGTGCCCTGACCGAGGCGCGGGCTCGGGGTGCCACGACAGCCCTGCTGTGCTTCAACCCGCACCTGGACTTCAAAACCGCCTGGAGACCGAAGCATGTCCTGGCGATCGATGCAGGACCCGAGGTCCTGACAGGTTCCACCCGACTGAAGGCAGGCACCGCAACGAAGCTTGTCCTCAACATGTTGACCACCCTTGTCATGGTCCAACTTGGCAAGGTGATCGGGAATCTGATGGTCGACCTGAGACCCTCCAACGAGAAGCTTCGGGACCGTGCCTGCCGCATTGTCAGCGAATTGACATCCCTGGACTTGGCGCGCGCCGGACTGGAGTTGGAGCGATCGGGCTGGCGGGTGGCCGAGGTGGTGCGTCGATTCCGTTTCGGCAAGGTTTTGCGATCCGGGAGCCGCTCCATTGCTCGTGGATCCCCGCGGAGGCATCGCTGATGAATCCCTTCCGGATGCGCAGGACGGGTGTCTCGGGGTGCCGGGAACACGCGGAGACCCCCAGCTCCAGGACCGGTGTTCCCCCATGCGTCTCCTTCTGAACATCCTTGGCGGTATCCTCCTCCTCGGCCTGAGCTGCACGGCATCGGGTGGGGAAATCCAGTTTGATGTCTTCATCGGTCACGACGGAATCGTTCGTCCAGGATCCTGGAATCCCGCGGTGGTGGAAATCCTCAACACGGGGGCCACGAGAGACGGCATCGTCGAGGTCTCCGCCGATCGTATGGGTGCGGCCACTGTCAGGGTTCCCGTCGAACTACCCACACAGTCGAGAAAGCGGTTGTCGGTTCCCTTCTTCTGCACTGGGACGGGCGTGGAGTGTCGACTCCTCGACCGGGATGGCCGTGTTCTGGAGCAGAGATCCGGAGGACAGATCCAGTCGGTCCAGTGGAACGCCCCATTGGTGGGCTCGCTGGCAGACTCCCCTCAAGGGGGGCCATCCCTCCCAGGGGAGGCGATGAGGGATGTGGAGTCGGATCAACCGCGTGTCGTCCGGCTCCGCCCCGAGATGTTTCCGGACACCGCCCTGGCCCTCGAATCGCTGAGTTCCGTCTATCTCAGTCCAACGAAGGCCCTCGCGTTGCGCGAGGGCCAGATCACCTCGCTGCTTCAATGGGTGGCGTGCGGTGGTCAGCTCATTGTTGGGCTTGATCGACCCGGGGACTATGCCTCGCTGTCGTGGTTGAGGGCGATGGGTGTGCCGATGCCCCGGGGTGATGAGCGGATCCTGACGGAACCTGAGATGCGCCGATGGTTGGATGAGGGTCCCTGGAACCCGGATTTTGCGTTCCGATCCATCCCCTCCAAGGAGTCGGTTGTTCCGACGAACGACCCAGGATCTGTTCCTTCTCGAAGCAGCTCCTGGGGAGAACCCATCCACACCCAGTACTTCGCATTGGAGCGGGGCAAGGGGAGAGGTGATGACAGTATTCCGTGGATGAGTGTCCGGGGGTGGGGACGGGGGCAGCTGGTGGTACTGGGATTCAATCCAGAGCGGGAACCGATGCGCTCGTGGGAGTTGCGAGCCCGTTTCTGGTCCAAGCTCTGTGCGATACCCCCGGTGCCTGCGTCCGCCAGCACTGCTCTCGAAAAGGTCCTCACCGGTCTGGACCTGCTGTTTGCCGACCTCGTGGACACCCGTCAGATCCGCAAGGTGCCGATCTCGATCCTGTTGGCGCTGTTGGTCCTCTATCTCGCAGTGATTGGTCCGGGAGACCGTTGGTTTCTTGGTCGGCTTCGGCGTCCGATGCTGACCTGGGTGACCTTCCCGACCTACATCCTCGTGTTCTCGGGGCTGATCTATCTCATCGGCTACCGCCTCCGGTCGGGGCAGACGGAGTGGAATGAACTCCAGATTGTCGATGTGATCCCACGGCAGGGTGATGCTCCGGCCCTTCTGCGGGGTCGCACCTACGGGGGGCTCTATTCGCCTGCGACAGGGATCTATCCCCTTGCACTGGCGATCCCAGATGGGGGCATGCGAAGCGAGTTGAGGAATCTCTTCGGGGTGCGACTCGACTCAGGGCGGGTTGCTACCAGTCTTGGAGCGACAGGAACCGAGGCAGAAGTCCAGGCGTCCTTATGGATGAAGAACCTTGTGGTTGCCGAATGGGTTGATGAAGGCCCGTCACCGATTGTCCTTCTCGATGAGGGTGAGGGGCGGTTTCGGCTCCAGAACCGGACCGGGAAACAGCTTGGCCCGGTCTGGTTGGTCCACGATGGCCGTGTGACTTTGGTTGGGGCTCTCGAGTCAGGCGGAGCCTTTGATTGGGTGGTAGGCATGGTTTCGACGCCGTTGGACGAGGTGCTCGCCCCTGCCCTGAATGGCCTACCGGAATCACTAAGCCGTCGGGATCGACCAATTGCCGGTGAACCGGGTGCGGAGTCCCAGGGGCATTCATTGCTGGCGATGGCATCCGGTTTCTGCGGCAGGATGGACGCCGCAATGCCGGAAGAAGGGGCGATTCTTTGGCCACGGGGCTTTGACCTACAGAACCCCATGGATTCGGGGCGGCTTGTGGTCTTGGCATGGGTTCCGGATCCGGGTTTGTTGCCCGAATTGAACCGGTTCCCTGCCTCCAGGGGGCGACGGGAATCGCTCCTACGTCTCACCGTTCCGTTGTCGACGCGTATCCCAGCCTCTCGATCCCCATGAGTTCCCCCACCGGTCACCCTGCGGTCCAGACGCGATCCCTAGGACGGGATTTCGGAGACATGAAAGCCCTCCATTCCCTCGATCTCCAGGTCGAGCGTGGAGATCTTTTCGGCTTCATTGGGTCGAATGGTGCCGGCAAGACGACGACGTTGAGGATTCTTGCCACCTTTCTGGCACCCTCGGAGGGAAATGCCGAGGTGCTTGGCTTGGATGTCGTGCGGGATGCCGAACAGGTCCGGCATAGAATTGGCTACATGCCCGACTTCTTCGGGGTCTACAAGGACATGGAGGTCTCGGAATACCTGGACTTCTTCGGAGCCTGCTATCGGCTTCCCACCGCACGACGGGAGCGCATGGTGGGTGAGGTTTTGGAGTTGGTGGGGTTGTCTGGGAAGAAGGGAGCCCTGATCGGCTCCCTGAGCAGGGGAATGCAGCAGCGCCTTGGACTGGCCCGGGTGTTGATCCACGACCCTGAATTGTTGCTTCTCGATGAGCCTGCCAGCGGACTCGATCCCAGGGCCCGCATCGAGATGATGGCCATCCTTCAGGAGCTCCAGCGTATGGGGAAGACCATCATCATCTCCTCGCACATCCTCTCGGAGCTCCAGACCCTATGCAATCGGTGTGCGATCATTGAGCGGGGCCAGTTGATCTATAGTGGTCCGATCCGAGGCGTCCGGGTTGGGCTGGAGGAGGTCCGTGTCTATCGGGTTCGTCTCCGGGATGGTCTCGACCGTGCGCGGGAAATGCTGCTCCAGCGTCCGGAGGTTTCCAACGTCGAGTGCGTCGATGGCACGCTGAGAGTTTCCATCCCGAATCGGGAGGTGGACGGATCGCTTCTTGCCTCCGTGCTGGTGGGGGGCGCGGGCCTGGCCCTCCAGGAACTGCGCGAGGAGGAGGCGGGGCTGGAGGAAGTCTTCCTGCAGGTCACGAAAGGCGATACCCAATAGCGTCGTGACGATCCGCTTCGGATCCGCTTCGGATGGTGGCGCTTGCCGGTTGCGCGGTAGATGCTTCCCTTGGTTCCTCCGATGGTTCTACTCCTCGAATGACCTCCACAGAGAAGCAGGTGCAGAAATGGATCTGGTTCTGCCTGATCCTCGCGGTTGCCGCCCTCGCCAGCCTCGCCGTTTTTATGGAGACGGGAAAATCCGATCTCCCGGTGTTGAGTGAGATCCGGGGTTTCACGCTGACCAACCAGCTTGGCAGTGTGATAGGACCCTCGGATCTGATTGGGCAGATCTCTGTGGCGAACGTCGTCTTCTCCCGGTGCCCAACCCAATGCCATCGCCTCTCCCGACAGATGGCGGAGCTCCAGAAACGACTCCCTTCTGCGGTGCGGTTGATTTCTCTGACGGCCGATCCTTCCTACGACTCACCCGAAGTCCTACGCCAGTATGGGGAGCGATATGGAGCAGATACTGGACGATGGTGGTTCCTCACCGGAACGAAAGCGGAGGTCTATCGGGTCGCCGAGAAGTATCTCCTGTTCAGCGTCATGGACACGGGGGATTCCAATCCCCGGCTCGAGGACCGGTTCATCCATTCCGGGACCTTCGTGATCCTGGATCGGAAGGCCCGGATGCGGGCCGTTGTCCAAGGGGAGGAACCGGATGCCCTCGACCGGATTGCCACTCTCGTCACTCAACTCAATCACGAGCGAATTCCATGAAAGGTACCGATCTTCCGGCCATCAACGCGGGTCTCAATGCCCTCTCGACGCTGTTTCTGGCCTTGGGATGGATCTTCATCCGGTCGGGTCGACGGATTGCTCATCGGAACTGCATGGTAGCCGCCTTCGCCACCTCCACCCTGTTCCTGATCGGATACCTCTATCACAAGTTCGTCGTGATGCGGGGCATCCATACCCGGTTCGAGGGACCGAGAGAGTATCTGATCCCATATCTGGTCCTGCTGTTCAGTCACATCATCCTCGCGATGGCCATCGTTCCCATGGCGATGATCTCCATGCATCGGGCATGGAGGGAGAGGTTCGACGCCCATCGGCGGATCGCCCGCTGGACCCTGCCGCTTTGGCTTTACGTATCCGTGACCGGGGTCGTGATCTACTTCCTGCTCTACCAGGTCTGGACGGGGCGATGAACGTCCAACACGTCGATGGGCATCTCTCCTCAGGATTTCCGCAGGATGCAGGGGCGTCTGGGGAAGGGGTGTGCCGTTGAGCGCGATCCTGTTCCTGCGGCGCCGACCTACAGGAGGATCCTTGGGATCGATCCGTCGCTGCGGGGTACGGGGTATGGGATCGTCGAGCGTCAAGGCGGGTTGCAGCGGTTGGTCCAGGCAGGGACGATCCACTGTCCGGCCTCCCTCTCGAAGTCGCGGTGTCTTGCGATGATCGCCTCCCGGATCAGAGCTCTCATCGCCAGCCACATCCCCGAGGTGTGTGTCGTGGAGGGTTTGTTCTTTGCCCAGAATCTCAAGACAGCGATCACGATGGGCGAGGCGCGTGGTGCAGCGCTCGCCATGGTGGCCGAGGCGGGCTTGGAAATCTTCGAGCTGTCCCCGCGCGCAGCCAAGCTGGCGATTGTGGGCTTTGGTGGGGCCCAGAAAATCGCCGTCGCCAAGATGGTGCAGAGGATCCTCTGCCTCGAGGAGCCCCCGGAACCAGACGCTGCAGACGCCCTGGCCTTGGCACTGGCTCTTTCCCAGGGCGGTTCTGGATTCGCGTCGAGGCGAATGAAGCCCCTCTGACGTCCGGAGGCGGGCGCTGTTCGCCGCACTGCTACTTGCCGGTCTGGCCCACGGACAGCAGGAACATGATGTTGTTCGGGGTCTTCTTGAGTCGCCCCAGCAGCAGTTCCATGGCCTCCACGGGCGGTACCCCCACGAGGGCGCGGCGGAGCATGGAAATCCGGTTGTATTCGTCCGGATGATAGAGGAGCTCCTCCTTACGGGTGCCGGAGCGTTCGATGTTGATCGACGGAAAGATCCGGCGATCAACGAGGGAGCGGTCCAGATGGATCTCCATGTTGCCCGTACCCTTGAACTCTTCGAATATCACCTCGTCCATCCGGCTTCCAGTGTCGACCAGCGCGGTCGCCATGATGGTCAGTGAACCACCCTCCTCGATGTTGCGCGCGGCTCCAAAGAATCGCTTCGGCTTGTGCAGCGCATTGGCGTCGACGCCGCCGGACAGGATTTTGCCCGAGTGCGGTTGGACGGTGTTGTAGGCGCGGGCGAGCCTTGTGATCGAGTCGAGGAGGATCACTACGTCTTTCTTGTGCTCCACCATTCTCCGGGCCTTCTCGATCACCATCTCGGCGACCTGGACATGCCTCTCCGGCGGCTCGTCGAAGGTGGAGCTTACGACCTCCGCCCCTTTGCAGGTCCGCTCCATATCGGTCACTTCCTCCGGGCGTTCATCGATGAGAAGGATGATCAGGAAGCTCTCCGGGTTGTTCTTCAGGACGGCGTTGGCCAGCTTCTGCATCAGGACCGTCTTGCCGGTCCGGGGTGGGGCGACGATTAGTCCGCGGGTTCCCTTTCCGATCGGACAGACCAGGTCGACGACACGGGTTGAAAACTCCTCAGGGTCCGTCTCGAGGAGAAATCGCTTGTCCGGGAACAGAGGGGTCAGGTTCTCGAAATGGGTCTTCTCCTTCGCTGAATCGGGGTCCAGCCCCGCCACCTTCTCGACCCGCAGAAGGGCGTAGAACTTTTCCTTGTCCTTGGGCGGTCGCACTTGCCCCTCCACATCATCTCCGCTCTGGAGATCGAACCGACGGATCTGGGACGGGGACACGTAGATGTCCTCCGGGCATGGCAGGTAGTTGAATGCTGGGGACCTGAGGAATCCAAAGCCCTCAGGCATCACCTCGAGGACTCCCCGGGTATAGATCGTCCCGCCGGCGTGGAGGTTGCGTTGGACGATCTGGAAGATGATCTCCTGACGTTTCAGCGTGCCGTAGTTCTCGATCCCAAATTCCCGAGCCAACTCGCTGAGTTGGCTGATCGGCATCGGCTGGAGCTCGTGGAGGCTGATCGTCTTCGGCTGGACCTCGATGTTCGAGATTGGACCTTCGAGCTCTTCCGTTCCGGATTCGGTTGGCTCGCTTGCCGCTGCGACAGGAGCGGCTTCCGTGGAGGTCTGTGCATCCTCAGCGATCGTTGGCGCATGCCCCGGGATGCTGGCTTGACCTGTGATCTCGTCGGGATCGCCCTGCTTGGGTATCCGCTTCCGCGGGGTTCGTGTTTTTGGCGCGTCTGACGAGGATTTGGTCGGTCGGGGCATGGAAGAAATTTTGTTGAAAGGGGAGGGCAGCCAGCCCCCTTCGAGGGATCCCAGCCGGGGAGGCCGGGTCAAAGAGGTGGTCGACGGCGGGCGTGACCAAGCGTGCTGAAGTTCAAGGTGGCCTTGGCACCGGTGGGCGCAAGGCGTTTTTTGGAAACAAGTTCAGAGAACCGGCGGACGGACGGCGTCCCGGGAATCACCCAATGCCCCGTGGTGGCAACTGGATAGGGTAGAGCGGGGGGGGACTGCATCCACGTCGGCGAGTGGAAACCTG
>Ga0315906_10006072_pt1 | contig 15026 bp, 9 predicted proteins | sample LakEriMetagenome_4_FD_203526 | JGI IMG/M metagenome (GOLD analysis project Ga0315906, IMG submission 203526) | Freshwater fungal communities from buoy surface, Lake Erie, Ohio, United States - Buoy 2 MA122 | ecosystem: Environmental > Aquatic > Freshwater > Lake > Lake biofilm | place: USA: Lake...
AACTTCCGAAGGTTTGGCTATCACACAGTTTCCTGCTGCCAGCGCAGGCGCAATCTTCCAGGTAAACAGATAGAGCGGTAAGTTCCAAGGAGAGATACACCCGGCAATGCCAATGGGCTGACGAAGGGTATAGTTGATGGCATTGTCTTCCATCGCATGACTCTCCGAGGCAAAATGCATGATGCCGGTGGCGAAAAATCTGAAATTGGAAGCCGCACGCGGAATCTCCACTTGCTTACTTAACCAAAGTGGTTTACCGTTATCGTTTGTTTCAGCTAAGGCAAGTACATCTGTATTTGCTTCGATCAACTCTGCAATACGATTCAGTATCCGAAAACGAAATTCATTCGATGATGTGCTCCATGCGAGAAATGCTTGTTTAGCTGCAGCAACAGCCTGCGCAATATCTTCTTCATCCGAATCAGGCACTTCATTCCATAGTTCTCCTGTGGCTGGATTATAGTTGGGGAGATAGGATTTGCCTGCGGGCTCAATCAAAGCTCCGTTGATATAATTTTTGAGTTGATATGGAATGTTTAAGTTCATAATGCAAGCAATCGTTATAGTATTTATAGCTTATTTCATCTAATGTACTCTAATTTTAGTTGTCATTGTTGTCGTGGTTGTCATCGTTGTCAAACTTCAAACTTACAACCCTTACTGGCGCAGGTCTCCCGACCTGTGCCTAAGTATTACTTCCCCTCATTTTTTTTATTGTTACTTTCTTTGTCATTGCTACAAAGAAAGTAACCAAAGAAAAATCTAGGCAAACCGTATTCGTTTATCGTTGGTCGTTGATCGTCTATCGAAAAGCACGAAAAACGAGCAGCGAAAGACGAAAAACGAACCTGCCCGCGCGTTCTGCCTTGCCTGCGCCACAATAGCAGTAGAAAGTTTTTAAAGTTTATAAAGTAGAAATTCCAAACTCAGCTCTCATATCTTATATCTCATCACTTTCTTTACACTTTACAAACTTTATGAACTTTATAAACTCATATAGAACCTGTTCGTCCCCCATCTACCGGAATACTCACCCCATTGACATAAGAAGCTGCGGGCGACGCAAGGAAAACCGCCACATTTGCAATTTCTTCCGCATCGGCAAACCGACGCATTGGGATTTCTTCTGTCATATGTGCTTCGACTTGCTCAACCGTACTATTTTGTTTTTGCGCCAACACATCGATCAATGAACTTAAGCGACCCGTGCGCGTAGCGCCGGGTAATACATTGTTGACCGTGATCTGATAAGCACCCAATTCATTCGCCATGGTCTTTGCCCAACTTGCGACTGCCCCGCGAATGGCATTGGATACACCCAGATTTTTTAAGGGGATCTTCACCGATGTTGAGATTACATTGATGATTCTTCCGTAACCGCTTCTTTTCATCGAAGGCACTACCGCCTGTGTTAAAATATGATTACAAATAAGATGCTGATTGAATGCATTCAAGAAAGCCGTTGTCTCTGCTTCAGTAATAGGCCCCGAAGCCGGACCGCCGCTGTTATTGATGAGAATATGCACATCCATTTCTTTCACATATTCGGTGATAATTTCTTTTAATTGTTCCGGTTGATTATAATCAGCTACACGATAATCGTGGGATTGCCCAGCTGATGTATCCAGTTTCCCTATGGCTTCTTTCAGCGATTGTTCATTTCTTGCCAGCAAAAGACAGGATGCTCCCTGCAAAGCCAGTTCCCGTGCAATGGCAAAACCGATTCCTTGTGTGCTGCCGCCGACAACGGCACGTTTTCCTGAGAGAGATAAGTTCATTTATACTTTGTATATAATGTTGAATAAAACTGAAAATTAGGTTTTTTTAGGGCAAAAGGCAAAACCAATAGGTTGTCGTGGTATCGCGGTGTCGTGGTGTCAAATAAAACACCTATAACCAATAACCAACAACCAACAACTCACAACCGACAACAAAGAAACCGATGATAATTTCTCCGAAAATCAGTACTTTCAACCCGATTATTCATTCAAAACTTGTCATATGGCTGTTACCCCTCCTTTCAATCTCAAAAAATGGATCGACGAACATCGCGATTTATTGAAACCGCCCGTTGGTAATCAATGTGTTTATAAGGAAGCGGAAGATTTTATTGTGATGGTGGTGGGCGGACCCAATTCCAGAAAAGATTATCATTTCAATGAAACCGAAGAACTTTTTTACCAGCTGGAGGGAGATATCGTGGTAAAGATTGTAGATGATGGGGTACCTAAAGATATTGAGATCAAGGAAGGTGACATGTTTTTATTACCGGCCCGTACGCCCCACTCTCCTCAACGCGGACCAAATACGGTTGGACTCGTGATTGAAAAAGTACGCAAGGAAGAAGAAGACGGATTCATGTGGTTTTGTGAGAAATGCGGCAATATGCTCTACGAAGAAAAATTACATGTCAGCGATATCGTGAAGCAACTTCCTCCCGTAATGGAAGGGTTCTACTCTTCGGAAGAAAGAAGAACCTGTAATAAATGCGGTTCTGTAATGTTGCCTCCTGTAAAAAAATAATTCGTTTATTCGTTAGCGTTAGTATAAAATGAAGATTGATATCCACACCCATATCATGCCCGATCGCATGCCCAACTGGACCAAGAAGTTTGGGTATGGTGAATTTATTCACCTCGAGCATCGCAACTGTAAGGCATGTATGATGAAAGGCGATAAACTATTCCGCGAAGTGGAGGACAATTGTTTTCATGCCGATACCCGCATCAGCGAAATGGATCAGACCGAAGTGAACATCCAGGTATTATCTACCATACCGGTGCTGTTCAACTATTGGGCGAAACCGGATGATGCCATGGAGACCTCCCGTTTTCTGAATGATCATATTGCGGATACCGTTGCAAAATACCCTGATCGTTTTATCGGGATCGGTACGGTGCCCATGCAATCCATGCATCATGCTATTAAAGAAATGGAACGATGCGTAAAGGAATTGAAGATGCCCGGATTGGAGATTGGCAGTAACATTAATGGGATGAATTTATCGGATCCGTTCTTTCATCCGTTTTTTGAAGCAGCGGAAAAATTAGGTTGTGCCTTATTCGTACATCCCTGGGAGATGATGGGAGAAGCACAGATGCAAAAGTACTGGCTGCCCTGGCTGGTGGGCATGCCGGCAGAAACTTCCCGAGCCATCTGTTCGATGATTTTTGGAGGTGTATTGGAGAAGTTTCCCAAACTCAGAGTTGCCTTTGCACACGGAGGCGGTTCCTTCCCTTTTACAATGGGAAGAATACAACACGGTTTTGATGTGCGACCGGATCTGGTTGCGATTGACAATCCTGTTTCTCCTAAAAATTATATCGGTAAATTCTGGGTGGACAGCCTAGTACACGATGCGAAAGCTATGCAATATCTGATTGATGTAATGGGTGAAGATTTTATTTGTCTGGGTAGCGATTATCCCTTCCCGCTAGGTGAGCATATACCGGGAAAATTAATACAGGAGATGAATCTATCGCAAGGGCTCCGCGAAAAATTATTGGTGGAGAATGCGAGAAAGTGGTTGGGGAGAGATTAATTAGTAATCCTCAATTATTTATGCCTTATTTTAAGGAAGCAGGATTAAATAGGGATTTAAAAATTTGGAATGCCAACATGTCAAACACACCCACTTTGGAGTATTTTACGAGTTCAATAAAATCATAAAAAGAAATCATTTTCTGAAAGAAAAAGTTGCTATGTTATCCCCTATTTTAAGGCCGGAATCATATCCCAGATTGCAAGAAAAACGATAATGAACTCCGCCATAAAATCTGGAAATGGCTGCCTCTTGTGCAAATGCATAGAAATTTCTAAATCGCCGAGGAGCATAGTTTTTATCTGACTTTGAATTATCCGTAAATGAGACTTTTTTGCCAAAATAGTGTGTCAAAACCTGTGCTGCAGCTGCCGATTGAGTAGAATGACAGGAAGGATATTCCGGAAATGGCGGAGTACCTATCACAGTATTCCAATCAGGATCAATATGATCTCGGATATAAGTGATCGGTCTCAGAAGATTATAAGTATATTTATTTTTAAAACAATTGATGAAGGCATCAGAAACAGCCATACCTATTTTTGCCAGCACTTCTGCACTCAGCGCAAGATCAGCATTTTTGTTATCGAGAATAATTTTGGCAATTGCGAGACTATGCCCCCCCGGGGAATAGGTGCCTACATCATCAGCCCAATATATTGCAATCTTCTTTTCGTCCGACGTACCATATTTCACCTGATCACAAACGGCTTTTGCTTCACCATACAATATAGACGTTGTATCAACTGAATAAACAGGTGGTGGCAATTGCATTAAATCGTTCATAATATTTATCTCCAGAAATGGCCGATTATTGCCCCAATAAGGCTGCATAGCCGACCTGTAATTAAAAACTGGTTGCATGGATGAAGGGGTGGGAACCCAAAGACCGGGCGCAGCCGGAGCTGTATATGTAGAAGGGAAATTTCTAGTATAGGCGTACTCACCTCCATCTGTTGCTCCGTACGTAAAAATCGTTTCTGCTATATCTCTTCCGAATTGAAATGACCTTGCAAGTACCTCTTCTGAAATTGAATTTATAAAATGAAGACTATCTGATTTTTCCAGCGAATCAATTTGATTAACATATTTTTCTGGAGCTAGCGGAAATAATCGCCGGAGCATATGTGCCAATGAGGATGTTGCTGATGCAGGCCAATAATACTCAACCGTAAGATCGGGGATTGGCATATTCCGACTGTACTTGAAATGATAGTTTAAAGATTTATATTCAGGCATTCCCGGAACTACCGATTCATATAACGCCAGATAATTATAACCAATCGTTCTTGAAGCAACCGGGGGCGTATACCCCTGCACATACTTGATCATTTCCAGATGAAGATCAATCCACTTAAACAGAAACTCACCAGAAAAATTCCTGGTCTTTGGTTGAACGGAAATGTTTTCTTTCTCAATAAAGGAAGGGAAAAATAAGACCACGAAGAAGGTAAAAAAAAGTGTTTTTTTCATTTTTTATTGTATCGTCGGAGATCATTAATAAGTCCTTTACCAATTCTGATATTCACATGTGAATCTATTATTTTATCGATTGTCTGCTCATCAATCATACTTAACTCGGCAGACTCAATAATATTCAATGTCTGATTAACTTTAACATCGTATATCTTCTGAATTCCGCCTCCCAGCCAATGTACTTCGACTGAATCAACCTGAGTAAAGTTGCTTAACCCAAAATGCGCAATAGAACTGCTCTGAGAAGCATGACTAGACCCGCCATCAATTTCACGGATAAATTTACGGCCACCTACATATACAATAACCCGGCTACCATATCCATCTCGGTTATTCCTGACACCGGTTAATTTTATTTTTATCCAATTGTTACCATTTTTTGTATTATTTCGAAAAAGATGAAAATTCTGATATACTCCGGCGATATCTAGAATTTGCATTTTACTGTGGTTCGATAAAATATCCAGATCACCGTCAAGATCAAAATCAAAAACTGCTGAACCTCTTCCCGCTACAGGTGAAGCTAAGCCGGATTCCATAGAAAGATCTTCAAAAGATCCGGAGCCATTGTTTCTAAAAAATGCCGAAGAGTCCTTAATTATGGTCATAGGTAAAAAGGCATTAACGTACCCGGCATTGACATATAGGTCGAGATACGTGTCATTATCATAATCAAAAAAATTACACCCCCAGGTTGTTTTTCTCAGACTATCTTGGATGGCCCACGTGAGATCAACATGGAGATTTAAGGCATCGTCTGTTAAAGTTCCGTCCCCATTGTTTGTGTAAAGACTATTCGTCCCGATATTGGTTACATAATAATCCATTTGTCCGTCTTCATTATAATCTCCCGGTGCAATACCCATCCCAAACATTCTTCTGTTGAAACCACTTTTAGAACCATACTTTACAAAACCCAAGTCAGGATAATTATTTTTAAAAAGTGTATTTGGATAATTATTATACTGCCCAAAATCGTTGGCAATAAGAATGTCAACATCTTTATCAAAATCATAGTCTGTAAAAATGCCCGTTAACCCACAACCCTGATCATTGATCCCATATGCTGATGCTGATTCAACAAAAGTTTTATTACCCTTATTAACATAAAACAGGTTATTAATACAGGTTGGAACATAGGCGGACGGATTTCCTGCACTATCAAAAGTATAAATCATGAAGTGCAAATAGTTGCTTACATAAATATCCAGAAAGCCATCCATATTGAAATCTCCCATCGACACGCCCTCAGCACGAGAAGGAAATTTAATGCCGGCCGATTTGCTGATATTGACAAAGGTGCCATTGCCAAGATTTTCCAATAAAATATCAGGACGTTTTACAACCCCAAGCTGAAACTTATAGCCATCAGTTGTGATAAAAAGATCTTTATCTCCGTCATTATCTATATCTCCTGCAACAGCAGAAATTGTAATAACACTGTCTATGTAATTATAATCTTTTGATTTTAGTGCCTGTTCAAAAACATCAACAAAACGACCCTCTCCATTGTTCTTGTAAAGTGCCGGCTTACCTAAGCCGCCAGGAAGAAAAAAATCTTCCAGACCATCGTTATCATAATCAAAAACACAAACTCCTCCACCTGAATCACTTATATATTCCCGACTGAATTGAATACCGGCAGATCGGCTGATTTCTGTAAATAACTGAGCATACAACATTTGTTGAAACAAAGTAAAAAACAACAAACATTGTATATTTTTCATTTATATCATGAGAAGGATAATGCAACAATAATTCAAATAGATACAGATCAGGATTTATATATCAATTCAATTGATCCTTTTTGTTTTGACGCAGATAAGTTTTCCTAACTCCATATCCTACACCTGCTGCCAACAACAACGACAGGCCACCATCAACAGGGACTGCTCCTGCAGGGGCACCGCCCCCACCCGGATTACCTCCCGAAAATGGGTCGCCAGGATTGCCCGACGGAGGTGGATTAGGCGGTTCACTTAATGGATTACCCGTTCTTCCGGAGGGTGTAGCAGGACGCTGTGTAGCCTGTGCGGGCGCTACATGTTCACTGCTACTTTCATTTACTGATCGAGAACGAACTGCCTGGGTTGCTAAATAAATCCCCGAAATGGATAAGGGCAAAAGAACGAGCAGTTGCTTGAGTAAAAATTTTTTATTGATGGCTGTTCTGATGGGCATAAAATTATTGTATAGTTAATTTAAAGTGCTGGGCCTGCCCTTTGGGATCTGTCAATTCAGCTACATATGTACCTGCGGCAAGCGTCTTATCTAATTTCACCATATGTGCTGTTGCCCCACCCTTATGAGCAATAGTTTGTTGAGAAAGCTGAACACCACTAATATCATATATAATCAAACGATATACCCCGGCCGGTTTATTTGTCAGCGATAAATGCATGGATGCTCCTTTACTGACCGGATTGGGATAAATCCCTGTTTCGTGAAATTCATCAAGTGAATTAACTGAAGTTGTAACATCTGTCCGGAAAACGATACGAAAACGCTGCCCACTGCTGCCTGGTTGATTGTCGACCGTAAATTCAATGTTATTATTTGATTTCAGATCAAGAATCACTTCCTTATTCAAGTAAAGATCTTCCAGAACGGGAACAAGATAATCGTCAACATGTAAATTAGCAGCACTGATCTGCAAAGTATAGGATTGTTTAGCCAGCTGATGTAATCCAAGATGAATTGTATCAGATGTATACAGGGGTGGACGACAATCTATTGCCAGATTCGTATTACTATGGCGAATAAAAATGTTTTCAGCTGAAAGTCCAAATTTTCTAGAATCCATCTTATCAATATATTGTGAAGCCATATTATGATAAACTACAGCCACACCGTCCAGCAAGCGATCACCTGATGAATTTTTAAGATTTATTCTGACCAACGGATTATTGTCAGTTCGAGAAGGCCTTCTTCCAAAAACATTAAGCGGCACAGATGTTTTCGCATCTTCGCTTAATCCTACTGATCCTGTTCCATTGGAATAAACCCAGAATGCTGCTCCGGAAGGAATAAATTCATTCCAGCCATCAGTATAACTTCCCTCTCCGGGTGCAATTACGCTAGTAAGAGCATTGTAAGTCTGATAACCTCCAAATCCCCGAAAACCAGCAATCAACGGATCCCAGATATATATGGAAGAATCAATGTTCTCATTGAATGTTGCAAGATTCAAATTTAAAGAAGCTGGATATGGGTTTGGTATCATATGAAATCCGGTCGTCAGAGTACCGCTATTATAAGGGCCTTTAAATAAAGAACCCGTAGCTCTTAATGTGGTGGCTGTTGATCCCGTACCCATATGACCAGTATTGGTGCCCTGTTTGTAAGAGTCAGTTACAAAAATGAGATAAGGAACCGGTTTACCTTCACTAAACAAGGGCGAACTAGTTGTACTGCTGAGCATTTCAAAACCAGCCCCCCCCACATATTTACGGATATTCTGACTAGCCCCAATGTTTGTATTTAATGAAAATCCCGGTAACGTAGTTGGACTCCACAAAAGCACCCCTTGACCTTCAATGACATTACCATTATTTTGCCAGCTATTGTAAATACTATTCCCGGCAATCGCGCTGCTCAGAGGTGCAGCCAGACCTCTCCATTTTTGCGCAGCAGGAATATAACGCTCTACTGTAACATGAGTATCCCCCGTAAGATTTGATCCATTAGCAGAAAGTGGTCCGATAGTCGCCGTACCTGCCTGTGTTGATTTCAAAGTAACCGGACGACTACCGAAGTCGGCCGAGCCATTGATCGTTAATGTAATGTCCGGCGCAACAGTAAAGCTTGCCTGATCTGCAATGATCAGGCGTTTGTCTAACCCCACTGTATGACTGGTATTTAACACCGGGGCTCCCGCATCAATATAGATATTATCAGATTGACTTGGTACTCCTTGAGGATACCAATTGGCAGGATCAGACCAGTTGCCATTTCCGGTGATCCATATTTTAGCATCATTTTCAGAAGTGGGAATCCATCTTGCATATAAAATCGTATTAGCTTCAATTGTGAAAGAACCGGTGCCCAAAGGATAAAAAATGCCCGTGCGGTTTGCCAATGTATTCCAGCCAATAAGTGTGTACCCGTTTCTAACAAGCCCACCTCCTGAATTTGAAGCCACGGTAACCGTTGATCCTGCCTCATAGGTTGTATCAGCAGAGACTGAACCTGTACCACCATTGGCATTATAACTCAGCGTGTAACACAGATTGACTTCTACATCTATTTTTGCTCTTGGACTTTCACAGGCGCCATTTTCTGTCTGAGAGACCCAGTAACTCATTGTTCCTGCATTTGATGTATTTGGCACAGGAGCTGTTAAACTGCCTGTTCCACCAGATGCAGAAGAATACCAACGCAAATTGGAACCGGATGCTTCCAGTGCAACAGCGGATTGATTTCTGCAATATTTTATCGAGGGCGTTACAGACGGTGCAGCTGAACAGGTATTTAGTGTAATGCTATTCGAATTAGATGATGTAACATTCTGACCAACTGCCCGTACCCGATAGTAATAAGAAGTATTCGGAGTTAATCCGGCTACCACCTTGCTGGTTTCATTCACCGACACATTATCATAACCTCCAACCAGTTTAGGGAGATTGCCGCTTACGGTTAACTGATCAATTACCCATCGTTCCGTTGTACTGTTATTTGTCAATGTTATTCTTACTATTAAATTGGATATGGCCGGCAAATTGGTAATATTAACCGTACTGTATCCATCTGATGTTCTGGCTCCCCCACCGGCAGGTATGAAATCAGTGTAAAAACCGGAAGCATCATAGCTCGCAATAGCCGTTCCACCAGCATTATATGACCAGTATGCATTGGCATTACCGGAAATTCGTGAGACATTGAGATAAGTTGTCCCTCCGTCAAGACTGAAATCCACTCTTACCTGATCACTGGTTTCATCAAGTCCGTTGGCCGAAGAACCAATACCGAAAGCAGCCAATTTGAATGTAAGTTGCGTATTCACATAATTAGAAAGATTAATTGCAGAAGATGTAAGCGTGGCAGTTCCGTTGGAAATACCAAAACCATGTGTACCTTCTGAGAAGAAAGGTGATGATGCCGGCACATCGGCAGTACCGGAATTACCTGAATAATAACTGCCACCACTTCTTGTGAAATGAGTGAGACTGTTATTGAAGCCTTCATTTATCAAATTAACCGAAGTATCCATAAACGTTGGCGTAGTGGATACATCCAGCCTATATCCATTTGCCACCCCGGAAACACTATTCCAGTTCGCAACAAAACTTTCATTAGTAATGGAGCTTGCCGATATTGCAACCGGAGCATTAATTGTTTCTGTAGAAATAACCGACAGGTTTAGTAATACATCATCAATTTGCCAATTCATCGTATTGGCAACAGGACTTCCCGAGCCACCATATCCATATATGCGAAACGTAACAGGAGTATTCTGTGCTGAAACAACATTAAATCCACTGTTACTTTCCAATGCCCAAGTACTGTTTGCCAACATGGTACCTGTAGCGATATTCGTTGTATAGTTATTCAAACTTGAGCGCAATACATAAGTTACCGGGCCTGTGGATGCAGATCTCGAACCAAAGCTAATTCCCGTTAATCTGAAAGATGTATTGGCAGGAGGGGATACTGTAAATTCAAAATAAGCGCTTCCGTCATTCGCAGTATTCAAAACACCTGTTCGGGCTGCATGGCCGGCATTATAAAACCCTGATGCACCTGTATAACCTGATGAAGCTGTCGCATCCGACACTATGGTAATCGTACCATTTACATTACCGGCAGATAAGGTACTTAGAGAAATATTTGGATTAGAGTTAAATGTAGAAGTCGCCACACCCGGATTCACGAACCCAAAATCCCAGTTGGCGGCATCAGTAGTAGCAAATGACTGAACAGCACTGTATGTGTAGGACGTACCATCATACACATAAGCTCTGTAACTGTATCCTGTTTTTGGTGAGAGATCTGTATATAATGCACTGTAAGCACCCGTTACAACAGAAGGGACCACCGTTTTAGTTACCCCATTACCACCCACCTCCGGACTGCTGTTGATACTGGTAGGCGAATACACAAAACCCTTTTCTGTAATAACCGGACATATATCAAGTGACATTAATTTACCGTTAAAAGTCGCAGATCTGCCGGAAACCAAAGTGGGTACATATGCTACCACGGTTGCATTGGATGTTATCTGAAAATGATTAACATATATATTTCTGAATCCATTCCAATCAAATTGCGAACCGATATAAAATTCAATACCATCAACAGGCAAAGGAGTAGTAATGGTTGTTGAATATGTTTCACCTTGCACCCTGCCAGTCATGCTGAATGAATATTTGTCCACTCCGGTTCTTTTTAATTTAACCAGCATAGGAACTGTACCAAATTGCCTGAGTGCCGTGTCATAAGTGCTTGTAACAAATTGATTAATCCTGTTATTAATGTTAAAGACAGTTGTATTACCCGACTTGATATCAAAACCTTTGTTACCTCCGTTGGCATCCCAGTTCATAGACCAGTAAAAAGACAACTCGTCGCCCGTCTGCAAAGCATTCTGAAAACTTCTTCTCGCATTCAGATAATTAGATCCCGTAGCGTAAAAACCAAAAGCAGTCGTTCCAATACCTGTTGTTCCCATACCATCATTGGCCGGATTGCCAATAAAAACACCTGTATTAGGCCAGGAGCTGATGGCCCAGGCATTCAGCCCGCTACCGCCATTGGATGCATTGCTAAAAACACCGGAATAGTTGGATGCACTGTCGGAAGCTATGGGCTGTATCGGGGCAACAGTTGGACGCTGAGAAAGTACAATAACATTAGAGTTATACTGTAAAGAACCTGAATAATATGTAGGACAATATCTTGTACAAGTAGAACAACCACTCCAAAAACTATAACTACAGCAATAACTTCCACAGATAAAAGAAACATAATATGTATAATATACATATGCTACTGCACTGTATGACCCCGATGTGGAGGCCTGTATAGTTTGTCCGGCACCCACCCTCACGTTATTTCGAAACCAAACTATAGAATCTGTTCTGTAAGTATATCCCGGTGTGGTTAGCAGAGAAACTGTTGCTGTGAGTGCAATGTTGCCATTACAAGGGATTTCCGTACCAGAGGAAGAAGCTATACTAATGACACTCGCAGAAGGTAAGCTGAAGCCCGTAACGGCTAGCTGTACATCGCCCCGACCATTGCCTCCGGTATATTGGGCATAAACCGCCCCGGCTTTCAGCAACCAAAAAGTTGTAAGTAGGATGCTTAAAATTTTCATCGTATGTATTTTTTTATTTTCTTCTCTTTTCTCCAATTATTAAAAAACTCTTTAAAAAATTTCTTTGGGGCTACCCTTCGACAAGCTCAGGACGGGCGCCCCAAACCCCAAGTACCAAGTACCGAATCCCGGCTAAGGCGCCACACGAACCCCACGACCTCCGTAATTGCTGACCCGATCCGAAAGCGTGACAGCCGCATTACTGCGGTCGGCCGCGCGCAAGATAATTGCATTATTGAACCAACCGCCCCCGCGGAAGCCCGCGCCGGTGGCTCCTGTTACCTCGCCGCTGCTTAAGCCCGGCCAGGTCGTTTCGTTCGCATTACCGTTAGCAGATAGTACCCCGTTGCCATGCACCCCCGTAAATGCCCTGCCCGTGGCATTGCCCACCGTTACCGGGCGCTCCCACACATTACCGCTCAGCTCCATCATGCCGTAATAGCCCGCACCCGACTGTACCCGCGAGCTGCTGCCCGTGGCAAATACACCCACCCGCATGGGGCCCTGCACATTGGCATTACTGTTATATACCGCATTGGCATTAGCTGTATTGCTTGTTTCGCTCACCATGCCGCCACTTGTGATGTTCGCCGCACCGGTAATGCTCGTGCTGCCCCAGGCATATTCCCCTGCCACAGGCGTAAGCGTGCCACGGCAAGCTTTTTCAAACTCCAGCTCCGTCATCTGGCGCAAGCCACTCCAGTCCAGATAAGCCGATACATCCATATAAGTGAGATAGTTGCATGCCAGCCACTGACCATCTGCCGATTCCCCTCCCGTGCCGTTGCCGCTCAGGTCGCAATAAAAGGTAATGGGTGCAGTGCCATTGATGGTACCATCGCAGCGGATGCCATTGCGAAGTTGCAAGGTTGAACTGTTACTCATCACATAACGGTTGGTAACACTGGTCGTACCAGATGCCAAAGAAGTACCCGTGCGTGTATTCTGCTGCGCCCTCGTGAGCGTATTCAAAAAGTCCACATAGCCCTGCTGGCTGATCTCGTATTTCATGCTGTAAATGGCATTGAAACCTTTCGGAAACGCAGCAGGAAGCGTTTGCGTGGTGGTATTGTTAAAATCATCGGTGGTTAACATACCAGTAGCATTATTATTGGCCAGGTTACCATTGGCGGTGCCACCCAGCGTGAGCGCAGTTTCGGCACTGATGGTGAAAGGAGTATTGGTACTGCCATTTCTAAACTGCCCGTATACGTCAGTTGTAGTACCATCCCCCACGCTAAAGCTACCCTGCGGAATATAGACCATCTCGATGGCGAATACGCGCACATCCACCACCGCAGCATCCTGTACTCCGTTGGCGCCATAGTTCCAGCGCAGCTGCACATTATTTAAACTGAAAGTGCCGCTGCCCGTAGCGCTGCGATACACAAAAGCACCAATGCCCGGGTTGGTAGTGGTGTTGAAAGCGCTGCCGGGGGTTTGCAGACCCACATCTATAGTGCTGCCCGCAGGAGCCGTGTGGCCTGTGTTGTTCAGCAGGGCATGTTGCCAGTCGCCGCTACCCACCCGGTATTTTACAAATACCCAGGCCGCATCCCAGTTAGCAGGACCGGTATCGCTCCGCCAGCTGTTTTGCCAGCTGAGGTTAAATAGCACCAGGATATAGTTGGATGCATTGTTGGCACCCGCCGCGGTATTTCGTCCGACAAGCTGCACATTGCTGACGCTGATATCGTTGGCATAAAGCCCCATGCCAGTAGACAATAGCAGGATGGTAAAAATTTTTCGCATGATATAGTTTCTGATCATATAATATTTTGTATGGTTCAGTAATAAAGTGCGTGTTGTAAGCACATTTCCATGAAAGCTAATTGGAAGTGAAAAGATGAATATTATTGGGGAAAAAATCAATCACGGATGAGTGAAGAATGATGATCATAGTAAAAAAGATGTTTTTCATAAGCCGGGAGTGATTTTATGTGTTTTTATTATTAATTCTTAATTACTTACGCAGTTTTTCGGTGGCATTGAATGGAGATGTAAAAATAGACTGCGCCTTGTTAGAAAATATACCCACTTTGGAGTATTTTAGGAGAGAACCATGGTGTCAGGGTGTCGTGGTATCAGGGTGTCGAATTCATATTACATATGCGCCCCCTAATGAATCATTTAATCACAAAATCGTAGTTAATACGAAAAATATTAAATCGTTGAGGCCAGACAACAAGACAACTTTTCCAGGGTAATTCTTTTGACTTTTGAGTTATTATCTTAACGAAACAACCTTATACTTTGAAAAATCAATTCTGCCTTACCCTTGGCGCCGAGTTTGTCTTTGATGTTTTTTCGGTGTGTCTTGACCGTGAGTTCGCTCAAGAAAAGCGCATCGGCAATTTCTTTATTGGATTTCCCCTTCGCAATCAGATTAACAATATCTTTTTCTCTTTTGGTCAGCTTTTGTGTCATCGTAAACACATCTTCCTTTTTCGGCTGGTTGTTAAGATTAGGATCAATAAATTTCTTATTGCTAATCACTGCTTCCAACGCTTTTAGTAATACATCCTTACCCGATGTTTTCAGCACATAGGCATCGGCATTCATCTGCGCAAAATCCTTATCCACATCAATTGGTTGATACATGGAGAGGATAAAGATTTTCATGGAAGGATACTGTGTTCGCAAGGGGTCAATGAGCAGTAATCCATTATCCGGAGGCAGATTCAGATCTAGAAT
>Ga0315906_10006073_pt1 | contig 15026 bp, 8 predicted proteins | sample LakEriMetagenome_4_FD_203526 | JGI IMG/M metagenome (GOLD analysis project Ga0315906, IMG submission 203526) | Freshwater fungal communities from buoy surface, Lake Erie, Ohio, United States - Buoy 2 MA122 | ecosystem: Environmental > Aquatic > Freshwater > Lake > Lake biofilm | place: USA: Lake...
TAGTCCAAAATTTCTGATTCTTGCCACTACATTCTGATTTCCGGTAACCCAAACAGCTGGAGAATCTATAGCAGCTACACCTGCATCATTAAATGAAGCAGGAGCGGCAATAATTTCTATTTCCCTGAAATTTGGGTTACTGTTTTGACCAACAGCTCCCATGATAAAGCCTGTGATTCGAATTCTTTGGGTGGTTACTGGAGCTGGCAAGATAATCGTATTATCACAGTTCGCTTGGTTCAACCCAGAAAAAGAATGCACATTCACATACCCAGATCCATTCCAAATTTGTATGGTACCACCCGCTAAAAACCTTCCCGTAGTTTGTCCATGATGAATAATAATACGATCAATTCTTTGCGCAGTAGGCCATTCCCAGAGCATCCACTCGGTACCATCTGGTGGAGCGGTTGTCCAAACAAAACCTTGTTGGGTTCCACAAACACCAAAATTTAAATCATTAATGGTGGGCCAACCAAACGCTGCTTGGGCACCTCCAAAAGCACTTACCGTAGCTAAAGGTGCAATATTTGCTTGCGCCTTTGCCCTGAAATGAGTTGCTGCTGTTACTAAGAACATGAGCAATAATAAAGGGATTCGAAGTAGATTTTTTTGCATAATGTTTATCGTTATTTTATTGTTGTTTTCTATTGGTTTGTCATCTTAAAAATTGATTAAATAAATAAAGATGCTTTGGTTTATTGAATTAAAAAAAATATGTGAATTCAACTTTACAAAGAATTTAGTATTGATAATAATCTATTAATTTTATTGTTTTGATAAAGAATTTTAATGAAAAAAGCAGGGTGCGCAATTTGTTCGTTTATTTTTTAAACATGTGATTTTACTCGGGATATTATTAATTAATATTCAGTGTTTTACAGCAAAAAAAGCTTGCACAAAAATTGGAATTTCATTGCTTTTATTCATCTTATTACATATTCTTGTTGCCTCAATCAAATTCCCATTCATTCTCCTTAATATAAAATATTATGACCTTCTCTTATCAAATAAAATCTCTTGAAAAATACCGTGAAGCATATCAAAAAAGTATAGAAAACCCCGAAGCTTTTTGGGAAGAAATTGCTGCACATTTTACGTGGCAGAAAAAATGGGATACCATATTATCTTATAATTTTATTGAACCAAAGATTGAATGGTTTGGTGGGGCTAAATTAAATATTACAGAAAATTGCATAGACAGGCATTTAGCCAATCGCGGTGAGGAAATAGCCATTATTTGGGAGCCTAATGATCCAAAAGAACAGGTGCGTAGCATTACATATACTGAATTACATAAACAGGTTTGTATGGTTGCCCAAATGCTTACCAATTTGGGCGTTAAAAAAGGCGACAGGGTATGTATTTATATGGGCATGGTTCCAGAATTAACGTTTGCCATTTTGGGCTGCGCGAGAATTGGCGCCATTCATTCTGTAATATTCGGTGGATTCTCTGCACAAAGCATTTCAGACCGTTTAGCAGACGCTCAAGCCGGATATATTATTACCTGCGATGGTGCTGAAAGAGGGAATAAAACGATTAACTTAAAAAGTGTAATTGATGATGCCTTAGTTGGAAATGAACAGGTTAAAAAGGTAATTGTATTTACTAGAAGCAAAATACCGGTTGCCATGCAAAAAGGAAGAGATACTTGGTGGGAAGATGAAATGGAACAAGCAGGACAACAAGTAGAAAAAAATGGAGTAGTTTCTTTTCCGGCTGAACCAATGCATGCAGAAGATCCTTTATTTATATTATACACTTCGGGCTCTACCGGGAAACCAAAAGGAGTGGTGCATAGCACAGCAGGTTATTTACTCTGGACAAATTATACTTTCTTAAATGTTTTTCAATACCAATTAGGTCAAGTTCATTTTTGCACAGCAGATATTGGTTGGATAACTGGACATAGTTATATCGTATATGGGCCACTAAGCGCTGGTGGAACTACCCTTATGTTTGAGGGTATACCCACTTGGCCTGATGCTGGAAGATTTTGGGATATTGTAGCTAAACACAAAGTAAATATTCTATACACAGCCCCAACTGCAATTAGAAGTTTAATGGCTTTTGGATTAGAACCCCTAAAAAATAAAGACCTAAGCTCACTGCAGGTATTAGGTTCGGTTGGCGAACCAATTAATGAAGAAGCATGGCATTGGTTCAGCCAGCATATTGGAAAGGGTAATTGCCCAATAGTGGATACCTGGTGGCAGACTGAAACAGGTGGCATTATGATTTCCAACCTGGCCGGAATTACCCCTCAAAAACCTGCACATGCTACTCTACCTCTACCGGGTGTTATCCCTGTATTGGTTGATGAAAATGGAATAGAAATAATAGGTAATGGCGTGAGCGGAAACTTATGCATTAAACAAGCTTGGCCAGGTATGATCAGAACTACTTATGGAGACCATGAGCGTTGTAAAACCAATTATTTTTCAACTTATCCCAATCTATACTTCACTGGAGATGGTTGCTTAAGAGATGAAGTTGGTAACTACCGAATTACGGGAAGAGTAGATGATGTGCTTAATGTAAGCGGACACAGAATTGGTACTGCCGAAGTAGAAAATGCGATTAATAGGCACAGTGGTGTTATTGAAAGTGCAGTAGTTGGGTATCCGCATGATGTTAAAGGACAAGGCATTTATGCCTATGTGATATTTGAAGAATCCAATCATAACCAAAACCTAACTAAACAGGATATACTTCAAACGGTAACACGTATTATTGGACCTATAGCAAAACCAGATAAAATTCAATTTGTACTTGGCTTACCCAAAACGCGAAGTGGTAAAATCATGCGAAGAATCTTACGAAAAATTGCTGAAGGAGAAACCCAGAGTATTGGAGATACTTCAACCTTATTAGACCCAAATATTGTAGATGATATTATTGCAGGAGCATTTTAAATTCACTGCGTCAAACAATCCATTTACTTGCATCATAGCTAATGCTTTTATTGTTTTATTCAAATTCTTACATCAGAATTAGTAAATTTTGCAAGTATTTATTTCTAGATGTAGAAAAAGTAGTTTAGTAATTCAATCTAACATGCAGTGTTTTGTGTAAACTAATTATACACAATATGCTCATGTTATGCTTTCAATCTATTGGGGTTTTATTATGTGCCGATTTCTTATCTGGATTCTTTCACTGGTTAGAAGATACTTATGGAAATCCGAATTGGAAATTTATTGGGAAACATATTATTGAACCAAACTTACTTCATCATCATGAACCTCGTGCCTTTTTGAAGGGAAATTATTGGCAAAGGAATAATACAAGCATTATAACGGGTATTATATTAATTGCAATACCCCTACTTTTTGGTTGCTTTAGTTTATTTTATGCTGCCTGTATCGCCCTTGCCTCCCAGTCGAATGAAATACACAGAAAATCTCACCAAACCAACAAAGAAAATGGAGCAATTATTACTCTTTTGCAGAGTATTGGGTTACTACAATCAAGACGACATCATGGCATGCATCACCAATCTCCGTACAATATAAATTATTGCATAATCACCAACTATCTTAATCCAATTTTAGAATTCATCCGATTTTTTAGAGGTATGGAGTGGTTTTTAGCTACCTTCTTTTGCATATACCCCATTCGAACAAGTGAAATAAGAGGCGGTAAATAAAAAACAAGCTGATGCTCCTTTCAGAACATCAGCTTGCCTTATTTTTTATATGGGTTGTGACTTATTAAAACAACTTGTCTGTATTTCTATAAGTTGGTAAATCTTGATACCAATCTGTATAACTAGTTCCGCCACTTGTTGCCCATTGTGCAAACTTTACAAATGCTTCTGTAAAATCTGTTTTCTCTTCTGCATAAGGTACAGATTCTGTTACATCTAATACCCATGGTAATCCAGAACTTGTTCTATAATAGATGCTCTGTGCCGGATTACTATTGTCTTGCCCTTGGCCAAAATAACTCGTATTCATTAATGAACTTGGGATTCTGTTTGCCTTGTGCACCTCTTTACCTCTTTCTTGATTTACGATTAAGTATGGGTTAAATAGGGCATGCGTAAAATTAGCAATCGCAGTTGGATTCTCTGTGGTAGTAAATGTTACTACTACCTCGGTGGTATCTGTTCCTACATTTGGTGCTCCGGCTTCTACATTTATAAATGAATATCCGCTTGTATGCGGCAATAAATCAAATGCATTCTTAAATACAATAATATTTGCATTTGTTTGATTCGCTTCGGTTCCGTTTGAATTAATTGTAGCATAGCTTATGCCGGTTGTTTTGGCGCCACTTACGGATACAATTCTACTTGATGGTATGCCATCTAATTGGAATGCAAATCCATTGCGCATTGAACCACCAATAGCTCTGGTAACAAATGAGTAGGTTACTTCAACTACGTTATCATCTGCATTACTCACTACATCATATCTATAGTTTAATACCAAATCATTAAAGTCATAATCTCCCATACCAGGCCACAAATCTTCAAACATCAGGGTTCCATATCCTGCTGCGGGATAACTCGTACTAAAGGCCATGCTTGCATTGGTTGGAAATTGATCTTCTTCATCTGGTACACCATCTTCATCTGTATCTGTACTTGATGAACTTGATGTGGTGGTACTTGAACCTGTTGTGCGTAAACTATTAGCATAGGTTATAGTACCTGATCCTGTTACATATTCAATCACTGAAAAATGATATGTTGAAGCAGAATCTAATCCGGTTACATTTACAGTGTTACCGCTGCCATTATATACCACAAATCCACCACCTAATGCCGTGCCACTACCAAATACCGGACTTGCTGTGTATGCTACATCATTGCTTGGATTTGCACTAATCACAGCGTTCTTTCTAGCTATTACTATTCTTGACGTTCCATTGCCATTTACCCAACTCATCGTTAAACTGCTTGAACCTACAGACGTAAAGTTGATTGAACTTGCTCCTGTGGTTGGCGCTGATGGACCGCTTACATTTTGGCAAAATGTGAATGGGCTTGTATTAAATACGGCTGTTCCTGCGGAAACATTGCCATTGTATTCAAATATATCGAAGGCAAATTGCAAGCCAGGCATACGCCTGAATGTAAAGTTAAAGCTTTGTATATCTCCAAAATCTATAACCAGACCGTAGTTATTAACCCAATAACTTGTATCTCGGTTCATCCCAAAAATACTATCATGTAAAGCATACGTATATTTTTGTTTAACAACATTGTTTGGTGGGATACGAAAAGTTCCACTACATGGCCTCATTAATAACATCCTTCCTGCACCATTCCCTTTATTGGTGAATGAGCCCGTAATATTTACGGTCATTGAATCTAGGTCGGTTACCGTAGCACTGGCCGGACCAGAAGAAATAACTGTTGGTGCAGATATAGAGGATGCAGCGGTAGTGGTAGCATTTCCATCAAGTTTATAAGTAGCTACTTCGTTAGTGGCATAATAGATTTCATCACTGTCATCAAACTCTATAATGCTAAAATAATAGATACTACTTGCGTCTAAACCCGTAACAGTTACTGAGTTACCCGAACCATAGTAAACTACTTTTCCAGATGCTAAATCTTGTCCCAATGTAAAATTAGCATTGGCTGTATACACACCATTAAATGCTGGTACCAAGATAGTTATAGCAGGAAGTGCTGTTTTTCTCGCAATAATTATTCTCTTTGGCCCACCACCTGAGGTCCAATTTAACGAAATTGAGCTGCTTGTAATACTTGAGAAAGTTAAATTGCTTGAAGGTGTAAAAACATCTGCAAAAGATTTATAACCTATTAAGAGCATAAGTAAGCTCAGTATGAGTATTTTTTTCATGTTTTGTTAGTGTTTAATTTATTTTGCTTGCACATTTAAAATACCCAAATTAGTGCTAAAATCCTTTTGAATTCCTGCATATACATAGCGCAGTGATTTCAAATGAATAGGCACTTCAATGCTACCCGAAAATTTCTCTGAAGCCTTTTGTAATTTTCTGAAATACACATTTCCATTGGCATCAACCACTTTTAAAACAGAAACCCTAGCATCATTCGCAGTGGGCTTAAATTCAATGCTTATTTTTTGCGTGGTGCTCCAGGTAAAGTTGGTGTTTGTTTTAATTTCAGTGAATTTTTTCGGAGCTACTGAAACATCTTGTTCATTCTTGTCTACATCTGCCTTTTTACAGCTGGTTGAAGTTAATTGCCACACCAGCAATAACAAAAACATAAATTTTAATCTATTCATTATATAATATTTCCTTATGTTTATTGAAAATAATGCCAGACAAGTAACATGTGTTTCAATATTCTAACAATCAGTTAATTATGTAATAATCTACACCTGTTAACGTTTATTGATTTGTCCCAAAAATGGAAACTGATAGGCTATATCTGTTAAAATCTATAATAAATTATACCTATTGGATGTAAATCAAGCCGGTTTCTTACATGACCTTTGGCTAGGATATATAGATTTACTTGATTGTAAGCATATTAAGCTACTATTAATACCCAACTAGTAAATACTTTAGGGCATAAGCAATTTTGGTTCAAAATGGGATAAAAAGCAAAATAAAATGACATACACGAAGATTTGCTTTTGTAATAACTAAGCTTAATTTTGATAGATATATGAAAGTATTATTTAGAAATATTGCATACATATTTAGCCTTACACCTGCAGTAGCGGTGTGTATCGGGAATATATATGGTGGAACTTATTCGGCGCTTAATTTGGTATATTCTATGGGCTTCCTAGCGGCTATTGAATGGCTATTACAACCCATTAAAAATAATCAAGCCAGTGCAGCAAACAGTAAGTTGCCTAAACTAATTTTACTCTTACATATTCCTGCACAAATACTCTGTTTAATGAGCTTTTTTTATGGAATTAAAACAGGTGCATTACAGGATTTTTGGATATGGGTGGCAGCTGTGAGTATGGGCATAAATACTGGATCTGCAGCAATAGTTGTAGCACATGAATTCATCCACCGCAAAGCTGCCTGGCAGCAATTTTTAGGCAAGTGGTTATTGTTTACTGCGGGCAATTTTTACTTTTTTGTTGAACACCTTAGAGTTCATCATAAATGGGTAGGTACAAGTAAGGATACTGCTTCAGCACAAAAAGGTGAAAATTTATATGCCTTTTTTCTGCGCAGTGGCTTGGGTCAGATTAAAAGTGCTTGGAAACTTGAATCAGAAAGATTACACGGAAAAAATAAATCTATTTGGAGTTTAAATCACTATGTAATTAGACAAATTATACTTCATATACTATTTGATTGCGTTATCGTTTTTTGGTTCGGACCCATTGCGCTTGTTGCGTTTGTTCTACATTGTGTGGTAGCAAATTTCTTGTTAGAATATGTAAATTACATTGAACATTACGGATTAACAAGAAGAGAAAACGAGCGGGTAAATGAAATGCATAGTTGGCAGAGCGATTCAATTGTAAGTAGATTTCTACTGGTAGATTTAAGCAGGCATGCAGACCACCATTACTATGCTGCTAAACCATTTCACACCTTGGATAGCCATGCAAAGAGTCCGGAATTACCGAGCGGATATGCAGGTTTATTCTTTGTGGCGGCAATACCACCACTTTGGTTTAAGTTGATAGATAATAGAATTCCGGCCTAAATTTTTATAGACTAGCTCCCAATGATAATCTCTACCCTACGACATTTTCTAGAGTCAATTCTATTCAACTGACCACAACCTGCTTCAGGAGAAATATTGGTGTTTGCCTTTTTATCAGGCAACTGTTTAATCACGGCTTTGCAGCGTTTATCTGCTAACTTATTATTGTAACTATCAGAGCCAAAAATATCTGTAAAGGCATTAACCTGAATATTAGTAGTGTTTTTGTTATGCAAAAACACTTTGATTGCGCCAATTTGTTGCTTGTTAAGCTTATGCGAATCAAAAGCATAAAACAATAGGAGCTTTTTTTCTCCTATATGTACATAGGTACCTGGCACAATATCGGTTAAATCATCTACGGTTGCATCCTCACTGTAATGAAAGGCGTCGATCTTTATATTATTTTTTATAAGTTGTACTTTAACTAATTCTTCCAACTTTTGCAATCGCTCTTTCAAATAATCAATTTCTACTCGTTGGTTAATCAAGGTTTGAGAAGAAGAGTCTATAGCATTAGCTGGAACATCATTCAGAATCAACTTTTCAGACATATACTTGTTAACCTTATTGCGCATTTCAACCGCTTCACGCTGTATTTGCTGGTTATCAGCATCTTTTTTTTGTGAAAAAGCCTGATTAGAAAACAAGAGAAAAGAGGCAGCTACTAAAATTCGAAAACATTTAGTCATTGTATTTTGCAATTAATAATTCAATAGATGTTTGCAATTCTTTGATTCGTTTAAGTTGCTCAATACTCTCTATTTTGTACTTAGATAAGATTTTTTCTAAATCACGGTTAATTTTAGACAATTCATTTTTAACATTTACCAAGCCAGGGTTTGATTTCTCTAAACTAATTAACCCATTGATTCGTAGGTTGATTTTTTCAATTTGATCTTCAATAATCGCTTTATCTACCACCTCTTGCTTCTTAGGCGCACCTTTCTCAGGCTTTTTAAAGTTAAAAGCAATTGCAATTTCATTTTGGGCAGGAGCTAATCTGGTTAACTCACTTGTGTGATGATAATAATTATAACCCACCACAACATTTTTAAAGTTAAAGCCAAAACCAGCGATTAGTGAGCCATTACTACGATAACCTCCTGTTAATTGCAACACATCGTTCCATGCACCCGTTACCAATAAATCCATCAATTTTGGGGCTTGAGTATAATTATAATAATTAACTGTTGGTTTTAAAGAATAAGCCTTATTGTGGTCGAGATAAAATTTGTAATTGGTTCCCATTAGAAAAAAACCGTTCAAAGATTGAGCACCTGTTACCATCATTGGAGAGGATGCATAAAATTCAAAATGCGATTTATATCGATACACCAATCCTGCGCCCGAAGTAAAGTTTACCCTATTTAAATCGGGCAAATTTAAACTTGGATCACTAAGGTCAACTGAACTATTAATTAAATCCAAATTCAAATTGGTTTGCATAAAACCTACGCTTAAACCAAAAGTTAGGTTGTGATTATCTTTCAATTTAACCACTTTTGAATAGGCCCCTTCTGTATTTATGGTACGAAATGCCCCATTCCAGTGATTGATTACCTTTAATCCTAAACCTGTATTATTGGCAAATGGCGAGTGCATTGCAAAATTAATAGTTCTAGGTGCAGACTCAATTCCACCAACCATTGTTCTTGCATTTAAGATGGTATGCAAGTTATCATAGCAACCAGCCATTGCTGGATTAGCTAAAAAAGGATTAAATAAATTGGTATAGAAACTAGACCTATCTTGTGCATTAACTAAATAAAAATTTACTGCAAATGCTATGAATAAAATATACTTTTTCATGTTCTTATTTTTAAATAGAGTGATTATTTAACGATATTAATGGCGCCTTTAAATTCGTCTCCAGTTTCTGAGTTTCTAAATAAGAAATAGTATACGCCCGTTGGAAGTCTTTCACCATTATATGTTGCATCCCAATCATTCTTGTAATTATTAATAACTCTGTAAAGCTCTAGGCCAGATTCATTATAAATTACCAAACTATATTTTGCATACAATTCAACATTTTGAATGGCAAAAACATCATTCAATCCATCCCCATTAGGAGAAATAAAGTTATTTGCTGGAATGTCTAAATTTTGTTCAATTTCATCTTTTACTTGAACCGTTATTGTTGCAGTATCATATAAAGGTATTTGTTGTTCATCCTTCACAATTATGCTTAACTGGTATTCTTGAATCTTTTCGTAATCAAGCACAGATTTAACAGTAAGTTGTCCGCTGGTTTCATTCAGTGAAAATGGAACTGAGCCGGCATCTACAAGTAAATATTTTAAGTTAGCCCCTGCATCTGGAGAATTTGAAGTTACAATGCCAACAACATCTGTGAGGCTTGCTTTTTCACTAATTTCAAACTTTTGGTTATTTATACTTGGCGCCTCGCTTAAATCAGCAATGGTAATAGCAAAAGCGCGTTCAATGGTATCATTACCCGAATCTTTCGATTTTACACGCACAGTATAACTAGATTTAAGTTCAAAATTTGCTGAAAAATTTGCCAGTAATTTATTTTGATCAATGATAAATGCTGCATTATCTGCATCACCAACTCCCGAAGTAAACGAATAGCTATGAGCATCCACCGCATCAATATCTGAGGTAGAGAACAACCCAATAAGCGTTTGCTTGGAAGCATTTTCGTTTAGTATATCATTTGAGAGCATTAAAGCCGTAGGGGCGTCGTTGGCATCGTTGATAGTTACCACAAATGCACGTTCAAAAATTTCGCCGGTAGCATCAGTTGTTCGCACCCTAATACCATAGCTTTGCTTAGATTCAAAATTAAAGCTTTGGTTGGTATACAATGAATCATTTTGTATGCTAAAACGAATATTATCATTTGCTCCAGCACCACCTACTAAGGTATATACAAAGCCAGATGTTTGATCTGCATCGGCAGAAGTAAACGATCCAATATAAGTGCCAATCGGTAAATTTTCATTCACGTTAAGGTTACTAATATTTAGTGAAGTTGGCGCATCATTGGTGTCTGTAATATTAATAACAAACGGACGGGTAAATGCATTACCTGCAGCATCGGTTGTTTGGATGAATACCATATAAAAATTCTTGGTTTCAAAATCAAAAACTTGTGATGTTCTTAATTCATTACCAACAATAAAAAACTTGTCATTATTATTTCCATTAACATTAGCAAAAGCATAAGTAAAGGCATCCAATGTGTCTTCATCAATGGTGTTAATAGTACATACTGCAGTTGCAATTGGAGCATTTTCTGGTAAATTACTTTTACTTAAAACAATATTAGTAGGTGCATCACTGCTATCTAAAATATTAATAGTAAATGCTTTTTCAAAGCTACCACCTCTGCCATCATTGGTTGAGATGCGAATTGAAAATACTTTTTGCTGCTCAAAATTAAATACCCTATTGGCACGCAATTCGGTTCCTTGAATCACAAATGCATCGTTGTGTGTTGAACCGAGTCCACCCACCAAAGAATAAGTGAAGTTATTAATATCTTCATCAGTACTGGTTAGTCTGGCCACAACAGAACGATTAGCTTTCTTTTCAGTTATCTCATTTGTAGACAATTCAATATTAGTAGGTGCATCATTGGCATCACTTACCGTAATATCTAATTGACGGATAAAACTTAAGCCACCAGCATCACTTACCCTCACGCGAATACTATATATATTCTTTGTTTCATAATTGAAAACCGAATTAGAATACAAGGTATCATTCTGTATCCAAAACGATCCATTATCAATGGCACCCATTCCACTTACAAAAGCATAAGTAAAAACATCATTTTGATCGGCATCATTGGTATAAAAAACGCCAATTGGTGAACGGGTGGGTTTATTTTCCTCAATCGAATTTGTGATGAGGGTAACATTAACTGGAGCATCATTACTATCTGTAATGTTTACCACAAATTGCTTAGTAAAATTACCTCCTTTTCCGTCGCTGGTTTGAATTTGAAGAATATATAATTTCTTCGACTCAAAATCGGCCACAGTATTCATTTTAAGTTCATTCCCACTAATCACAAAAAATAGGTTGTCTGTATTTCCACCACTTGTAAGCGAATAGGTAAAAGCATCACTTGCATCTTGATCTACTGTACTTAAGGTGCCTACAACACTACCAATAGGCCTGTTTTCTGCAATATTGGTATTTGATAAATTAATATTTGTAGGAATATCATTTACATCTAATATGCTAATGCGAAACGTATCCGCAAAGGTTCCACCATTTCCATCGTTGGTTTGAACACGAATTAGTAAAGAAGATTGTGCTTCAAAATTAAAAACTGCATTAGTCCTAATTTGATTACCTACAATGCTAAATAGATTATTGTTGGCTGAACCAACTCCAGACACTAGTGAATAGGTAAAGGTTTGACCCGCGTCGGCATCTACAGAAGATAACGAGCCAACCACTGTTCCCAAAACAGCATTTTCATTTACAGCGCTCGCACTTAAATTTACTGCAGTTGGGGCATCATTACTATCATTTACGGTAATAGTAAAAATTTTCTGAAAACTTAAAGCACCATTGTCGGTAGTTGCTACCCTAATACTAAAAGTAGAAATTGTTTCAAAATCAAGAATTGCAGAGGTAAATAAACTATCGTTACGCACCGAAAATTTATTGTTATTGCTTGCGCCCATTCCGGCAACCAAACTGTAATTAAATGTGTTGGCTTGATCTGGATCAGTACTACTAAACACACCAATAAAACTTCCGGCAGGTCTATTTTCATTAATATTTGAAATACTCAAAGCAATATCCGTTGGTGCATCATTTACATCTGTTACGTTAATTTGAAGCAGCTTGGTATAACTTACATTTCCACTAGTTGTAGTAACATATATATTGTATAAGCTCTTCGCTTCGAAATTAAAAACTGCATTTGTTCTTAACTGATTTCCCAATATAAGAAAGGCGCTATTGTCATTACTGCCAATGCTATTATTAAATGAATATACGAAGCTTATTCCTGTATCTTGGCAAACACTAGATAAATTTCCAATCAATGAATTTACTGCAGAGTTCTCATTTATCGAAAAATTTGTTAACAAAATATTGGTTGGTACATCTACAACATTAGTTACATCAATAGTAAATATCTTTTCGAAAAAAGCTCCGGCATTATCTGTAGTTCGCACCCTAATAGAATATACATTTTTAGTCTCAAAATCAAATGGCAGAGCAGTGCGTAAATGATTGCCAGATATATTAAAACTGCTATTATCCGTTGAACCTGCTCCTGTTACCAAAGAATAAGAAAAAGTATTCGTTGGATCCTGATCTAAAGAACTCAACTGACCGATGATTGAATTGGCATTTAAGTTTTCTGCAACCTGATTTGAAGTCAATAAAATATTAGTGGGTAAATCGTTGTTATCAATCACAGTAATAGTAAAAGTTCTTTGGAAAGTACCCATACTACCATCATTCACTAAAATACGCACACTAAATGAAGCTGTTTGTTCAAAATCATACATGGCATTTGTATACAAACTATCATTGCTAATTCTTACATTATTATTGCCTCCACTCCCTGCTCCATTAACAAGTGAGTAAACATAATTTCCACTCAAATCTGGATCTATAGCAGATAATTTCCCAATAAATGTATTGGCCATTAAATTTTCACCAATTGCTGTATTGGTAAGGGCAATATCGGTTGGTGCATCGTTACTGTCTGTAACAGTTAAGCTAAATTGTTTGCTATACAAGCCGCCATTTCCATCATTTGTTTGAACAAAAATTACATAATTTTGCCTCGATTCAAAATCGAAAAGTGCATTGGTTCTGAGCTGACTCCCAACGATAGCAAATTGGGCATTATCATTCCCTTGCACATTTACAAAACTATAAATAAAGGAATTCCCTGCATCTTCATCTATGGTAGAAAGGTTTGCAACAAAACTTCCCAATGGTCTGTTTTCAGCAAAATTAACCCCAACATTATTACCGCCTAATTGAATATTAGTAGGTTGATCATTTTGATCTTTTATGGCAATTGTAAAAATCTTTTCAAAGGCATTGTTAGCGATATCATTAACTCGAACACGAATTGAGTAAGACGACTTGGTTTCAAAATTAAAAGAAGCTGAGGTGCGAAGCACAGAACCAATTATATTGAAACTTGCATTATCTCCGCTGCCAGCTCCGGTTACTAAACTATAGGTATGACTTTCACCTAAATCAACATCCAATGCTGATAAGCTACCCACAGTGGCTAAAGAAGATAAGTTTTCGTTTACACTTGTATCTGATAGAAAAATATTCGTTGGCGTGGTATTAACATCTTGAACAGAAATAGTAAATACTTGCTCAAAGCTACAGCCATTTGCATCCGTGGTTCTTACCCGAATTGAATGCGAAGATTTTAGGTTAAAATTAAATGCAGCATTGCTCCTTAATTGATTTCCTAATACATTAAAATTTGTATTATCAGTGCTTCCTGGCCCTGCTACCAGCGAATAGGTAAATGTTTCACCAGCATCTGGATCCATGCTCGATAACAAGCCAATTACACTATTAGCTGGCAATCCTTCTTGTATTGTGTTGGCGCTTAATGCAAGTGCGGTAGGTTGATTATTGTTACGTACAACAAAGGGACTTACTGTAGCGCCATATGAGGCATTATCTTGAAAAGCAGCCGTAACTTTCGCATCATAAACAATATCATTGGCAGCATTATAAATTTTAAAAGTAACAGTTTCTCCTAAAGGTACATTACTATATACAACCATTGAGGCTATATATCGTCCGTTAATCACATTACTTGTTAAAACCGTACCTCTGCAGGTATCGCCAACAAATGCACCTATTCTGTTACTCGGACTCAACAACTCTACACAATTAACATTAGCTACCGCAGTAATAGTCATAGAATATTGATAAGCAGCTGGGTTTACCGTCCACGTGGGAGGAGGAGCCGCCATAGCCGATCTAAAGGTAAGCAGCAGGGTTAAAACAACTAATAATTTGTATTTTTTCATTTCTATTTCAATTTTTTTTTCTTGTTTAATTGCAACAGCACTGGCTTTTAACCAGCACTATTATGTATTATTTTTTAATGATTTTTGCTCTAATTTGCTGATTTCCTGAATTAATTTCCACAAAATAGAAGCCTGGCTTAATAGACACTGCTCTTTGTTCTGGCTCCCAAATAATATTTGCAGTTGAATTATTTAGCGCTTCATAGCTAAACTCATCAACTTTTTTACCAGTAATATCATACACAACTACATTTAATATTGGCGTATTTACATTTTGAACAAAAAGTGAAATCTGATTTCCAAAAGGATTTGGGAAAACAGTAAGCGCTAGCGCTGCTTCTACATTTGTTGCAAAGGTTTCACAAGAAAAATTAGCTGATGGC
>Ga0315906_10006076_pt1 | contig 15015 bp, 16 predicted proteins | sample LakEriMetagenome_4_FD_203526 | JGI IMG/M metagenome (GOLD analysis project Ga0315906, IMG submission 203526) | Freshwater fungal communities from buoy surface, Lake Erie, Ohio, United States - Buoy 2 MA122 | ecosystem: Environmental > Aquatic > Freshwater > Lake > Lake biofilm | place: USA...
AAATATTATAATACTCCTCTTGGTGTTCTGTTAAAAATTTATTTCTTTGTTTTTTCTTTATAACGGCATTTATAAAATCTTTTCTTGAAATTGGTTGTGCTGTTGTTTGTTCTTCTTTTGGTTTTGTTTTTCTAGTCATAGTTATATTTTATTTTTTTTAATACAAATTCATTACTTGATGGTTTATCTATGTTTGTTAAACTAAGTTCTGGGTATACTAATGAACCAATTATTTCATATTCATTATTTAATAATTCTAATACAATATAATCAACAGCACCTTTAACTTTTGGGCTATAGATATTATCCATATAATCATCAAAAACAATATAACCACCTGGTTTTACTAAATCGGAAAAATTTTTAAAATCATTTAAAACCCCTTCGTATGAGTGATCACCATCAATAAAAAGAATATCAACAGATTTTACGGTTTTTTTTACTAATGAAATTAAATTTTTATCAAATGAACTTCCTTGAAAATATTCATAGGAACATTGTTTATTTTTGAATTTATTAACATTACGAATTGGTATTTCTTTATTTATTGGGGACCCTAAATCAATACTATAAACATTTTTAACTTTTGAGTTGGTTGACACTAAAGACGCAGAACCACCAGCAAAAGTACCAATCTCTAAATAACTTATGTTATTATGGTCTAAAGATTCACAGATATCATACAATATGTGGTAATGATTATGAAAACTTTTATTTTCCATATTATCAATAATATAATTTACTTTTTTAATTGAGTTTTCGGTAATTGTAAAAAAATTATTATTTTCTAGAATATCCTTCTTCATCGTGTCTACATGTTAATTTGTTTATATAATAACTTTTTAAATTATTATTTTGTATATAATCTCTAGTTCTTTCCCAAAGATCAGCGTCTGCCGGTAAACCAACTTTATTTGTAATTTCGTAAATATCTCTATAAAATAAAGATATATGTTTAAAATTCATACAAACCGAAGAGTGGATTAAAGTACTAGATTTTGGTAAAAAATTAATATAATTTTCATTTGTAATAAGTTTAGGAAGAAATACATTTTCAGACCTATATGTTGATTTAGTACAAACCCAAGAAGCACCAGTTTCAACTATACAATTTTTAATTTCTTCTAAATGATTTGGTAACCACCAATCATCATGATCTAAATGACAAATATACTCATAACCATCATTTAGTGATTTTGACACACCATAGTTCATTGCGTTTACTCCACCATAAGACCATAATGCTGATTTGTTGTTCACATATCTATCTCTTTCTTTTGCGTAAGATAGATTCTCAAAAAATAATTTATCGGCATCATAATTTGACACTATGTTTACTATCTCATTTTTGTCCTCATATTTATCCCCAATTAAAAATACTTTAAAATTTTTATATGTCTGGTTGAAAACTGAATCTAATGCTCGTTTTAAAAGTTCCGGTGATCTTTTATCGTCTCTTTGATATGTACTTATTACTACTGAAAATTTCATATTATTTTATTTTTTTAGTCGGTGTCCCAACGTAAATACCACTTTCAGTAATATTTTTAACAACACCTGAATTAAGACCTATTGTGACGTTATTTGTTATATTTATTTTTTCTTTAATTGATGAATTTGTTCCTAAATAAAAACAATTACCAATAATACAATTTCCAGAAACTACTGATCCTGGCATTGCGCTAAAATAATCACCAATAGTAGTGTCGTGACCTATGTGATTTGATCTATTTAAAATTGTGTGACTACCAATTTTTATATTTGTTGTTAAAATTGAAAAAGCACCAATAAATGAACCTTTACCTATTTTTATATTTTTATCTAAAATTAATGCGGTTGGGTGTATAAAACTAAAAAATTTAGTTTCTTTTGGTAATTTTTTGATAACATTTGCTCTACCTACCGGATCTGCTATCGCTACCATAACTTTATATTTTTTTATATCTAAAGATGAAAGTGGTAATGTTTTTTCACAAACATAATCATCATCAACAAAACAAGGAAGTTTTTTACCCATTTGGGCTAATACTTCTCTTGCGTGTCCCCCATAACCTATTATTGCTTTTTTCATATTATTATTTTATAATCTGAATCAAGTTTTTGACTCCATATTTTATTATTGTTCTTTTTAAATTCATAATAAGAATTACCACTATAATATAAATCCCAAGTAAGATGTGTGACCTCATTATTTATTGTTGTAACCCAATTTAAACCAGAATTTCTTATTTTTGTTGACAATGTAATATCTAAAAAATATAAATCTTCTAATAATTTATAAGTTTTGTTTTTCATAGTCATAAAATGAATACCAGAATTTACATTTATGTATTCATGCTCAATTGATATTGGATTTGGTATCCACCTATTTGAACCTGGGACATTTGGTAAATTTTGTTTTGACAACTTTGAACAACAAACACCAACTTTATCTAATTCTAGAATTTTATAAATCTCATCAAATAATTCAACTGAGTTTTCAGAATATAAATCACAATCACTAAAAGTAATATATTCGTATGAATTAAACAAATTCTTAAAATCTTTTTTGATTATGTTCATTGCATTATTTGCAATATTTTTTTTAAACTGAACATAACCTATTAAATTTTTTTTATGAAAATATTCATATATTTTATCTGAATTTTCTGAAAAATTCTCAACAATAAAAAAATCAAAATTTAAATTTTCTATTGATTCAAAACATTTTAAAATGTGTTCATAATTATGATAACAATTTAAAATACAAATATGTTTATTTTTTGTAGATTTCATATTTAGATAAATCTGGATAAGGTAATTCTAAGTCTTCATTAGTTTTTGGTGTTCCGTCAACATTATAAAATTGGTTCATTAATAATAAACCCCTAGCCGCTAATTCCGGCATCATATAATAGTTCCAACCTATCATATCAAAATGATCGTCGTGATAAGAACATTCTCTTCTACCACTATATCTAGCTCTTTTAAACCACAAATAAGCGTCATAATCATCAGTTAAAATTGCACCGCCTTTAGACAATTTAAAATGTTTATATGGTCCAGTAAATGAAATGCACATATGAGTATTTGTTTTGTACATATTGTGTGTAAATGATAATGCTGAATCCCAAACATTACTACCAACTAAATTGTATGAACCTTTTATTGTTTTCCCTTTAACTTCATAAAAATCAACTTTTAATCCGGCGTGTATTATCTCACAAGGTACTGAAGGGTATGTTCTTGATGGAATAGTAATTTTTTCACTAATACTTTTTTTAATATTTTTTTCATAATATAATGAAAGAAAGAGAGCATTACTTTGATTATCTACCGTAATCACATAAGGCGCTCCAGTATAGTCAGATAAAGATTTTTCAAAATCCTCTGTTATTTTATAAATTCCATTTGCCATATTATCCCCATTTATTTTTAAAGTTAATTCCCAAACCATCAGTCATCTCATATTTTTTTTCTTTTTCAATTAAACCGTGACTACGACTTAATAAATGAGTTACTTTTGAATTAGTTATTAATCCATGTTTTATTTTATTTTCAATTAAACAATTGGCATAATCATTGTCTTGATACCAAAATGTAAATTGTTCGTCAAAACCACCAATTTTTTCAATAACAGATTTATGAACAAGTATTGACCAACCTGTTACTTCATATGACGTTCTATATCCATAATATATGTGTATTTTTTGATCAAAAGGTTTGTGTCTAAACCAAGTATCATCCATTGGTGACATAGAAAGTAGTTCGTTATCAAATTGATTTGCAACCAACATATTTTCTAAAAAATTTTTATGATAAATTGTGTCGTTGTTTGATATTAAAATCCAGTCACTCACACATTCTTTAAGACCAATATTTAAAAATTTATTATAATTAAATTCAATACCTGGTTGGATTACTTTAACATTTTCTTGTGAGTATTTATATTCTTTTTCTGAATCTGTCTCAACTAAAATAATATTAAATTTATGAGTACTTGAACTTGAATTTAAACTATCAATACAATCATTATTCATTTTAAGTATTGAATCGTTTTTTGCGTAACTTAAAATTATAACATCTATTGTCATTATCTTTTATTGTATAAGTAATTTATAACATTATAAACAGATTGTTGGTTAAGTAAAGGAGTTTCTGTTGGTAATACACCGTGTTTTTTTCTATAATGTTCAGTTCCTCTTTTATAATTTTCATTCCATTCTGGAGTTCTAGCAATAGTACTTTCTTGAATTGAGTTCGGTATGTCACTCAAATACTCCCAACTATTTTCAATGTCAGCAAAATACCAGAAAGGTGGGTGAAAATTATTTTTTATTGTTTGAAATGTGTGTTCTACGTGTTCCCAAGCATTTTTAAACATTGGGTCAAATAGACCAATTTTATCTAAAACAGATTTGTGGTAGTAAGAAAATGCACCAACACAATTTGGGTATAATACAATTTTTTTACCTTCCGGATATGGAATAATCATTCTTGGATTTGGTTCACTATCAACATCTTTTCTATCTTCAAGAGTTTTAAATCCGGTTGATCCTTTTTTATTTGCTGGTCCGTGAAGGGCAAAATTAAGATGTTTTATTCCTGAAATAACAGAATGTTTAATATATTCTTCAAAAACTTTTTCATCTTTAATTAAAATATCATCCTCCATTAAAAATATATGTTCACATCCTTGGTCTAATAGATATTGCATTGCCGAATTTTTTGCGGCACCAACAGACATATTTGTTTCGTGTTGGATGAGGTGAGCTTGTTCCGGATAAGATGAATTATCATACGGTGTTCCGTCATTTACAATAACAAAATGTTTCATCCAATTTGGTACCGTAAATGCACTTTGTTTTATTCTGTGTTCAGCGTTATAAGTTGTCATACCAATACCAACCTTATCAATATCAAAAAACATTTTTTCTTCTAATGTACGATTATTTGATAACCTTACCGGAAGTTGATTTTTGTACTTTTCTTCAAACTGAATTTTATTTTCTTCCCATTGTTGATTAGTTTGACCAATAGACATATGTGTAACTCTAATTTGAGTTGTTACAGCTAACTTAACACCGTTTAAGTAATTCTCAAAACAAAATGGGATTTCATAAAAATGAAACCCTTTAAATGATTCGTCAAAAATTTTTACAATTTTTGTTTTATCAACAGCAAAAAATAATCCGTCAAGAACAACAACTTCTTTTAATTTATTTCCTTGATCTGGAGAATAATTATTTGTCCATTTTTTACCTTCGTGTTTATGTGATACAATCCCAGTCATAGATTCTTTTATTGACCACCAACGGCCATTGACTAAATCTGTGGTCCCGGCAATACCAATCATACCAAACTCTGGATTTTTATTAAAAAGTTTTAATAATTTTTCACCCCAATTATTTGTTTCAAATTCTAAATCATCGTGACAAAAAACAACAATATCATTTTGTGCTTCATTTAAAATTTCATTATAAATTTCGGCTAATCCTTTTTCTCCGTTATTAACTTTTTCAATTACCTCAAATTTTTTATTTCCACCACAAGTTTTTTTGTAGTAGTCAATTAAAGTTGGGTTATGTTCCCTTGTTGAATATCCTATTGTAATCATATACCTGTACTACCAAATCCATTATCAGACCTATCTTTATCCTCTACATTATCAACCTTAACTAAATTAATCCATTTTCCACAAACAACAGGACTAATAACTCCTTGTGCTACTTTTTGTCCTTTTTCAATTTTAATTGTATCTTTTGTTGTGTTAAATAAAATTACTTTAATTTCACCGGTATACCCTTGATCTACAGTTCCTGGTGAATTTAAAACCATAAGACCTTGTTTTAGTGCTAAACCACTTTTTGACCTTACTTGTATTTCATAACCATCTGGAATATCAAAATGTAATCCAGTTGGGGCAAGCGCCCTACCAAACGGTCCGATAATTAATTCTTCTGTTGAATATAAATCAAACCCTGAATCTGTTGGGTATGCGTACTCCGGAGAAATAGCATCTTCATTTGATTTTGAATACTGTAACGGCATTGTTGGTTGAAACGCGTCCATATCGGCTGACAACTGATTGATGTCCAAACCAAATTCAGAAAAGATTGAGTTATAATCCTCTTGATTTATATCTTCCACTTCAGGCGCATCACCAAACAAATTTTCAATTTCAGCTAGTTGTTTTTTTAAATCTTCTAAATTTTCTTCCATTATTCTAAACTTTTTAATTTCATTATGGTGTCAATTAATACATTGACATCCTTTTCACAGTATTCTGTGATTTCTTTTATTTTTTGTTCTTCCCAGTATGCTTTATGAACATTTGCACCAGTGATTTCACCATCTTTTGGTGTTGGTATATCAAGACAAGAGCATAACAAGTCTAATGACCCAATTGACGTATACGAACCATATTGCCAGATTTCTTTTGTATCAATTGCTTTTATTTCCCAAGGTTTTGTATCATAAGATGGGAGAATTTTTGATGGTCTAATTCCATTTATAATCATTCTTTTTGCGAGCATCGGAATATCAAAATTCTTTAAGTTGTGTCCACATAAAAAGAATCCAAGTTTTTCACAACGATCCAAAAGTGTTCTTACTTCTTTTAGTAATTTTTTTTCATCATCACCAAAAAAAGATTGTTTTTTTGTCTCACCATTATCTAAAACAAAAGCAACTGATACACAAACAATTTTTGCAAATTCTGGAACAAGTGCGGCTCTTTTTTTAAAAACTTCATTTTTCCATTCAGTTTCAGATTCTCCAATTGTATTATCTTCTGGAAATCGTTTTAAAAACCAATCAAAATATTTGTGAAATTGTTCCGCAATTTGTGGACTAAATCTTTCACAAGATTCAAAATCCGGACAACCACCAACGGTTTCAATATCTAAAAATAAAATTTTTGTTATAGGTATGTTTATCATATTATTTAATTAAGGATTTGTAAAATTCTGCTCTTGTTTTAGTTACATTATTTAAATCGTATTTATCTTTTACGGTTTCGTATAATCTTTCACCAAGATCTGTAATCATATTTGGGTTATCAACTAATTTTTTAATGTTTTTATACCAATCACTATGATTATTATGTTCATTAACAAGAAGGGCGTTTCCGTCTGTAAATTGACCATTTTTAAGTGCGTGTTTTAAATCAATAGTGTATGGACCAACATTTGATGCAATTAATGCTTTTTTATAAAACCCAGCTTCAATAACTTTAAGTTGGGATTTCATCCTATTAAAAATATGGTTTTTAATTGGTGCTAACGAAATATCAAATTTTGAGTAGTTTTTGGCATATGAATTAACCGGTCTTGTCCAAACCCTAACATAATTTTCCTTTTCAACACCAGGATAATCATTTTCAACAAAAGTATCTAAATATTCTTTATACTTTGGTGTTATAATATTGTAGTTTGCTGTAAAAATTTCCTCATATTTAACCCAAACAGTTTCTTCTGGTTTAATTGTTCTTTGTGTTTTTTCACCAGTTTGTTTATTAATTTCCGTTACAGTTCCACGAATATCAAAACCACAAACATAATATTGTAACTTATCTTGTACTTGTGATAATTTTGAAACCATACCGTCAAGTAATTTTAAATCGTGTAAGTGAGAAGAACCACCTAACCAACCAATTCTAATTTTATCAGAAGGTAATGTTGGTTCATTAAATTGTGGGTCATTTGGGTCTACAGCATTTGGTAATACAATAACATTTTTATTGAATCTTTTAATTTCGTTTGCAAAAAGTTCTGTTGTTGTTGTCACATAATTACAAACTTTTAGGTTTGCAACTATTTTTTCGTGAATTTTATTCTGAACAATAAGTTGGTGTATTGGGTGTTCTTTTGTTGGTAACCAATAATCATCAATGTCACCAATTACAACAATACCAATTGACCTTAATTTTTTAATAAACTCAACCGAAGCATCATAATCGGTTCCAATAATTCTATGAAAATGAACAATTTGATATTTTTTCCAAAACTCTAAATCGTTTATATTAACACTATATTCAATATCTACGTGGAACTCTTCCGGATATAAATTTTGTAACTTAACATGGGGGTCAACAGATCTAAATTTACCAACTCCACTACCATCTGATGGTAGTACTAAAACATTTATTTTACTCATTTAATAATTTTTATTTAAAATATATCAAACTACATTTTAAATATCAATATATAAAAAAACAAAAAATCCCCCCAATTAATTTTGAGAGGACTTTACTTTATCGATGACACTTAAATTATTTTGCTATTTTTTTTATCTTTGTTACTCTACCTTCAAAGATATGTTGACCAACTCTAAATTTAAACTGATCGTTTGATTTTGTTTCTGATTCTGTTAATAAACCATTTTCTCTTAAAACATCTTCTACTGTTTCTCTAACAATTTGCCTAATATCATTATTTGATTGTTTAGGGATTGATTTTTGTTTTGGCATATTAGAATTCTCTTCACTAACATTATTATTCATTAATCTTGAAGCTCTCTCAACTAAATCATTACTTAACCCAACACCAGAATGTACACCCATTGTTGGTTGATCAATTGGGTGTTCAATCATTAATCTTTTAATTTCATCAGGTAATTTTGAATTTAAAATTCTATCTTTTGTTGGTATTTCTGTGTTATATTGTTTTGGTGTTGCTTCTTGAATGAATTCTTGTGGTAAATTATAAGTTGCGTTTGGTGTTTGGAACTGTTGTAACTCAGGTACATTAGGTATATTCTTAGCCTGACCCCTATCCATATTATTGTGTTTATCCATTATTTTTTTGGATATTAATAATTTGTTAATTAAATCTTGTTCTGAATTCATATTTCTTCTATATTTTGTTCTTCTGGTCTATTATCAAAGACCGCGTTAATTATTACTCTTGTCATACTTTTATCACCATTTGGGTTATAACCAGGTCTAACTTCATTAAAGTTTTCCATAGTTGGTTTATAATTTATTATTTTATCAACTCTAAACATTCTCCAACTAGGCAATGGTTTTTTACCCAAATACGCTCTATGTGACGCACCCTCAACATCCCAAGCTCTCAATACTGGGTTTCCAGCTTTACTATAACCATAACAAACAGGTTCAATGATTCTTAATCCTTTTCCTCCTGGTTCGTCACCATCATAATAAACAATAACCCTTCGTTTTTTTTTAATAGAATCTACGATAGCATCAATAGAAGCTACTTCAACAATAAGGTCTTTTAATGTATTGTAAAGTTTCATTAAGCTGTTGGTGTAGTATAAGGTTTGTCTCTTTGATATTCGTTAATTTTAATTTCATTGATTCTTTCAATTATGTCAATAGAAGAACCACCATTTGCTGTATCAAGAAAACCACCGGTACCTTTACCTTGTTCATCACCATCAGAAATAGCATCTTTATTTGTTGCAGAATAAGGGTTAACAGCTTTGTAATCGTTTTTTGGAATCAACCTATTTCTTTGTTGTTCACCTACCATACCTAACTCATTCATTGGTTGGCTAAAATCTAATCTTTCACTTACTGGCATTTTAAATTATTTTTTTAATTAAATCGTTTATCCTTACTATACTTTCTTGTATTTTAAGGTCATCCACTTGACTTTTGTGTTCTTGTGAGGGTCTATTTAAATCTGCTAACCAACCCATATCATCAATTAATTGTTGATTAACATCATCTGGCATATACTCTTTATTTATCTGTTGGGTTTGTTCATCACCTCTTCTTAATGAATCCAAAGTTTGGTCCACCCAATTTCTCATATAATCCCCACCGTTTAATATAAACGGAGCATCTTCTTTATTTCCATTGTAGTTATCAAAATAATTTTTAATTCTACCCAACTGTTGATATGTTACTTGACCATTTGTTCTTAAATCAGTATTTCTATTGTGACCTTCAACCGAGGAATCAGAATTAGGTACCTGTTGAAAACACACTGTAAGGTGGTCAATCATTTCTTTTGGTATTTGAATTATTTTTCCGTAAAGACTACTATTCACCGCTCTTTAAGTATTTTACAAGTTTATCAATACTAATACCTTCTTTCTCTGCAATAGCTCTAATTGAGTCTAAATTTTTTTTAATTATTTTCCCAACTACATTTCCTTCGGTTTCTTTTTTTATTACATCAGTATCTTTTTTCTTTTTTGTTAATAAAATTTCATCAAGAAGATGATTCATTTTTTGTTCTTCCAATTCAGATAATCTTCTTTTTGTAAAACAATTTTTACATCTACCTCTTTTTTTTTCTTGTTTTAATTCTTTATCCAATCTCTGATCAAATCCAAATTTTTGACATCTTTCATTTCTTTCCAAAAATTCTTCAACACCCATTTCTTTCATTGTACCCATACAATCTTTATAAGATTTATCATCTTCTGTTTCTTCATATGCAAAAGCATCGGAATAATCAACCTCATCAATAATGTTTTCACCTTTTTCTTCGGACTCACCATAATAAACACGAATAAATGGAAACTGACTTGTTCTACTCATTCTAACTGTTTGGTCTAAAGTTTTATGTGGGTGCATATTTTGTTGAAGTATTGGAATATTTGAACCTAAAAAACTACCATCACTATCAACAAATTCATCTAATTCACCATTTGTTTTTTCGGTTTCTCCTTTTTCGTATTTTTTTGGAACTTTACTATTAAGTTTTATTCCTAATTTTTCACCTAACTTAATTATAAATGGTGTTGCAATTGTTGAACCTGGAAATATTTGAAAAACAATTAAAGGCAATATTTTTAAAATATCGGCAGACTGATCTTTTATAAATTTTTTATCTTCATCAGACAATTCAAAGTCTTTATCTTTTAAATAATCTTTTGCTGCAGACATTACTATTCTAACTAAAAGTCTAGTCTCTTTAAATTCTTTAACCGCAGTGTCTTTATATTTCTTTAATTCCGAAGTAATATCAGAGATACTATTTTTTTTCAAACCTATTTTGTTTTTATTTTCCATTTTAATATTAAATTCTATTTTGGCTTTTTAATATAAATACTTTGATATGTAGTATTTATCTATAAAAGAAATGGCTTACCAAAATATTAATCAATATGTCTATCAAAAAAATAGAATTGGTCTAGAATATGATAGTATGGATATGTCACTAGCCTCTGATGAAAGAGACTATAGTGAAGAAGTTGTATTCTCGCCTTTTATAATTGCTGAAACATACGGTAAAAAACTACCAATAAATATTGATATTGATAATCCATTAACAGTACAACCGTTAAATCTTAGTTATAAAAATTATAATCAAAATAATATTTTTGTTTCTCAAAATTATTATAACCCAAATGATGAATTATTAAATTGTTTAACAGCTGATACTGTTTGTGATATTGGTTTAACTGGTATCGATAATGGTTTAGTAAATAAAATGACTGGTGAAACATTAAATTTTACTGAAGGTATTTTTGAAGATTCTGTAAAGTTTAATAGAATGTACTACGATAGAAGAATGAAAATGATACAAGTAACCGGATATACCGGAACTTATAGTCGTTTTTCTGGATTTACAAAACAAACATTATATGAAGTTGTAAGTAAAAATCATCCACAATTTGGAAAATACCATGAACTATATGGTGGGTTTTACCAAGGGTTTTATAAACTATTTGGGTATGATTATGAAATTTTACCAGAAAGAGTTACAAAAGGTTGGTCTGTTGAAATGGTTTTAAAACCAAGGTTATCAAATGAGTTTAGTCCTGGACCAAATGAAACAACTTTAAACTTATTATATCCTCAAAATAAAAATACGTTTTTTTATATGGGGACAAGAGCTGAAAATAAATTTTATCATCACGCAGATGGTAGTCCAAAATGTTTTACAGGTTACACAAGAGTTACAACACCACTTGCAAATTGTTTACAAACTTGTGCTTGTTGTAATAAAGCTATAACAAATAGTAGATGTATATTTGTTTACCCACCAAGGTCAAAAAATAATCAACACGACCCACACGCAAATTATGGTTGTGATAAATGTAATGGTGTTAATAGCGTTAAAATAAGTTGTGGTTGCGGTTGTAATGAATCACCTTGTGATACTTGCGGTTGGGAATGTCAAACACACCAATGTGAAACAATATTCTACCCAACACCAACACCAAGTCCAACACCAAGTCCAACACCGACTTGTCAAGATGTAACACCTATTTGTACACCTAGTTGTGCAACTTGTAATGATTGTGTTGATTGTGTTGATTGTGGAACAACTGGTTATACATCAATAGAAGATACTTGTGAGAAAGATCCGTTATTTGATTTAATGTCAAATAATATTTCATTTAAATTATGTGGTGACCCAAAAAACCCATCAATTGGTGTTAAAGTTTTAAGATTTACCGGTGGATGTGAAACAACAGGAACTTGTGTTACCGGACAAACCTATATGACCGGATATACAATTCAAGAATATTGTTCACCACCAATATACCCAAGATGTGAAAAAGAAAATCCTTCTTGGTTAAATTTGGAACATTGGTTTCAAGTCGATGTTGTTTGGAGAAGGTATACAAATTATGATTTTTGTGATTTAAAATATTTTGGTGGACTTGCGGATATAACAGAAATTAAATATTTAGATTCTTTAGCAAATAATACCGTCAATTTAATTAAGCCACCTTTAACTCATACAAATGAATTTGGAGAAACAATTGAAATTGTTAATTTAAATAAAAAGTGGTTAGATGAGAAAAAGGATAGACTTGGCAGATTACGAATTTATGTGAATGGAAAACCAATATATACTTTAGAAAATTTTGAAGAGGTTATTCCAAGAGCTCTAAATACAGATAAAGAAAGACAATTAGCGGTACCATTTAATATTTCTTGGGGTGGAGGAACACAAGGTCTTCACGAAAATTTAACATTTTCATCTTGTACCGGTTTAACCTCAAATTATATTCAAGACCCTGAATGTTTTCCAACATCAGTTTTAAGTGGGACAACATTATCTGGGTTAACAACAAATATATTATTAGAAAAAGAATTTGGTGGAACGTTTGAAGGTGGTATTTCACAATTTAGAATGTATGTTGAACCTTTAACTGGTGATGAAATTAAACACAACTTTTTATTGTTAAAAGATAAATTTGCAATGTTTGACCCAGATTGTCCAGATTGTGGTGATGATTTCTGTGAGGTTGATGATTTTACTTATGTTATTAATGATGTAACAACAACCACAACAACAATACCGGTTACAACAACCACAACAACATTTAATCCATATCTTTTAATAACACAAGATTTTGAACCAATTATAACTCAAGATAATGATAATATTATTTGGTATTGGCCAACACCAATGGTTGGTGGGTTTAGTCCTGATAGTATTTTATTTGGTAGAACGTATATTCAAGATAGCAGAGATCAAAATTATTTAATTCAAAATCATTTTAATCAAAAATTAAATTCAAAAACATTAACACAAAGATATTGGGACGACAATGGATGGTGGGGTGACCAAGGATATTTACCACATTGTGTTGGTTATGCTTGGGCTCATTGGTTAGAAGATGGTCCAGTTGAACAGTCTGGTATTCCACCAATTATAAAACCAATAGACATTTATAAAAATGCACAAAAACTTGACGAATGGTACGGTGAAAATTATGATGGAACTTCTGTAAGGGGTGGTGTTAAATTTTTACAACAACAAAAGAAAGTAAAATCATATTATTGGACATATGATTTAAACACACTTATAAATACTGTTTTAAATGTAGGACCAGTTGTTGTTGGTACAAACTGGTATTATGGAATGTTTTATCCAGATAGAAATGGTTTAATTAGAGTTAGGGGTGCTTTAGCTGGTGGACATGCTTATATAATTAATGGTGTTGATACCAAAACAAAACAGTTTAGAATAAAAAATAGTTGGGGTAAAAGTTGGGGAAAACAAGGTCGCGCATTTATTTCATTTACTGATATGACAAGATTAATTAGAGAACAAGGTGAAATTTGTTTAGCAACAGAAATAAAATCATAATATAAAACATATTTATTAAATAAAAAAAACTATGGCAGATAAAAGAATAACCGACTTACCTTTAATATTATCTGGTGATATATCAACACAAGATGTATTACCAATTGTTGATGTTGCATTAGACATTACAAATAAGATAACGGTAGAACAATTAAAATCATATATTAATTCTGGGAATACAGACATATATGTTACTGGAGGAACATATAATAATACAACTGGTATTGCAACATTTACAAATAATATTGGTGACACATTTAATGTTACTGGATTTACAACTGGTGGTACTGGGACATCACTATATGAAACCGGTACCGGAAGTAATTCAACACAAAGAGTTGGTGTTGGAGCTGAAGCAAGTGGTGATAATTCATTAGTTTCTGGTGGTCTTAATAATACAGCGTCAAATACATATTCAGTAGTTTCTGGTGGATATCAAAATACCGCAACTGAACAACTTACATTTATTGGTGGTGGATGTTACAATACAACATCTGGTTATCAATCATCAGTTTTAAATGGTTGTGAAAATATTACTAATGGTGATTTTTCAACTATCTTAGGCGGGTATAGTAACACGTCAAATGGTGATTATTCACTTATTGGTGGTGGAATTAATAATACAACAGAATTTGATTATTCTGTATTGGTTGGTGGTAGAAATAATAAAATTGATAATTGTTACTCAACAATTAGTGGTGGTTATTACAACACAATATTAGGTAGTGAATCAACAATTAGTGGTGGTTATGGAAATACTGCAGGTTTTAGTGGTGCAATAAATTCTATTTATAATATAAATTTTACAGGTAATATTCCTTTTGCCGGTTTTTATGGGTCTAACGGACCTTCATCAACTTTATCTGGTCAAGGTAATGGCGCAACATTTTCTTTTAATTTTACAGCAACAAATACATTAAGTAATGTTTATATTGATAATTTTGGTAAAGGATATATTAGTGGTGATACATTAACATTTGACGGAACAATTTTTGGTGGCGTATCA
>Ga0315906_10006078_pt1 | contig 15010 bp, 19 predicted proteins | sample LakEriMetagenome_4_FD_203526 | JGI IMG/M metagenome (GOLD analysis project Ga0315906, IMG submission 203526) | Freshwater fungal communities from buoy surface, Lake Erie, Ohio, United States - Buoy 2 MA122 | ecosystem: Environmental > Aquatic > Freshwater > Lake > Lake biofilm | place: USA...
ATTGCCACACAAAACAGGTCCTTGGGTAGATATATTTCCTTGGACGTTTGAAATTGTGAATGAGTTTGCTGAAAAGTACAATTTAACTTTAGACGAGTTCAAAAAAGAACCGGCGGAACTTGGCAGGTTGTATTTTGTTTACACCAAAAATTAATAACCAGTAGGGGCTGTTTCCGTACCTATAATGCCTGCTACCCAACCCTGTTGAACCATTTCAATGGGATGGCATTCGCCATAATATTCGTTACTGATCCAGGCCTGTTGTTCCGGGTCATAATCAAACCAAGGACTGAATCCCAGCACTAGATTTATTCTGTCTGTGTGATCAACGCCATGCACTCGATGTGGTTGATTGGTGTCCCAGGTGTAGGCCTGTCCCAATTCTAAATTGATATCTTCCCCGTTGTACTGCAAATAATGATTGGGCGATGCTGTCAGCGGAATGTTAATTCTTACATTTTCATACACAGGCTCATCTCTGTGCAGTAGATAATCAGGATTTGCACTGTCTTGAGCACCAGCACGAATCACACTCAATCGAGACCGTATCATGGTTCTACGGAAATGCTTTTGAAAATCGCCAAAGAATTTCTGTGTTACTATGTTGGGTTGGTTGAATGCGTAACTGTCATAGTATGAATTTTTCAATTGACCGCGCAATGATAACCAGGTGCCGATGTTGCCATAAAAAAACGATCGATTGTTGATAAAACTTGAACCCAGGGTGGAATTCAATTCGTTCACAGCAGGGTCATTGATACTGGGATTATGAGTGAGACTCAGTGACTGGTATGAACTGCGTGATCGTCCTTGTCTACTCAACCATCCATACATGCCATATTTTTCCAGTGCATGTTGTGCTGATTCTGCTAGAACTGACACAGGATAGTTCAGCCGCACATGATGTACTTGATTGGGTGGTTGCGGCAGTCGTCGAAAACGTTGCTGAATGTCTGTGCGGTATTTGATATAAGAAAACACCGAAAGAAATCCAGGCACATCAGCTGTGCGGATCACTATCTTTTTTATAGGCATGTTTTAATAACCTGCCTTGGCTATTTCTGCACCTTTGTTGAAACTGTTGGATTGACTTGCGGTGCTGACGCCACCACGTGCTTTTGACCATCGATAACCGGCACGATGCCCCGAACAGTCTTTGGTGCAAGGACTCATGCCCATGAATGTGAGTTCTTTCAACCGCTTCATGCGCTTCTTTTCAGTGACAAACTCGCTTGCTCTCATTGTGCTCGGAACCTAAAACTTTGATGCACTGGTGGTGCCTGTGTGCGTTTGACCGGAACTTGTGGGGGAATTGGGTTGGTAACAGGATGTGGCTGACCAGAACTGCCCTGTAAAACCTTTACTGATCTTCCGTTGGCGGTGCGCTTCATTTTTTTGGCTGTTCTGCCTTGGGCACATTCTTGTACACACGCTTCTGCGGATCATATACAGTTTTTAGTGGGCCAAGGCCTGCCAGTTTCTTAACTCTGCTGACCATGTCTTGATAGTCTGCACCGTAGTCGGCTTCTTTTTCTTTGGGCTTGCCTTCCGCCATGTTTTGTGCAACGTCAACATCGTGAATGTTCATGGTCATCAAGTCACCGTTTGATGTTTTTACTGTGACAGTGTTTCCGTCTACTTTTACAATAGTTCCGTCTTTGACTTGCATTCCAGGTTGTAGCTGTGTGTCACCTTCTGCCACACTTTCATTTTGTGGTTCGTAGTACCAGCCCATGCCAGGATCATCGCTGCCAGTGCGGGCAGGATCGTCAAATTTGAAATAGCCAATCTGTACTCGACCTTCCTCATCGTCCCAGTAGCCTTTGAACACGCCAGTGGCTTTGTCAAACTCTTCGTCGTCGAAATGATCAGCTTCAAACCGGCCAAAGAAATCTATGCTACGATCATACGCTTTGGGCTTGGGATATTTGTAAGGATCATCTCCAGGTTCCTCATCATCGCCCCCGGGATCTCGACCAGCAGGTGCAAATTCATTCAAGTCACCTTCCGCCATACCTTGATCTATATCGTGTATGTTCATGGTCATCAAGTCACCGTTTGATGTTTTTACTACAACGGTATTACCATCCACTTTGACCACTGTTCCTTGAGACACCTTCATACCAGGACGAATTTGATGATCTCCGTCGCCTTCCGCCATGACATCATCCTTTGCCGGAAAGTTAGTTCTTTTTACCAAAGTTGAACCGCTGGTATCAAACGGAGACCCTTTGCCAGGTTCGTATCCAGGCGCTCTCCACACAACGTTTTGAGGCTTTGTAGGTGCATCAGTGGGTCTGCCTTGATTTGGCCCAACAGTAGTTTCCATACCGGGTGGAAATCTACGAAGATTTACCCCACGTGAATCTAGCCAATCTTGAACATCTTGCCTGGCAAAGTCCAACTTCTGCACCTCGGCGCTGCGATATTTTTGTTCAAGATTGGCCAGATGTTCTGCGTCTTTGACCAAGGAATAAGTTTTTGTCCCATCAGGATTTTTGGCGTAGAACACCAGTCCTTCGTTGATTATTTGATTGATTTTCATTATCGTATTCCCGCCATTGATTGCAACGCCTTGACATCATCGGGTAATTTTTCGTGTATGCGTTTGGGCTTTAGGCCAGCGGCTGTGCGCACATCATTTAGATCATCTTCATGTGTGGCTCTGTATGCATCAGGAGTCAATGGTACCAGTTCACTAAAGGCCTTTTCTGACCATTCATGATCACGACCTTCATATTTGAATTGCCATTGATTGGGTTCAAATTCTGTCAGGGTTGATAAATCATCCAGTAACGTTTGCACATGTTGTGCAGCCGATCTACGACGACGCAGTTCAAGATACACCAGATAACGTGACGGCTTGATTTCACCTGGTGAACGATCAGCGTCTAGCACAAAGTCATAGCCCTTTTCAAACCAAGCCACTAGATCTTTAGCAGCCTGCAGGTCACGCACAAAGAATGATAGCACAATGATATCATCGTCATCGCCCATTTTGGCCGCAAATTCATCCACGTGAATCGTGGACTTCATCATGCCATCTAGGTCTTTATATTGTAGTCCCTCAGACAGCAGGGCCGGGAGCGGCTGCTGGCTGTTGAAGGGATTGTTGAGCGTCTTGAGCTTGTGCATCACTTTGGTTCTCTTCTTTATCTAAATCTTGTTCGTAGGCCTGATCCAGTTCGTCTAGATCAATGTCCTCGTTTTCCATTTCAATTGATCCTGTACGGATGTCATTCATGAGTGCTTTGGGCATGGTGATTTCTACCAGCCACACCTTTTTGGTCATTAATTTGGCCTTTTTGGTGCCGGGACGATAATCTGAAGGATCCGTAATTTTAACAGGGATCTTTATTTCTTTTCGCAGATACTCTACCACACAGTCAAATGTGAGCAGTCTGCGGGCACCACGTGGATCAGGCATGAGCTTTTCGGGCCACATGAATGTGGCACTCACACGGTACTTGCCAATTTCGGGACCGGCCACAAGCTCGCCAATTTCCCAGTTTTTAAATGCATAGATATCCACTTCGTCTAGCACACGTTCAAAGTCCAGCAGTGTGGTCAATGATCCGTCACTGAGGTAAATGTCGCGGATGTTGTCGGCAACTTGCCAGTAATCCGTGTGGTTCTTGAAGATTTCTTTGTCCATGTCATTATTTAGCAAACTGGACCAGAGTGTTGTAGCTTTGGTTTTTACCGCAAAGTCTAATACTTATGCCCTATATCTTGAAAATCTATACCCACTCTTGACCGCCGATCCAGACCGTAAATAGGCATGTCCGAGAGGACTTTACCAGGAGAATAGAACTTGAGTAGACAGCGATCAGCGAAAGCACAAAAAAGAATGAATCAGGCAGTAGAAAACACCATTAGCTTTAACCCAGCACCTAGAACGGCACAGCGCCGAATAGACTTGATCCCTCGAACACGAAATCAAGAACGCTTGGTCATGGCTCTACAAGACCCTGACGCCCACATAGTAGTTACAGTAGGTCCCGCAGGTACGGGCAAAACTTATCTAGCCATGCAGGCGGCCGTTAAGGCATTGAAAGAAGGTGCATGTGACAGGATCGTAATGACACGCCCAGCAGTGGGTGTGGAGGGAGAAAGTCATGGTTTCCTCCCGGGCAACTTGGTTGCCAAAATGGAACCGTGGACTCGTCCGTTATTAGACGTCATGCGCGAATATTATCGTGCCCAGGACATCGTAGCCCTTATAGAAGATCAAGTTGTGGAGATTGCGCCTCTGGCATTCATGCGCGGCCGAACTTTTAAAAACTCTTGGATTATTGCTGACGAAATGCAAAATGCTACACCAGCACAGGTCAAGATGTTAATGACTCGAATAGGGACGAATTCAAAGATAGTGATCACAGGAGATGTAGAGCAAGCTGACCGACATAGCGGAGACAACGGCTTGCTGGATCTATGTGAACGCTTGCAGTCAACGCCCACAACGGGCATTGCTGTTTGCGCACTCGAGGCTCGTGACGTTCAGCGCCACAAGATCATCGGGTCAGTGCTAAAACTATACAGTGACAGGGGGTGATTCTACCACAGTCCCTATATGATAATAAGGACTGATGAACGGCACAGTACCATTTACTGTGCCGTTCTTGTCTTTGTTAAGATATTTGGAATCAAGACTTGATGTAACATGCTGTATTCCTGCTTGCCATATGGCATGCTCTCGGGTGCCGGCCCAACCACGAGAGAACCAATAATCCAGGTTGCTGTACCAGTCGCCCTGGGCTTTATGCACTTGAAACCAGTTGGTGTTCCAGGTAGAATACAACCAACGCTTTAACATGGGCTCTTGAATGGTGCGTTGTACATCAGCATCAGTGGTAGAAAATACTGTGACCAAGCGACGATTTTGGTTGATAAGACGTAAAATTGTATGTGCCTGTTTGGCCAACATATCACAAGACTCAGGACTCCAATAAAAGAACAAGGTATGGCAGTTGGGGTATTCAACCAAGTGGTCTTGTGTGCTGATTAGGTTCATGATCTTGTCTACAAAATATGTATACAATTGATTGTCTTTGATGATCAACCTGGGCTTGTCTTGTCCCAACACAATAGCAATCTTTTTGTCTCGGTCAAACCGTTTGCGAACTTCACTAAAATATTTGTAGTTGAAGTTGGTTGCGCCAGTTGGGTTAAGAACTTCGTGCTTGGTAGCAGTCCAACTGGCATCATCTGCTGTGAGAAAAGTATCGATCAAGGCCCGGCTTGTGTCGTTTACCGTGATCTTTGTAGCAGGACTGCGGGCCTGTATTTCTTTGATGCGTTCCACGCAGTTCAAATGGTATTCTGCCACGTTGTTCCAACTGTCACGTTGCTTTGAATCCAGCACAATATACTTGCTGTTGGCATCAAGTGCCCAGTTAGACACAATCTCATCCACCAGCAGACCCTGGTCCATGAATGCTCGCACAATGTTCCAACTGTCACTGCCGCCACTAAAGCTCACAATCACATAGTCATATTGCTCACGTATTTGTCGTGCTCTGCGTTGATACAGTTGATCCAGGGTCTCCGGAGGTTCTACCATCCAGTTGTGTTGACCAAACTCCCTGCGATTAAAATTCCACTCTACAGGTTTATGCGTGATGGTAGAATGTTGCAGGGCATGGATCTTGCTTTCAAAATCCAAGCCATCACAAGTGTAATAGCCAAGAGTTTTGTCTAGGATCATTTTACTCGGTTGATTTGTTCAACTTGTTTCTGCCAGAACATGCGTTCGTTGGTGTACCAGGTCTGGGCTTGATCCAGGCTCAGAGTAGAAACATTCAACTGATCTCTCAGCAGGCTTTCCACAACAGGCGCACGTAATTGTGCCCAGCTCAACAACTTGTGCAGTTCTAAAACTCGCTCACGGGGCATGTCCCGGCTGGCAAAAATAGCAAAATTTGTTGTTAGATCACGTGCTTCGGACATCTTGTAACGATGCAACAGCAAGTCCTTGTTGTTTAGCATGTCAACTCGGCCTGTGTAGGCCAGTACTTTAACTTTGTTACTGTCTAGAAAGGGTTTGACATCTGTGTACCAACCAATGGTCACATCAATATGGCCACCGGCTGCGGCTGTGCCAGATTCTATTGCGTTCTTAAACGCAACAATGTTGGCTGTTTTGTTAACCGTGGCAATCTGGGCCGCTACCATGTGACTGATGCTGCCAGCTCCGCCAACGCCAATACTGACATTGGGCGCGGTCAACACTTGGTTTATATTGGTGTATTTGCCACTCACAACATACAGCGGAGATCCTGTACCTTGAACCACAACTGGAACATAGTTGTCCAAGTTATGTGTGGGCTCAGTCTTTTCAAAAAACGGACGAATAATAAAACTAGAACTTCCACTGACCAGTGTGTTGGCAGGATCAGCCACAACTGCATTGGCCGCAATAGTACCCCCAGCACCTGGCCGGCTCACAAGCACAAATGTGTATTTGTCTTGTGCAACATTGAGTTCTTCACACATGGCACGAACTGTGTTGGCTTGATTAGAACCAATGTTGAATCCCCACACAATGTTGATAGTTTCTCGTGCTTGAGCAAGAGATGCTGCTGCTAATGCGGCAATAACTACTAACTTTTTAATCATTTAAAATAACTCCATAAATTTCTTTCCAGTTTTTTACAACTGGGTACGTACACTCATGTGACATGTTGTGTCCGTGTTCGACTAAGATACTTTTTAGTCCTAGTTTGTGCCCTAGATCAGCGTTCTCAGGTTTGTCTTCCACCCAATAACATCCAGTATCCTGGTACTCACGCAGGGCACTATCTTTGTCTGCACCTGTGTCCAGACAAACAATTCTTTCAAATGCAGTTTCACCAAACAGTTTGCGCAGATTCATTTCACGCAGTCGCCCAGCGTTGACATCTAGACTCAAACTGGTAATGCAGTGAAACACATAACCGTGTTCTTCATGCAGTCTTTTGACATAAAACATGGCATCACGTAGCGGGGGCAAGAAACCAATTGCCGCCGACTCATTAAACAGTTTGATCAATTTACGGCCTTGGTCTCGACTGATCCCATAGCGTTCGCCAATGTCGTATATGAATTCAGATCCAGGTTGTTTTTCGTGCCCATGCTGTTCCATCCATATGGCAAATGCATACTCCCAGTTAAGGAGTACGCCGTCCGCGTCAACTAGGATTAGTTTCTGCGGGTTGTACTTCCGGTTTGGCATCTTCTGGCTTGACAATTTCATATCCATTTTCTGTAAACAACCGTGTTATGGTTGCCTCATAGTGTTTCATATAGTACTCTACAATGCGGTTAAAGTCCCTAGGGACTTGTATACCGCCCATGCTACATTTTAACACACTCAAGGTTTTGAAGTCAAGTATCACATTGGCCGTTTGATGATCGCGAGTTTTTAAGTTTTTGGCCACTGCCATCATTTCATCAATTTGACCACCAGGTTTAGTGTAGTATGTCAGGATTAGGTATCTCATATTTCCTCATTATGGTTTTATATGTATCCGGGTTCTCGGCCTTGGGCGCACAAAGTCCACACAGGCACCGTTCCTTGGCACAGCGTATGACGGGTTTGTCTGGGTCACGTGCCTGGGCCAGTATTGGCGCAATATGATTTAAATTACCAATTGGTCCCACAGTACCATCATAATTCATTTTGCAGTCTTTATTGACATAAACTTCGCCATTTACTTGTTTCACATACAAAAAGAAATGATTCACACTGCAATACCAACCGGGAAATTTATTTGCCACAAACTTTTGTGGTGCCTGGCGATTTTGATCTGCGCATAAACTGCGGCCACCGCAACAGGCTCTGCCAGTGGACGCTAGGTCAGATCCATTGTCATGCATCACAGCGTGGCCCAGTGATTTTTTGTATAATCCTTCAAACCAAACCACTTGTTGTTGATCATAATTGAAATTCATACGTTGTGGGTGATGATCCAACTGTTTTGGTAGATATTTGATATCGTGTTGTTCTAGCCAGGTAATCATAGTTTGAGCATCTGCAAACCGGTCCGGCTCAGAATGCATCATCACAATACATTTTTGTCTAACGCCTGCAGATTTAATTTTCAACAAATTGTCCCGAAACTGTTGTTTTTGTTTTGGTGTATTTTCAGCATGATAACTCACTGTGAATTCATCAATAAAAGGAATGATTTGATCCAGCCGTGCTGGGGCAATGATAGCATTGGTAGTAGTAGTAATGGTCAAGTGCCAGCGATCTTGATAAGGTTGATATCGTTCACGCAGCACTGACAGTATTTCCACAATACTGGGATGATGTAACGCTTCTCCACCATAGATATTCAATATCACGTAACGAATACCCTGTGGCTTGGTACGCATGTAAATGTCTGCATACTCAAACATGAAGTCTATAGTTTTCAAACACTCTGCCAGGGGCGGGTGACGAGTGCTGTTGTCGTGCCCGGCGTACAACCCCGTACCGCAATATGTGCAATCCAAGTTGCACTTCATTGTGAGTTCCCAGTCCAATAAAAATGTGATTCTATTGTTGGGATCTATTGTGGGTTCAAGCGATTTGACCAAGTTCAATTAAGGTAGCACTCAGGTTGATTTCTTGATCCGCAACCAAGGGAATCTTGGCCATGCCGTCGCGTATGATCACAATGGCTTGGTCTTGTTGTTCAGGAGTCCGGCCCCATAGGTCTAGATTGTTGTACATCCAGGTGAATATCTCGCTGGACTCTTCAGGATCAGAACTTTGACACAACAAGGTACGTGCTTGTTTGACCTGTCCGTGTTTGAACAAATCCACACATTCCAGCTTCCAGTCTCGTGCGCTCTTGTCACTGGCTGCAGGCGGAGCCAAGGTGCCTGACACAGAGTTGGGCTGTAGCAAGTTCAAACACTTGCGCAGGTCCGGATATGTGGCCTTGACATAGGTGTCCAGCACATCTAGATCAAACTCCACGCCTTCTGTGACCAGCACAGTGGCTGCTCGGGCAGTGAACTCTGTGTGGTCTGTCTTGGTAATATGGAACCCTTGACAGCGTGAGTGCAAGGGTGGAATAATTTTGCTGGGATAGTTACAGGTCAGAATAAATCTCACTGTTTGTGAATAGTCTTCCATTAGGTTGCGAAGTGCAGGCTGTACACTGTTGGGGTTCATGTAGTCTGCTTCGTCAATCAGCACAACCTTGAACTGGCCAAACGGCATGGTCTGACAAAAACTGATCAGTCGATCCACCCATTCAACCTTGCGAGCTTCTTTGGAACCGTTAGCGTACATCACATCATACTCGTCCACGCCTAGTTCATTGATCAGGAGTTTGGCTAGAGTTGTTTTGCCTGTGCCTGCAGAACCACTCAACATCAAGTGTGGAATAGTACCGTCCTTGATCCATTGCGTGACCTGTTCGCGTTGACTGTCGTCCACAAACACATAACCATCCACAGTTGCGGGACGGTATTTTTCAACCCATAGTTCTTTCATTCTTCAACTCCAAAATGTTGTTTAATCATCATGCCTTTTGTCAGGGTAATGTACCCGCACCCAAGTGAGCTGGGTCTTTCTTGATCTGCAATTTCTGCACATTCGCAAACAATCAACTTGGCAAATTTTTCAGCGTTGTCTACGCTCATCCATTTGCCACTGCTGTCAGCGCCGGCTTGTTTCATTAGGTGCTGTATTTTTTCATTCATTTATGTACGGCCAGGGGGAAGTTTAGTTGTGCCAAATTGCTGTTCAAAAGATCCTGGGCCTTGCATGTCTTCGGGCAAGGGCGGCGGAACCCAGCGTTCTTTCTTGGGCTTCTTGCCAAAAATTGAGTCTATTCTATTGTTGAGTTCGTCCAAGGGAATACTCAACGGACGTGGTCTCGACCCTTTGCTCATTTTACACTAACTCCTCAACAATTCCTAGTATTTCTGCAAAAATTAAACAGACGCCAGCCATTAACAAGTTTCCTGCAATTAAACAAAAACCTGCAACAATTCGAATAACACTTTTTGCAAGGCTAACATAAAAGTGCCCACGGCTTGGGTCTTTAGGTTGTACTTCAATTTCCATTTTTTAACGCTTTCCAGACTTTTTCTTTTTCCAATTGTTCTAGCCATTCCGATTCACCGGCAAAACCTGATGTGTTTTTTAACATCTCGTCTACAGCAAATTTTACACGATACAGGTCTTGTTTGCAAGGCCAATTGTTCCAACCTGTCTCATAAGGATCTGTAGCACCGCGATACATCTTTTGACATTCGGCAATGACCTTGTCAACGTTCCAGTCTATGATCATATCAATTGTGTTGCATGTGTGTGGGTTTGGCTTCTACGTGAATAGCTTGTGAGAAGGTAACGTCTTGTGGTTCCTCATCTGATTCCATCATGATATCTTTGGGATCTACTCTGCGCAAGGTCTGCTTGCCCGTTTCATCTTCAATTTCAATACCACGTGTCCAACGACCGTGTTCTACACAGATCCAAGTGCCCACTTTAATGTCCTTTTGATCCGGACCCACAGCATACACTCGACCCCAGCGTGGACGAATACCTGAACTCTTGCCGTTATCCTTGACTAGAATAATACCACCATTTGACAGACGTTCGTCAAAGTTCATGTCGCCAACAATCACAGCATCACGCAAGGGTTTGAGCTGTTCACGTAGGATCTTGTGTGCTGAAAAAGCTGCCTTGGTCATGCGTCATTATCCCCGCGTTTTGAACTGGGTAGAGTGGTTTTGATTTGTCGTTGATATTGAGTATTCACTTGTTCAGTTTTCTTTCTAATTACTCGACCACGCCCGTCAATTTCATCTCCACGAGCGTTGACTTTCATGTTGCCCACAGCACGAGTCTTTTCGTTTTTTAAACGCAAGGCGCCCATGTCTACAGGTTTGCCATTGGCTGATCTATATACTTCTTTACTCATATTTGTCTCCTAAAAACATATTTAACGCAAGAACTCGCCCACGTCTAAATCATAATACATTGAATCAATTCGGTGTACTCCCAGCAGGTACAGCACATAACTACTCACACTGGATCCACGTCCTACACCCCAGATCACATGGTTATCTCGCATGATGTCTACAACATAAACCAAATAACGCAACAAATTAAACAAGCCACGTTCTTGATACAACAACAACTCTTCTCCACACCGTTGCAGTTGTTCAGGTGTGGTACATTGAGATATCACTAGTTCGGCAATATCTAACTCTTTATACTTGTCCGGCATGAACCAAGTATTCCTACAACGATGATCAAATTGTTCTTGGGTTTCTTGTGCTAGTTTATCGTATTCAATAAACTTGGGAATGTCATCTAGCATGACAGCCGCTGATTCTAAATCTATCATGGGCTGTACAATCAACCCGTTGAGATCTGCCAAGGGCTGGCCACGCATGACCATGTCTACTAGATCTTCTTCATCAAATATAATTCTACCGCAGTGATCTGTTTTCATTTTTTAGGAAAATTTGCGTATACTATTGTGTTGTCGCTTGATGGTACAATATTTTCGGGCCACTCCAAATCCATTTCGTACCAACCAGTTGAGATTACTTTAAGAACATTTGCAGGAACTTCGTCTCGCTCAATGGTTTCGTGTTGTATGCTGGCTTTGTGCCACCAGCCATCGGGAACAAAAGGTCCTGTAGAATCTTCTTCGTCGTGTTGATACCATACACCATCGCCCAGTCTGCTGGCAATATCCAGGCTGGTTATGATCATGCGGTCTTCCATGATGGCATTGAGTTTGTAGTATAGCATCATGCCAATGATCTGGTCAACCGGTTCTTCGGGCAAAGTGGTAACATTGCATCCGGCCAGTTGCAGGAATTCTGCACGTTCCATGTTGGCCTGATTTATAAAAACTGTGCTTTCCAATACACCATGCACAAATGCCTTGAGCCGTTCCATGGCAATATTGGTACTGGCAGAGTCTTTGGTTTTGGTCAGCAAGCTCATGCTCACATCGTAACTGTTGATCTGCAGGCAGTCATCATAGTAGATTCCTGCAAGAAATTCTAGATCATATTGTAGTCGTACATTCATTTGATATTGATTTTGTTGTCAAAGTTGATGGCTGACGCTTCGTCTTGCCGGCGATATGTTTCTTGTAGTTTTTCTTGATACTTGTTTCGATAACTTTCCAGAGCCATGCGAATTTGGTTACAAAGATGGCCATTGCCCGATCGAGTGGCCATTGAAAGTTTGTTTGAGAGTTCGTTTACTCGAGTGCTGAGTTCATCAACAGTGAGTTCATCTAGATTACCAATTAAAGGATGTTCCATAATGTATTATACATGGAACCAACCAGCTGAGTCAAGCAGTCTGGTTAACTCCAATTGCCCACGCTGGCCACAGAACTTGTGCCCACAGGGATCATTCTAAAATAGCTGTTCTTCAAAATAGTTGGTGCACCACCGGGTGCTGAACTATATTGAATTTGGGGAGTAAATGTTCCTGCGGCGCTGGTACGTACCATGCCCTTGATCACCACAGTGATTTGTTCATTGGTTGCTGTGCTGGCCGCAGTGACTGGCACGGCCGAGACTGCTGTGCCATAAATCCTACTGACTGTGCCCAGAATATTGGAAGCAGTAGAGGTTGTGTCAGCTGTGTAGGTAATACTGGTCAGCGTTCCGCCTATTGCAAACAAGGTACTGAGTGTGTGACTGTTTGATCCCAGCGCACGACTGATGTAGTACACGCCTTCGAATCGATAGGTAGTGGTAGCATCCAAGGTGATAGCGCCATTGGTAGGAGAGTTGAATACCTTTTGTGCTGAAGCTGAATCATTGGCCACATAGTCATTGACCAAGGCAATAAATTGTTCTGCTGGTAGTACACCACGATTGCTGGCTGTGGCTGTGCCGTAGAACACCACGCCGTCATATTCCATTGCACCAGCGGCAGCGGTGCTGGTGTTGGTACCAGATGTAAATCTAACAGGTGCCTGACTGGCTGAACCTGATGTTGGGCGAACAAAGCCGGCCACGTTGCCACCTGTGACATTGCCACCTGTGCTGATTTGTCCTGCTGTGCTCACAAGATTGCCGCCAGTTACGTTGCCTGTGGCACTGATCAATCCAACAGTGGTCATATTGGCTCCAATCACGTTGCCGCCAGCCACTACATTACCACCCGCAACCACGTTGCCTGTTGCACTCATAAACTTGGTGCCGCCCGAACCTGCAATGATGTTGCCTGTGGCAGTGACGTCGTCCAGCGTGATGTCAGCACCAGCAAAGTTAGTCAAGCCGCGATTCAAGTCAAATATAGTAATGGTTGACCCGTTGTTATAGGTTCCAAATGCCAATTCATATGTGCCAGCAGTAAATGTGATTGTGTAAGGACCTGCTGCCGGAGGAGTTGGGCTGATACCTTGAATACCATCCACTCCCAGTGTTACTGAGGACGGCAAAGTCACTGTGTGAGCTGTATTAGATATAACCAGTTGTAGTTTGATGTATCCGTAGGTTCCACTACCAGGAAAGTTGATAAAACTCAGGGTAATGGCGCCCGATGTTGTGAGTGACTGATAGTGCCCCGATGCGTAGTTAACAGAAACTGCACCTGTCACTGCCCCCAGCGACACCTTTTGAGCTGCAAAATCTTGAATAAGTGCGTCATATAATAAAGCGCCGCCCATGTTGTTGTCCAGGGTTGTACCTGTGAGTGCAGATTTCAAAATAACTTTGTTCTGCAAATCAGTTATTTCATTGGCCGCTGATGTGAAATTTGTTTTGATGTTGGTAAAATTATCGCGAAAACCTTGCGAATTATTGTCTTGACCTGCAACGGGATACGAGCCGTCGATGTCATTTGGGTTGATGTTACTTGCCATTAAAGTGTCCTAGTTATACCAATACATTGGTTTTGGGGAATACGAGATATTTATCATAGCGATCAGTAGGATCGTACATATCCAAAGGCACTTCAAATGCCATGGATCCTTGGTCAAATGTGGTTTCGCCCAGATTAGATTCAGGTACCTGGATCCAGTTTACCACAGTATATCCTTCTGCTGGGCTGGTTGGGTAGTACAACTGTTGGCCCAAGAAACTGTTGCCACGTAAAACTTGTATATACTGAGTTTCTGCTGTTTGCGTAGTTGGAGTCAATGTAACCAAGGTGGTCACGGGATCCACTGAAATAGTAAAAATTGCCATGCGTTGATTGCCAAAATTCATGAGCATGCTGCCAGATGCTGTGGTCAATGTTGTGTTGGTGCCACCCACGCTGGTGCTCACTGTAAAGAATCTTGTGTTCACGGTCATTGTGCCCGAAGCTGAAGTCAGGCCCACAAAGCCTCCGCCCAGTGTGAGACTGACTTTGAATTGTGTGCTGTTGATCTTGGTCACATAGTAAGGCTGTATGGCATTGCTGGGATTCAGTGTGTTTATGCCACCAAATGTGGTACCTGAAAACCACACAATGTCATCGTTGGCCAAATTAGCAGTGCTAGCACAGGTTATGACATCAGAGCCTGCGGCAGTGGCTGTGCAGGTAATACCCACCACGGAAGTCACATAGTAAATTTGTGTGAGGCCGCTGGGTTTGGTATCTTGTATGCCACCAAAGCTAGTACCAGAAAACCACACAGGATCGTTGATCACAAGACCCACTGTGCTGTCTGTCTGAATACGATTGGTGCCCGAAAAAGTATTGGTGCATGATACTTGTGTGCCACCGGGGATCAATGCACTTTCGTCAAACGAGTCTCCGGGCAGTTCTGATGAGAAACCACCTTCGTCATACAACACACTGTAGTCTTGCCAGGCGTCTGTAACCTCGGGGTAATCTTCATAATATTCTTGTTTGACAAAAATTATAGTATCCCCGTCAATCTGACTGATCTGACCGTCCAGGCCGCCTTTGAGAGCAATACTTGCCAGCGTCTGTTGGTTGACATCAGCATAGGCCAGCTCAGTGGCAATGTCCACGTAGCCCAAGAATGGAAACTGTCCTGATCCAAAACGGTCAAAGGTGGTAAGACTGGCCTCTGGAGTCCAGTCCTGTGTGTTGGCA